>OHMG01000375.1_pt1 | contig 19535 bp, 13 predicted proteins | sample 1569281 | NCBI WGS metagenome assembly OHMG01 (sample SAMEA3879581, study PRJEB24766) | human gut metagenome | biome: human-associated habitat; feature: feces | place: USA | collected 1985/1987 | reverse complement strand
GGCGCTGCGGTCGTATCGGCCCGCTCGCCGAGCGAGCGGATCACTTTGTCGTAGGCGTCTTCGTCGCAAACGCCCCAGATGTTGGCGAAGGTGATCTCTTCGGGTTTGTAGCTTTTTTGGTCGATGATTCGGTAGCCGTTGCCGCCGAAGAAGGTTTCCATGTTGTCGAAGTAGCTGTTGCCTCCGTAGAAGTAGTAGGCATCGTAACCCTTCTCCCGGAGTACGGCCGCCGTGGAGTGCATGTTGTCGTTGCGGGGACGTTTGATGATGCTCTGTCCGGGGCAGGGCGGCAGCGAGAGGGTAACGGCTTCGAGTCCCCGCACCGTGCGGTTGCCTGTGGCGAAACACTGTTCGAAAGCGATCCCCATTTTGTAGAGAGAGTCCAGGTGGGGCGTGATCGCGTCCGGATAGCCGAAATGCTGCATGAACGAGGCGCTCATGCTCTCGATGGTGATCAGCACGATGTTGCGGCGCAGCGTATCCGGGTTGCCGGGAATGTGGCGCAGGTTGTCGCCGGTACTCCCGTAGATCGCGTGTACGTTGGCTTCGGCCTCTTTCTGCGGTAGGGTCAGGTAGAACTGCGGATAGCTGAGTTCGTTCTTCATAAATGCGTCGTAGAACTTGTAGGCTCCGGTGGCTTGCAGCTCGTTGGCATAGGTGTTGGCGCTTTGCTGGAATCGGGTGTTGAACTGCAGGAGCAGGCAGCAGCCCAGGGTGAGCAGCAGGTAGGCGGGCGATACGGCCGCTTTCCATTGCCAGGTGCCGAACTCTCCGGCACGGCGGATCTCCCGTCTGAACAGCAGCCAGGTGCATCCTACGGTCAGCAGCAGCACGCCGGCGAAGAGCGGAACGACCGGATAGGACTCCATGATGTTGCCGACCACTTCGTTGGTATAGACCAGGTAATCGACGGCGATGAAGTTGTACCGTACGCCGAATTCGCTCCAGAAAAACCATTCGGAAACGGCGTTCAGGATAATGCCGCCCGTGTAAAGTCCCGTCAAGACGGCGAGCCAGGTGCGGCTCCATCCCGGACGTATTTGGGGAAGGAACAGTCTGAGTCCGAAACTCACGGCCCAGAAGCCGAAGAGGATCGAGGCGATCAGGGGTACCACGCTGCCGTATTCGTCGAAGATCGTATTGAAGAACGTGACGTAAATCCATGCGACCGAAAGGATGCCGAAGAGGATGTAGCCCAGCGGCCGGGCGTATTTGCCCGGGGCGATGCTCAGGGCGAAAAGCCACAGCACGGCGAATCCGATCGTAAGGGCGCACCAGTCGTTTACGGCGCCCAACAGGAAGATTTTCAGCCATTGGCCGAAAGTGAACGAGATGTCGGAGGTCTGTTCGTTGAACAGCAGAACGATACGCAGCAGCGTGCCGACGGCTACTTGCAGCAGAACGAGTTTGAGGTAGATTCTCGAGATGAGTTTGATGCCGGATTGCATGGAGTTTGCTTGTTAAATCGGCACAAATATATATATTTTAACCGCTTTTGATGCGCGGGGGCTTTCTGCGGGGCTAAAAAAACGGCCGGGCGGGAAGGATTTGCATTTTTTTTGTAATTTTGCATAATTATTTCGCATACAATGGCAGAGAAAGATAAAGAACTTATAGAAGATATCGAGAAGCAGGAGTACAAGTACGGTTTCACTTCGGATATCGAAACCGAAACCATTCCGCGCGGCCTCAATGAGGAGGTGGTGCGCCTGATCTCGACCAAGAAGGGCGAGCCGGAGTGGATGACCGAGCGCCGCCTGAAGGCTTACCGTCACTGGCTGAATATGGTGCCTCCCACGTGGGCGCATCTGACGATCCCTCCGATCGACTTCCAGGACGTCATCTATTATGCGGCGCCGAAGCCCTCCAAGAAACTCGCGTCGATGGACGAAGTCGATCCCGAACTCAAACGCACGTTCGACAAGCTGGGTATTCCACTCGAGGAACAGATGGCGCTGGCGGGTGTCGCCGTCGATGCCGTGATGGACTCCGTATCGGTCAAAACGACCTTCAAGGAGACGCTGGCCGAAAAGGGAATCATCTTCTGTTCGATGTCCGAGGCGATTCGGGACTATCCCGAGTTGATTCAGAAATATCTGGGAAGCGTGGTCCCCTATACCGATAATTTTTATGCGGCGCTCAACGCGGCGGTCTTTTCCGACGGTTCGTTTTGTTACATTCCCAAAGGCGTGCGTTGCCCGATGGAGCTTTCGACCTATTTCCGCATCAATGCGGCGGGTACGGGGCAGTTCGAGCGGACGCTGATCGTGGCCGACGAAGGAGCTTATGTCAGCTATCTGGAGGGGTGTACGGCGCCCCGCCGGGACGAGAACCAGTTGCATGCCGCCGTGGTCGAAATCGTCGTCGAGAAGGATGCCGAGGTGAAGTATTCCACCGTCCAGAACTGGTATCCGGGCGACAAGGAGGGCAAGGGAGGCGTCTATAATTTCGTGACCAAACGCGGAATTTGCCGCGAAAACGCCCGGCTGTCGTGGACGCAGGTCGAAACCGGTTCGGCTATTACGTGGAAATACCCGAGCTGTATTCTGGCGGGCGACAATTCGGTCGGAGAGTTCTATTCGGTGGCGATGACCAACCATTTCCAGCAGGCCGATACCGGTACCAAGATGATCCACGTGGGGCGTAACACCCGCAGCCGCATCGTATCGAAGGGTATTTCGGCCGGTCGCAGCGAGAACTCCTACCGGGGGCTGGTGCGCGTGGCGAAAGCGGCGGAGAACGCCCGCAACTATTCGCAATGCGATTCGCTGCTGATCGGCGACAAGTGCGGGGCACATACTTTTCCGGTGATCGAAAGCGGCAATCCGACGGCGGTGGTCGAGCATGAGGCGACGACCTCGAAAATTTCCGAGGAGCAGCTTTTCTACTGCAACCAGCGGGGGCTTACGACCGAGGATGCCGTAGGGCTGATCGTCAATGGTTACGCCAGGGAGGTGCTCAACAAACTGCCGATGGAGTTCGCCGTCGAAGCCCAGAAGTTGCTGGCCATCAGTTTGGAAGGTTCGGTAGGGTAGTTTGTCGGAGGAATTTCCGCCGGTTTCCGGGTAGAAACGGAGTCGGCGGTGTGTTTATGAATGTAAAAAAAAGTAAAATAATATGCTTTCAGTCAAGAATTTACGGGCGCAAGTCGCCGGAAAAGAGATATTGAAGGGCATCGACCTCGAGGTGAAGGCCGGCGAGGTACATGCCATCATGGGACCGAACGGCTCGGGCAAGAGCACGCTGGCTTCGGTGCTGGCCGGGAACGAGAAATTCACGGTCACGGGCGGCGAGGCGACCTTCCTGGGGCAGGACCTGCTGTCGCTGCCCATCGAGGAGCGTGCCTGCATGGGGCTGTTTCTCGGATTTCAGTACCCGGTGGAGATTCCGGGCGTGTCGATGGCCAACTTTATGAAGATGGCCGTGAACGAACAGCGCAAGTTCCGGGGTGAGAAACCGCTTGCGCCGGCCGAGTTTCTGAAGTTGGTGCGGGAGAAGAGCGCCATCGTGGAACTGGACTCCAAATTGATTTCCCGTTCGGTGAACGAAGGGTTCTCGGGCGGTGAGAAGAAGAAGAACGAGATCTTCCAGATGGCGATGCTCGAACCGAAGTTGGCGATTCTCGATGAAACGGACAGCGGTTTGGACATCGATGCGCTGCGCATCGTCGGTATGGGCGTCACCAAATTGCACCGGTCGGACAATGCGACGATCGTCATCACCCACTACCAGCGCTTGCTGGATTATATCGTGCCCGACTTCGTGCATGTGCTCTACAAGGGGCACATCATCTATTCGGGCGACCGTTCGCTGGCGCTCAAATTGGAGAAAGAGGGGTACGACTGGCTTATCAACGATTATAAGGAGTAGCCATGGAGTGGACCGATATTTTCAGCGGCCCGGCTTTCGAGCCGGTCAAGAGCCGCGAACTGCACCTCGGAAAGGATTGCGACCTGTCGCGTCCGTTGGTGGTGCGGGATACCGATAAACTGACCGTCGAGGTCGCGGGCGGAGCCGCACTCCGGCTGGTCGTGCTGCATACGAAGCCCTGTCAGGCGGAGATTCGTATCAAGCTGCTCGAAGGGGCGGATGCGGAGCTTGTCCAGCTTTTCTCGGCCGAGGCATTCGTCGATTTTCAGGTCGAGCAGGCTGCCGGGAGCAAGTTTCGCATGACGGCGTGCCAGTTCACCAGTGCGAATGTGCGTTACCGGTTCGATCTGAACGGACGGGAGGCTTCCAATGAGCTGGACGTGCTGTTTCTCGCGTTGGAGCAGGATCACTGCGTGGTCGATCTCCGTACCAACCATCTGGTCCCGGACTGTACGAGCCGGTCGCTCATCAAGGGCGTCGCTTCGGGGACCGGCCGTGGTGAATTCTGCGGATTGGTTTATGTGGCGCCGGATGCCCAGCATACCGATGCCCAGCAGCAGTGCCGTAATATTCTGTTGAGCCGTACTTCGCGCATTGATGCGCGTCCACAACTGGAAATTTACGCCGACGACGTGCGTTGCAGTCACGGAGCGACGGTGGGACAGATGGAGGACGAAGCGATTCTCTACATGCGTCAGCGCGGTCTGAAAGAGGAACAGGCACGGCGCCTGCAGATCGAAGGTTTCGCGGCGGACGTGGTCGGGCGCTGCCGGATCGAAGCCGTGAAAGAGATATTGACCGATGCCGTTGTCCGGCATTTGGATAAAATATAGCGTTATGTTCGATGTGGAAAAAGTCCGGCGGGACTTCCCGATTCTCGGGGTGCGCGTGTATGACAAGCCGTTGGTTTATCTGGACAGCGGTGCTACGGCGCAGAAACCCGAGTGCGTGATCGAAACGGTCGATCGCCTGCACCGGGAGTCGAATGCCAATATCCACCGGGGGGTTCATTTTCTTTCGGAGGAGGCTACCGAGATGTACGAGGCTGCCCGGGCTCGTATCGCCGAGTACATCGGTGCGGAAGCCCGGGAGGAGGTCGTTTTCACGGCCGGAGCTACTGCGTCGCTCAATACGGTGGCGTATGCATGGTGCGAACGTTTTCTCCGGGCGGGCGACAATATCGTGGTCAGCGAGATGGAGCACCATTCCAATATCGTTCCCTGGCAGCTTGTCGCCGAGCGCAAGGGTGCCGAAATCCGCGTGCTGCCTTTCGACGAGGAGGGGCGCCTGATGACCGAGCGCCTGCCGGCGCTGCTCGACGGCCGTACCCGCGTGGTGGCGGTGACGCAGGCTTCCAATACGCTGGGCACGCGGCCCGATCTGCGTCCGGTGATCGACGAGGCTCACCGGGTCGGTGCGGTCGTGGTGGTGGGCGGATGTCAGGGTGTCGTGCACGGCGGTGTCGATGTGAAAGCGCTGGACTGCGATTTTTACGCCTTCTCCGGTCATAAACTCTATGCCCCGACGGGTATCGGCGTGCTGTACGGCAAGCGGGATTTGCTCGACTGGATGCCTCCGTTTCTCTCCGGCGGCGACATGGTCGATCGGGTGTCGTTCGAAAAGACGACTTTTGCACCTGTTCCATTGAAATTCGAAGCGGGTACGGCCAATTTCGTGGGGGCGATCGCGCTGGGCGAAGCGGTGCGCTATGTCCGGCAGTTCGATGCGGCGGAGGTCGAGGCGCATGAACGGGCGCTGCTGCTGCGTGCTACCGAAGGGCTGGAGCGAATCCCCGGCCTGCGGATTTACGGTACGACGCCGGACAAGTGTGCGATCGTATCGTTCAATGTCGAGGGGGTGCATCCCTATGATATGGGCATGATCCTCGACAAGCTCGGCATCGCCGTTCGTACGGGACAGCACTGTGCCGAGCCGGTGATGACGCATTACGGAGTTACGGGTATGTGCCGGGCTTCGTTCGCGATGTATAATACGCTGGCGGAAGCCGACGCCCTGGTCGCCGGGGTCGAGCGGGCCGTGAAGATGCTTAAATAGCAAGGATATGCTGATAGTATTGGAAGGACTGGACGGCGCCGGGAAATCGACCCAGGTGGAACTTGTGCGCCGCATGTTTGCCCAAGAGGGGGTGGAGAGCCATTTTCTCCATTTTCCGCGTTTCGACGCGCCGGTGTACGGCGAGCTGATCGCCCGCTTCCTGCGGGGTGAACTCGGGGCTGTGGACAAGGTCGATCCTTATCTGGTCGCTCTGCTTTTCGCCGGTGACCGGGCCGATGCTGCCGCGCAGTTGCGCTGTTGGCTCGATGCGGGCCACGCCGTCGTGCTCGACCGGTATGTCTATTCGAACGTGGGGTTCCAGTGCGCCAAATTGCCTGCCGGGGACCGGCAGGAGGAGCTGCGGCGGAATTCCCCGTCCGGACGTGTCGCTGTTTCTGGATGTGCCTTTCGCCTTTACGGAGAAAAAGCTCTCCGAGGTACGCGAAGGCGACGACCGCGAATACCTGAAAGGGGAACGCGACATCCATGAGGCATCGCTCGACTTGCAGCGTCGTGTGCGGGAGGTTTACCGTGCAGCCGCTGCTGCGGACGACCGCCTGCGGATTATCGATTGCAGCGATGCGCAGGGCGGGATGGACTCTCCCAATGCGATTTTCGCCCGCATCCGCACCGAGATAGAACGTTTTCGGTAAGCGAGGGCAGAGCCCGCAAGCGGTCTCTGCCGAGCGAAGAAAACGAAGAAGTCAATTCAACGTTTTCGGTAAGCGGGGCAGAGCCGAATTTGTGTGGATTGTGCCGGGTGGAGAAAACGAAGCGTGGAATTAGTGTATGAGATGAGCGCCTTTTCGAATGATGCCGGAGAAGTGCCCGGAGGGGCGGTTCGGTATATTCGATAAGCGGATGAGTCGTTTTGTCCGTGTCCCGACGGATGCGGAGCGTTGAGCGAAAAGGGAGTCCGGAAAAAGTCGGCAATCCGAAACGGCTTTGCGGGACGCTCGGACGCAGACCGAAAGGCGGGAAGTTTTGAATTTTAACGATGAGAATGACTCCGGACGAGTGCGGGATGCCTGCGGAGAAAATGAAGAAAAGATCGTATATAACCTGTTCGAAAATGATGAAACCTATGTTGTCGCAACGGGCCCGGAGCCTGATTACCGGAGTTTGCCGCCTGGTGCTGGCCGTCGTGTTCATCGTGTCGGGCTTTACGAAGGTGATCGATCCCTGGGGAACGTCGATCAAGATCAACGAATACCTCACGATTTACGGGTTCGATTATCTGATTCCGGCCAGCATGGTCTTTTCGATCTGGCTGTGCGGCGCCGAGATGATGATGGGTTGCATGCTGCTTTGCAAGGTGCGTATCCGGCTGGTATCGATCTTCGCTCTGGCGTCGATGCTCTTCTTTACGATCCTTACCTTTTTGAGTGCGACGTTCATCCCGGTCGAGGATTGCGGCTGTTTCGGTGAGGCGATCAAACTCTCCCCCTGGGAAACATTCTTCAAGAACCTGGCCTTGCTGCCGATGGCGGCCGTCGTGTGGGCTTATTACCGGAACGATAAGATTCTTGCCTTCCGCCGTTCGGAGGTCGCTTTGACGATTTTTTTCTTCCTTCTGACGATGGGGCTGGGGTTCTATTGCTATTGTCATCTTCCGTTGATCGATTTTCTGCCGTATAAGATCGGGGTGAATATCCGCGAGGAGATGCACGCCTCTTCTGCGGCCGGTCCCGAGGGCGAGTTGCAGACCGTACTGGTTTATCGCAATCGCATGACGGGGGAGGAGCGGGAGTTTGCGCTCGATGATACGGAGTGGCAGGACGATACGGTCTGGGAGTGGGTCGATACGAAAATTCTGGGAGAGGTACCGGAGATGAATCCGATGATCGAGGAGTTCGCTCTGCGCAATGGCGCGGAAGATGTGACCGACCGGGTGCTCGCTACTCCGGGACGGCTCTATTTGATCTGTGTGACGCGTTTCGACCGCATCGGCCGCAGGTGCGAGGATCGTTTGGAGCGGCTCGTGGAGCGTGCGTTGCAGGAAGGGGCGCATGTCGTCTGCATCACGCCCGAACCCTTGCAGGGAAACGGCATCCATTCGTTCGGGAAAAGCACGCCGGTTCCTTGCTACAACATCGATGGATCGACGCTCAAGACCATGTTGCGGGCTCATACGGGTATTGTCGTGCTCGACGACGGGGTAATCGCCGACAAGCGGAACTGTCGGGACATAGACTGAATCGGGCGTCAGTATTTCCGGTGCTATGCGCGGAAGCCGGGGTTGCTCCGGGCTGCGGAGGCGAGGGGTGAGTTCCGGTTTCCTGCCTGACGGAGTACCGGGACAGACGTTCCGGGTATTGTCGGAAGTAGAGAATATGCGGAAGGGCGATTCCTTCCGATAAAAGACCGTGTGTCATAAAGGCGCACTGTTGTGTCATTATCGGGAGCGGGCGAGTCATTTACGGCAGTAAATTCCTGTCGCCTTTACCTTCAATGCCTTGCATTGCATCCATTCTGACAACCTTAAGGGCTGTGCCTGGAACTTTCATTTCGACACAGCCCTTTCGTTGCTTTTTCGTAATTTGTAGTGCTTCGGCCTATTTCGTATTGACGATCGCGATTTCGTCGGCTACCGGAGCGATCTTGCGCAGCATCTGCACGCCGCCGCAATGTTTGTCGTGGGCCAGGTTGATGGCCCGGCTTACTTTCATCTGGTCGTTTTCGCATTCGCATTGTACGTTATAGACGATGCGGAAAGATTTGAAGACGCTGCTCGATTGTACGGTTTCCGTGTCGAGTTCACCCGATATGCTGAGTTCGAAGCGGGTCGGAGATACGCGCTCCTTTTCCATGATCGCCATCGCGGTCATGCCTGCGCAAGTTACGCCGGCCAGCAACATCAGCTCTTTGGGATTTAGTTGGTCGCATTTCTTGTTTCCTTCGAGGACATAGGTCCGTGCCGAAGTCATCTGTATAGTTACCTGTTGGATCATAACGATAAATTTTTAGGTTGAATTTTCTTTTTTTTGTTTTTATCCGGCAGAATATGCGGGCGGTTTTGCCTTCGTTCGTCGAAAAGATTCTTTTTTCTTTTCTGTCGGGCAACAATCGTTCCCAAATGGTGCGTCTGCCCCGGGAAATCGTTATCTTTACGGGAAATGACTCCGATTTGAACGAATGCACGGGACTGGGGCTAAATAAATTTGGCGCTGGGCCCGGCTTTCGCTATCTTTGTAGAAGATAGGATTCGGTTCGGCAATTTTCGAGAGCAAGTTCTCTCGGTTACCCTCGCTTTTCACTATCTTTGCAAAAGATCGGAGGCGGTTCGGCAATCTTTGCGTGCAAGCCCGCACGATTGCCCTCACCTTTCACGATCTTTGACATAGTCTTAGATAGGATGCGCCTCGGAAAATTGGGAACAAGTTTCCATTTTTCTCTCGGCTTTCACTATCTTTACCGAAAAAATATTTTGATTCGGGCAGGAAGCGCCTCGGGCAGCGCTGAACAGGTCGGACTTACCACCGGGTGTTCGCTATCTGCGTTCGAATTATTGTGTGTGCGTTATGAAGAGAAACATCCTGTATTTATTGTCGATAGGCATTTGCCTGTTCACTTGTGTCGGGAGCCATGCTGCGGCACCGGAAACCCGGGCGCATCTGGAGCGGGGGCGTTCGCTTTTCGATCACGGGCGCTGGACAGATGCCCGTTATGAATTGCTGAAGGCCCGCGAGGGAGCGGACCGGGACGACCGGCTTACGCTCCAGCAGATCGATTATCAGTTGGCGGTTTGTGCCTTGAAGCTCGGCAGCCGGGATGTCGAGGCGATGCTCGCCGACTTTTCCAAGCGTTATCCCGAGTCGGTTTACAACAACGACCTGCGGTTCGCCCAGGGGTTGCTTTATTGCAGCCGGTCGGAGTATGATAAGGCGCTCGCATGTTTCGGACGGGTGAACTACCGGGCTTTGGACAGAACCCGGCGCGAGCAGTACGACCTGCGCATGGGATATATCGAATTCGGCCGGGATGACTATGACCGGGCGATGACCTATTTCGACCGGATTAATCCCCAAAGCGAATTTTACGATCACGCTCTCTATTATAAGTCCTACATCGCCTATGCGCGGGAACAGTACGACTGGGCCAGAAGCGGGTTCGAACGATTGCTTAAAAGCGAGGCTTACGGCGAGGTGGCGCCCTATTACCTGCTGCAAATCGAGTTCAAGCAGGGGAATTACCGCTACGTGGTCGAGAACGGCGAAGAGTTGATCCGCCGGGCATCGCCCCGCCAGCGGGCCGAACTCTCGCGGGTCATGGCCGAAGCGTGGTTTCGCTTGGGCGAATATTCCAAACCGCTGGACTACCTCGACGCTTTCGTGCAGGCCGGCGGAGAAATGGGCCGGGATGAAAATTATCTCTACGGATTCTCCCTCTACCGCACGGCCCGCTACGACGATGCCGCAGAGTATCTGCGCAAGGCGTGCGGAGCCGACGACGCTCTGACGCAGAACGCCTCCTACCACTTGGCCGACTGTTACTTGCGCGGCGGGGACAAGCAGCAGGCGATGCAGTCGTTCGCCATGGCTTCGAATGCCGAATTCGATTCCGCGATTGCCGAAGACGCGCTGTTCAACTATGGAAAATTGCAATACGAACTGGGAGGCGGACGTTTCAACGAAGCGATTCAGGTACTCAACCGCTATGTCGCCCAGTATCCGTCGTCGCCCCGTGTACGCACGGCCAAAGAGTTGTTGGCGGCGGCCTATTACAATTCGCACAATTACGACGAAGCGTACGAGATCATCGCCTCCTATCCCGATCCCGACGGCGACCTGCTGGCCGCCAAGCAGAAGATCGCCTATTTCCGCGGCTTGAGCGCACTGGAAAAGGGCGATACGGAGGGGGCCGGGCGTTATCTGGCGGAGTCCGCCCGTATCGGAATCAGTCCCAAATACAATGCGCTGGCAACCTTCTGGCAGGGTGAAATCGCTTACGGCAGGGGAAATTACGACGTTGCTTTGCGCGATTACGAGTCCTACCTGAAGCGGGCGCCGAAAACCGAGCCCGAATATGCGATGGCTTTCTACAATACGGGGTATTGCCACTTCTCGAAGGAGAATATGCCCCGGGCGCGGGAGTCGTTCGTTCGCTTCATCGAACTGTATCCCACCCAAGACGGTTACCGCACGGATGCCCGCAATCGTCTGGGCGACACCTACTATTCGGATCGTCAGTTCGACGAGGCGTTGAAGTATTACGGACAGGCTGCGGCCGCATCCGATGACGGAGCGGATTACGCCCGCTACCAGCGGGCCGTTACGCTCGGTATTCTGGGACGTACATCTGAAAAAATCAAGGCGTTGCAGCAGATTATCCGCGACGGCAGGGGAGATTACCTCGACGATGCGACTTACGAACTGGGCCGGACTTTCGTAGCGCAGGAGCGCTACCGCGAGGGGGCCGCAGTACTTGAACCTTTCGTCGAAACCTATGTTTATTCTCCCTACCGGAGCGCCGCGTTGTCCGAGTTGGGACTGGCTTACCTGAACCTGGGCGACAAGAAAAAGTCGCTTTCCTACTATGATATGGTGGTGAAGACCGCGCCCCAATCCTCCGATGCCAAGGATGCCTTGCAGGGAATTCGGGATATTTATGTCTCCGAAGGGGATGCCGGCGGTTATTTCGATTATGCCCGGAAGAGCGGTGTCGAAGGGGACCTTACGGCCATGTCGCGCGATTCGCTTTCGTTCGCTGCCGCCCGCCGGATCTATCTTTCGGGCGAGCCTGCGTCGGCGGCCAAGTCGCTGCGCAGTTACCTCGAAAGTTATCCCAAGGGATATTATACGGCTGATGCGCTCTATTGCTTGAGCGATTGCTACCTGAAGACGGGCGAACGATCCCGTGCGATCGAAACGCTCGCGGCTCTGGCCGATGCGGGACAGAATCAGTACACGCATCGGGCTTTGAAGATGCTGGCTGGAATGACTTTTGCCGATGAACGCTTTACGGAAGCCGCGGCGGCTTACCGCAAATTGGCCGATGCCGAAAGCACCGCTGCCGGAAAAGCCGAGGCCATGAACGGCTACGTCCGTGCGACGATCGCGGCGGGGGACGAGGAGCGGATTCTGTCCATGGCCGACGATGTGGCATCCTACACCGCTGCGGGAGACGAGGCATGGCGAGCGTCCCAGTTTGCGAAGGCCGGGATTCTGGATCGCCGGGGAGATGCCGCTGCCGCGCAAAAGATCTACAAGGTTTTGAGCGCCAATGTGAAAACACCCGAGGGAGCCGAGTCGGCCTACCGGGTGATCGAGTCCGCGTTCCGGGCCGGCGATACGGCTCGTGCCGAAAAACTGGTGCTCGATTTCTCGGACAAGGGAACGCCTCATGCCTTCTGGCTGGCCAAGTCCTTCCTTGTGCTGGGCGATATTTATGTGCAGAAGGGCGACATGTTCCAGGCCCGGGCGACCTACCAGAGTATCGTGGACGGCTACACTCCTGCCGATGACGGAATCGTTGCGGAAGCGAAAGAGAAAATCAAGAAACTCAATTAACGATATGAAGCGATCAGCTATTCTGTCCCTGATGTTTATCGCCGGACTGCTTGCGGTGCCCGGGGTGCTCAACGCCCAGGTCGAGAAGCGTGTCGAAGTATCCAAAGCCTATGTGCCGAGCGTGGAGCATGCGACGAAACTTGCCGTGCGCCCCAATATGGTCGATACGGCGGCCATACAGCCGGAAATCGACTATTCGATCACGCCGCTCACGCTCGAAACGCAGCTCGCCACGCGCCCGATCCGTCCTGCGACGATCACCTATTGGGAGTTCGACCGTCCGCTGCCTTTTTACCTGAAGGCCGGAGCGGGTTATCCGCTCAATTCGGCGCTCGATCTGTATGTTTCGACGCAGAATCCCGACATCGGCTATGCGTTGGGCTATATCAACCACGACGGACGGTACGGACGGATTCCCTATACGCCCGACGGGGACCATAGCGCCCTGTGGATGGACAATCGGGTGGGTGTCGCCGCCGGGAAATACATCGGGCGTCATGTGCTGGAGGGCGAGGTGAGCTACCGGAACCGGATCATCGACCGTTACGGCCTTTTCCCCGATCCGGACTTTCCGACTTTCGACAACGGAAATCGCCGCGTGATCGGCGATTTGCAGGGAAAGATACGGATCGGCGACGATTTCAACGACCTCTCGCGGACGAATTTCAATGTCGAGGTCACGGCGGGCAACTGGTGGAATCCGCTGGATTCGAAACTCTATCTGGAGGATAATGTCGTTCCGGTGTTGGATTATCCGTACGAAAACGAGTGGAATTTGGGGGTAGATGCCGCCGTTGGACGACGTTTCGGCCGCCATACGCTCGTCTTCCGGGCCGGATTCGAGGGCCGGTGGGGTGGCGACCGCAAGGGCGAATCGGTTTGGGCCGCTCCTTCTGACTATTACAACCGGACCTATTCGGGAGCGTTCCGTTATGCCTATCGTGCCCGGTCGGTCGATATGGAGTTCGGTTTGGATTACTACCGGGACGATGTGGCGGGGCGCGATGCGGCGAATTATTTCATTCCCTACGCTCACTTGCGTTTCGATCTGGGCGGCGGCGGTTTCGTACCTTATGTCGAGTTGGACGGAACCCTGAAGCACAACGATATGCGGGAGCTTATGGAAACCAATCTTTATTACGTGCCTCGTTATACGGACCCGATGCCCCGCAATACGGTGGACTATTCGGTCCGTGTCGGTGTGAGCGGGCGTCTCGTCGAGGATAAGCTGATTTACCGATTGTTCGTCGGCTATTCTTTCATCGAGAATCATAACTTTTGGTATTGCTATACGCCGACTACCCGGTATGAGGGGTTCAGTCTGGTACAGGGACGGCTGAATGTCATGTCGCTCAACGGTGAGCTGGAGTTCCGTCCGGTGAGCAATTTCACGTTCTCCATCGGCGGGCGGGGCCTGACCTATACCGAGCATCAGACCTTGAGCATCGGCCTGCCGGAGTTCGAGGGTACGATCCGGGCCCGCTATCATCATCGTAAGTTCTCGGTCGGCCTCGTTTTCGACCTGCAGTCCAACCGCTATATTTCGCGAGTGATTCCGTGGTTCCCGAACGACGGGATCGTGGGGAATATGCGCATTCCCTATACGGTAGATCTGGGGTTGAATGTCGATTGGTACGCGTCCAAGCGGGTAACGGTATTCGCCGAAGGTCACAATCTTTGCAACCGCCGGATTTACGACTGGAGTACGTTTCCGCAGTACAGCGCCGGATTTACGGCAGGTGTGAAGTTGAGTTTTTAGCGGATCGACCCGATATGAAAAACGGCCGGTAACATACCGGCCGTTTTTTATGGAGTACGATTTTTACTCCAGGTTTTTCCGGACTCCGTCCAGAAACCGCTTCATCTCCCCGCTGTCCTTTTTGTCGATGATCTTCGACAGGCGGGTCAGCGTGGCGACGATGTTGTCGATCTGTGCGGGCGTCTTGGGGTTGAAGAGGATTTCCGTCAGCAGGTAGTCGTCTTCGGAGAGCAGTCCGCGGGCGATGGCCATGTGTTTCTTGAAGGTGGTGCCGGGGGCATCCTGGTGCTTCATGATGGAGGCGAATACGAGAGTCGAGGCGAACGGCACCGAGAGGGAGTAGGCCACAACTTCGTCGTGCCCCTCGAAGGTGTATTCGCAGACGTTGAGCTTCAGCGAACCGTAGAGGTCCTTGAAGAAGATTTTGCCCATGTGGTCCGACTCCTTGATGATGATGGCGTTTTCGGTTTGCAGGTTGCCCAGGTTGGCGAACGTGGGGCCGAACATCGGGTGGGTCGAAACGTACCGGAATCCCGATTTCTCATAAAATTCCTGCAACCCGGTCTTTACCGAGGCGATGTCGGAGATGATACACTCTTTCGGCAGATAGGGAAATACCTCCTCGAATGCCTGGAGCGTGGCGTTCAGCGTTACGCAGTTGATAAGCAGTTCAGGCCGGAAGTCGGCGATCTCTTCGGGCGAGGTGAAGCGCTGGGCATTGTAGATGAATCGCATCCGCCGAGGGTCTTTTTCGAGGACGGCTACGTCGTGGTTGAAACTCAACAGATCGGTGAAAAAGGAGCCCATCTTTCCCGCTCCCAAAATCAGTATGCGCATATATCGGTTTGTTTATGTTTTTTGATGATCCGGGCGGCATGGGACCGCCCGGGGATTGTTCTATTTCATTCTTCGTTTTTTCGCTCGGCAGAGGCCGTCGGCAACTTCCGTCCCCGTTTGCCGAAAACATTGAATCGCTTCTTCGTTTTCTTCGCACGGCATAATCCGAATAAATTCGGTGCTGTCTTCGCTTATCGGGAACGTCGTTATTTCATTATTTCCATCTGGACCTTTACCGACTCTTCGTGGATCGCCTTCATGATTTCCGAAATGAATTCCGGGTCGAGGTCGAGCGATTGCCCCATTTTGCCGCGTTTGTCCAGGATTTCATCGTAACGCTTATTTTGCAGGATGGGCATGTTGTGCTCCTTCTTGTAGGTGCCGATCTCCTGCGAGATGTGCATCCGCTTGGCGAGGAGGCTCAACAGTTGCTCATCGACCTCGTCGATCTGGCGGCGCAGGATGCTGATGTTCTCCGTGGTTTGGGCATTGTCGCGCACCACGAGCAGTTGCAGCGTGTAGTCCAGCACTTCGGGCGTCACCTGCTGCGCCGCATCGCTCAGCGCACTGTCGGGATCGCAGTGGGATTCGATGATAAGTCCGTCGAAGTTCAGGTCGAGCGCCTGCTGCGAGATAGGAGCTACCAGTTCGCGTTTACCGCCGATGTGGCTCGGGACGCAGAAGATGGTGAGGTTGGGGTACCTGCGGCGAAGTTCGATCGGAATATGCCAGAGCGGAGCGTTGCGGTAGATTTTTTTCTCGTAGGAGCTGAATCCCCGGTGGATGACGCCCAGCCGTCGGAGTCCGGCGTTGTAGAGCCGTTCGATCGCGCCGACCCACAGTTCCAGGTCGGGATTGACGGGGTTTTTTACCAGAATGGGGATATCTACGCCTTTCAATGCGTCGGCCAGCTCCTGCATGGCGAAGGGGTTGGTGACGGTGCGGGCACCGACCCAGAGGATGTCGATGCCGGCTTTCAGGGCTTCGAAAACATGGGCGGGGGTGGCGACCTCGGTGGCTACCAGCATGCCGGTTTCCTGCTTGACCTGCTTCATCCAGGGAAGGCCTTCGACGCCGATGCCTTCGAAGCCGCCCGGCTTGGTGCGGGGTTTCCAGATACCGGCCCGGAAGATCTTTACGCCCCGGGCGGCCAGTTCGGAGGCGGTTTTGAGTACCTGTTCACGGCTCTCCGCGCTGCAAGGGCCTGCGATAATCATCGGACGTTTGGGATCCACGCCCGGAAAAGTGAGCGGTTCTATTTCCATTTTCATTGTCGTTGTTGATTTTGCGATCGCCGGCTGTAACCGGCGAATCCGGTCTGTTTATATTCTGTTTACTGATTCTGTTTTGTTCGGGTCGTCGTGATCCGGTCGAGTGCCTCCTGCAACATCTCCTCGTTGCAGCAGAGCGAGATGCGGATGTAGTTCCGCCCTTCCGAGCCGAAGATGAAGCCCGGAGTGACGAAGACTCGCGACTGGTACAGCACCCGGTTGCAGATGGCTTCCCCGACACCGTTCGGGCACTCCCCGGCAGCCGTGAGTTGCGCCGCGAGGGTATCGTTCACCCGTCCCCAGAGGAACATTCCCACCTGGTCGTCGCGGACATCGCAGCCGAGGGTTTCCAGAATCCGGGCCGCCAGTGCGCGTCGGCGGCGATATACCTCGTTCATCCGTTGGTACCAGCTGTCGGGGGCTTTCAGCGCTTCGACGGCGGCCAGTTGCATCGGGCGGAACATCCCGGAGTCCATGTTGCTCTTCACGCGCAGGATCCACTCCAGGAACCGGGAATTGGTCGCCACCATTCCGATACGCCAGCCGGGCATGTTGAAGGTTTTACTCATGGAGTTGAGTTCGATGCAGATCTCTTTGGCTCCCGGTACGCTCAAAATACTTAACGGGCGGTCGTTCAGGATGAAGCTGTACGGGTTATCGTGGCAGATCACGATGTTGTGCCTGCGGCCGAAGGCGACGAGTTTTTCGAACAGCTCTCGCGAACCGTTGGCTCCCGTAGGCATGTTGGGGTAGTTGCACCACATCAGTTTCACACCGGACAGGTCCATTTTCTCCAGCGCTTCGAAATCGGGCTGCCAGTCGTTCTCTTCTTTCAGGGCGTAGGGCAGGATGCGGGCGCCGGTGAGCTTCGACACCGAGGCGTAGGTCGGATAGCCCGGATTGGGTATGAGTACCCCGTCGCCTTCGTTCAGGAAGGCCAGCGAAATGTGCATCACACCCTCCTTGCTGCCGATCAGGGGCAGGATTTCGTTGGCAGGGTCCAGGTCCACGCCGTACCATCTCTTATACCACCGGGCGAACTCCGCACGCAGTTCCGGAATACCTACGTAAGGTTGGTACCCGTGCGTGTCGGGCCGTGCTGCCGCCTGGCAGAGCGCCTGCACGGTTTCGGCCGACGGGGGCAGGTCCGGGCTGCCGATCCCCAGGTTGATGACGCGTGTGCCGGATTCGTTCATCCGGGCCACCTCTTTCAGTTTCACGGAGAAGTAGTACTCCTCGACGTTTTCCATCCGGCGGGCCGGGGTGACGGTCGGTTTTGCCGGTTTCGTTTCTTCGGAGCCGCCAAGCTCCGCAGGTTGTTGTTTTTTCATACTGAAAACAAAAAAGCTCCCGCCTCAAGGCAGGAGCTATGATCTAAATTCGTAATTCTGTCGATCGAACTTTACAACACGCAAACTCCCGCCTTTACTCGGCCCGAATAAAGGTAATAATAATAGGAGTATGTAAACTGAACGTGTTGCATATCGTTTTTGTCGTCGAATATCCATCCAGGATATTTAACGGGACAAATGTATCGCATTTTTCGGAAAATGACAAAATTTTTTTCGCTTTTTTTATTTCGGGCATAAAATTCCTAAATTTGTCGGGACAAACAATTCGAATAAACGTGAGCAATCTTCATATATCATCCGATTTCAGCGGTTTGGATGCCTTGATTCCGCAGGGCCGACGGGTTTTCGTCGTTATCGACAGTAACCTGAAGCCCTTTTTCGGCCTTTTCGAACGGTATGAACTCATTCCGATCCAGACCTCCGAGAAGGTTAAAACCTTCGCTACGGTAGAATATATTATCGAACAGTTGCTGGAGCGGGGAGCCGACCGGAGCTCGTTTCTCGTGGGCGTGGGCGGCGGCATCACGACCGACCTCTGCGGTTTCGCGGCGTCGGTTTACAAACGGGGTATTCGGTTCGGTTTCGTACCTACGACGCTGCTGGCGCAGGTGGACGCTTCGATCGGGGGTAAGAACGGCGTGAATTTCCATGCCTATAAGAATATGGTCGGTACGATCACCCAGCCTGAATGGATCTATATCTGCACCGATGCGCTGCGGACGCTTTCGCCCCGGGAGTTCCGGGCCGGAATCGCCGAAGTCCTGAAGACTTTCATCCTGTTCGATGCGGAATACTATCGCAAGGCCGTGGATTATTTCGCCCGGATGGAGGCCCACTTGCGGAAAGCGGGAACCTGTTGCGGGGGCGAATGTGTGTACGGGCAGGAGGAGCTTACCGAAATCATTCGCAAAACGGCGTTATACAAGTGTGCCGTAGTGGAGCGGGATGCTTTCGAGAAGGGGGAGCGGCGCTTGCTGAATCTGGGGCATACCTTCGCTCACGCCATCGAGAAAAATTGTCCGATCATGCACGGCGAAGCCGTGGCGATCGGTCTGGTGCTGGCTGCCGGGGTGTCCGAACGGCTGGGACTCGCCCCGGCGGGACTGGCGGTCGGTCTGGCGGAGGATTTGAAGAAGGTCGGGCTTCCCACCCAGTCGCCCGTAGCTATCGGTGTTTTGCTGGAAGCGTTGGAAAAAGATAAGAAGGTGGAGGGCGATGCCATTCATTTCATCCTGCCTCGTGCGGTGGGGGAGGTGGTGGATCGTGCGATTCCGTTAAAACAGTTGGAGGAGGTCGCCCGTGATCTGCGTTAGCGTACAGGAAAAGAGTTTCGGGGATTGCCGGGCGATCCTCGAATCGTGTGAAATGGCCGAACTCCGGGCGGACCTTTGCCGTCTTTCGGTCGAAGAGGTCGAGCGGCTCGTGGAGCAGTTCGGCGTGTCGGCCGCTATCGCCAAAAAGTGCGGATATGACGGCGTTGAGGTGCATGCCGTGCACGAGGGCTATCTGCTCGACTGCTTTGCCATGTCGCTGTTCAACAAGCGCACGGACAAGTACGGCGGCGATCTCAACGGCCGCCTGCGCTTCGCCATCGAGATCGTGCAGAAGATCAAGCAGTACTGCGGCGAGGATTTCCCGGTCATCCTGCGCTTTTCGCTCAAGAGCTATATCAAGGATCTGTGTCAGGGCGCGGTGCCGGGTGAGACGTTCACCGAGCTCGGCCGCGATACGGACGAGGGCCTGCAGGCGGCCAGGATCCTGGTCGATGCGGGCTACGACGCGCTCGATGTCGATGCCGGCACCTACGATAGCTGGTACTGGGCGCATCCGCCGATGTACTTTGACAAGGGCGTCTATCTGCCGTTTGCCGAGCAGGTCAAGC
>OHMG01000362.1_pt1 | contig 20027 bp, 19 predicted proteins | sample 1569281 | NCBI WGS metagenome assembly OHMG01 (sample SAMEA3879581, study PRJEB24766) | human gut metagenome | biome: human-associated habitat; feature: feces | place: USA | collected 1985/1987 | reverse complement strand
TTGCTGACCGTATTGCAGACGCCGAAAATGCTCTGCAAAACCTTGAACAGCAGAAGCAGGCCGCAGAGATCGAGGTAGCAAAACCGTTCTCGCAGGAGGAAGAATTGCAAGAAAAATCCGCCCGTCTTGCCGAATTAAACGCACTGCTGAACATCGACCGTGACCGCAGTTCCTCGCAGGATGCTCCTGAAGAAACCAAGGAAGAGGCATCTCCTGCGGCTCGTCCGTCCGTGCTTGCTGCGCTGGAGGAAAAGGCCAACCAGCCGGAGCCAGTCAAACCGTTCCGCAGCTATTATGACAAGGATGGTGATGCACGATGAAAGAAAAGCGGGATGAAACCATCATCCTGCGTCTGAGCAAAACTGAAAAGAACCGCATCTATGAAAAAATGTTCAGCATGGGCATCCGTAGCCTAAGTGCCTACATCCGTAAAATGGCATTGGATGGCTACTGCTTGAACCTTGACCTTCCGCAGCTGCGCCGAATGGCTTATCTGCTCCAGAATTGCAGCAGCAATCTGAATCAGGTCGCCAAACGCGCCAACGAAAGCAACAAAATCTACTCTGCCGATCTTGATGATCTACGCACCCGACTGGATGAACTGATTTCCATCGGCAGGCAGATTCTTTCCAAGCTGGCTGAACTTTAACCATTAAAATAAATCCGCAGTTGAAAGGCTGCGGGGTACATAACAGTTGACATCCTTGCAATGCAGCAGCTGATACCTTTATAATAAGGGCGAACAGAAAGAGGGCGAACAGAAAGGAAGTGCCTGATATGATGTCTATCCTGAAGAAAATCGTTCTTTTCCCGATTTCTCTCTTTGTGGCGTTTCTAGCTCTGATGGCAAGGTGGCTACTAACCCTGTCCAGTTATGTAGTTGCTCCGCTGATGCTCTACATCTTCGGCTGCGGCATCTACACCGCCCACCGCCAGACTTGGGATCAGTTTTTTATCCTGCTGGTGGCCGAGTTCATCTGCTTTATTCTCTTTTTCGGTGCAACTGCCATCACCGAGGGCATCGGGCGGTTCAGCGAGTGGCTTTCCGAACTGTAAGAAATATTTTCAATCTTTTGCCGCCTTCGGGCGGCATTTTTTCTTTTATAGGGGGGTGATTTAGGATGGCCGCAACACGGCTGATCGCGCTGCACAAAAATAAGGGCAAGTCCGTTGCAGCCTGCCTGAAAAGCCGCACGGACTATGTGCAGAATCCCGACAAGACCGAGCAGGGCGAACTGGTCAGTAGTTACGAGTGCAGCCCCTTAACGGTCGATGAGGAATTTATGTTGTCCAAACGGCAGTACGAACTTGTCACTGGACGCAGACAGAAAAGTGATGTGATTGCCTACCAGATTCGTCAGTCTTTCAAACCTGGTGAGATCACCGCCGAAGAAGCCAACAAGGTTGGCTATGAACTGGCAATGCGCTTTACCAAGGGAAAATATGCTTTTATTGTCGCCACCCACACAGACCGGGAACACATCCATAACCATATCGTTTACAATTCCACCGCCCTAGATGGCACCCGAAAATTCCGGGATTTTTTATTGTCCGGGCTGGCTGTGCAACGGTTGAGCGACCTGATTTGCTTAGAGCATCAGCTCTCCGTCATTGAGATAAAACCCTATCGGGAGCGGCAGAAGCGCACACTCTATCCACCCAAAGAAAGCAATCGTGACCGTCTATGCGGCGTGATCGACAACATTCTGGCGGAAAAGCCCAAAGACTACGAAGATTTCCTGCAAAAACTGGGGCAGCAGGGATACGAGGTCAAGCGCGGAAAGTACACTTCTGTCAAGGGCGCACGGCAGAAACGATTCATCCGGTTCCGCACTTTGGGCGCAGGATATAGTGAAGAAGAACTGAAATCGGTTATCTCTGGCGAAGCCGAACACCATCCCCGGCAAAAGCAGAACCGCATCGTACCGGAGCAAAAATTTCAGATGCTGGTGGATATTCAGGCAAAGCTGGCTGATAGAAAGAGTATGGGGTATGCTCGCTGGGCAAAGCGATATAATCTGAAAGAAATGTCCAAGACGCTGATTTTCTTACAGGAGCATAAAATCGGCAGCGTTGAAGAAATGCAGGAACGTGTGGATGCCGCAACTGCTCGCTATCATGAGTTAGGCGATTCCATCAAGGCAGCTGAAACACGCATGGCCGAAATCGCCGTTCTGCGGACACATATCGTCAACTATGCCCGGACACGCCCGATTCATGATGCCTACCGCAAGGCTGGGTATAGTAAGAAATTTCTCGGAGCCCACCGTGAAGAAATCACGCTGCATAAGGCCGCAAAAACTGCTTTTGATGAAGCTGGCTTGAAAAAGCTGCCAAAGGCTAAGGACTTGAGCATCGAATACGCTGAACTTCTGAAAAAGAAGAAAGAAGCATACCCTGACTATCGCAAAGCACGAGATGAGATGCAGGAGCTGATGAAAGCTCAGAAAAATGTAGAGATGTTCTTTGCAGAGGAAAAGAGTACAACCGAAAAAGAACAAGCACGATAGATGAAATCCGCCGAGGATCCTTCCCGTTTTTTCGGGAAGAGTCCTCGACGGATTTTATATTTTGGGGTGCTTTGCTAACAATCATGCTTGAATAAAATGCGTGTTGCATTATCTTTGGCTAAAAATCAGAATTAAAAAGTGGTCCTCTATTTACAACTGTTGCAAATAGAGGACCACCGCTGTGAATTAAGGCGACAATGAGTTGTTTAGTAAAACCATCGAATTGGAAAAACTTTTCGCTGAAAAAGAAAGCTGAAAAACTTTTCTTTTCAAAAGTTCTTCTATGCGTTTCATGATAAACCAGTCACTTAATGGAACCGAGATTGCTTTTAATGTAGACGCCGTAAGTTCACCAATTGAAATTGGAACTGTTGATGCTGAACAAATGATTGTTTGATCAAAATAATCCGATTCAACACTTCTTACTTCGTTTGTACGCCAAATACGCAAAGGCTTGTTTTCTCTTAATAGCTTTTCCCACTTTTGAGCGTATTCGGCAATATCTTCTGAACTCAGTGTCTTTTCGGAAATTTGATCACCCTTAAATTCTAAAACTTTCTTCAAGTCTTCTGTTGATGCAAGTGAAATGTTTGCCGAGTGACGCTTTGCCGCACAGAAGCAGATATAATAAATACCACACCAGCATTCAGAAGTGTTCCTTACCCATATACGCAGTGATTTTTGATTCATCATAGCGTCTTGAATAATATCTTCTGTCGTATGATATTTTTCCCATAGCTTTTTTGCTTGACTTTTGCAGTCTGTGCAATATTCTGAAAGGCATTTTATAAATTGCTCACAACGGTAACAGGAATCACAGGGGTGTCGAAGATCACCCATTGAAAGCAAATAAGGAAACAGCTTCGCTTTTTCGATAATGCCTATGGCTGCTAACATATTAAGATCACTAGGCTCAAAAACAATTTCATACATAGCAATTTGTCATCACAAATTAGGAATTGTAACCTGCGTAGTTGCGCTCCACCAGATAGGCTCACTTGCACCAACTACTCCGAAATAGCAACCAACACTACAGTCGAGATAGGTTCCAGCATCATAAAAATCGTATGTATATGTAGTGTCGTAGATGCTTTGAGTTGGCACCAATGCCGTTGTTGAGAAAGGACAGCTTCGCTCGATATTATCGGAATAGCTAGTGTAATAATCTGTTCCAGAAACGCTCTTTATCACGTCAGGTCCAATGCCAACAGTAGTTCCGCTCATATAAAAGCCTAGTCCATTAGCTTTTGTATAAAGCACTCTCCAAGTTCCATCAATATACGATACAAGCTTTGAACCAGTTTTATTTGAAACCGGAATATGAACAGGAACCTCAGCTAAGACGTAAAATCCGAGACTTTCTTGTTCACTGTCAGAAAGCGTGAGCAACTCTTCTACCGAGTAGTCGTCAATGGTTCGCTTATTATTCGCAGCAAATGCTGGCTGAACAGACAGCACAAACAAAAGTGTGACCAAAAGGATTGAAACCAATCGTTTGATTTTATTCGTCATAGTAAATCGCCTCCTAATAAATTTTGAGTTTGAATCGCTAAAACGACTGATGCTGCACTGGAATCACCAATCCCTTTCGTTTTGGGCTATTTTCACTTAAGATCAAGTGATTCGGGAACATCCGGCTGATATGCAGTGAAGAAGCAGGTGCTATTTACACTTGCTACTGCCATACCCATTGCAACAACGCAAGTGAGCTTACTCAGCCAATACATTATTTTTTTCATTTTTTCTCCTTTCTTTTGATTTTTGAAAACGGTCGCCCAAAAGGAAAGCCGAATTCATCTTTGAAATTTTCGTGTCAGGCAAGGAATGACTGCAAATATAATCAATGCCCATTTCGAAAAATAGTAAATTGTTATAAATCTTGAGAGTGGTAGAATATCAATTGCCGCAAGAATGACATCAAAACCGGTCAAACAGATGCTAATATGCCTATACTTTCGCTTCTTTTCTGTGGGGAGTCTCTTGTTTTTGGCTTCAACAGGGGCATACAAAAATGCAATTATGAATAGTAAACAAGTCGTTATCAACCGAAATCCATATGTCGCCACAATTTGATAACTTAAAACGACACTTGCAAGAAAGACAGATAAGAAAGCCAAGTAGCAGTTAAAATGTGAGGATGCATGATATCCTCCTAGGTATATTCGAAGTGGGATGAAGCCGAGGAGAAAAGCCAATGAGTACCATATATTACCGCAAACACATGATGCGATAAGAATGAGGAAAATACTTATTGTTGATGAAATCAACAATTCATAGGCATATACATAAATATTTGATTCACTGCGTTCAATAATTCCATGACCATATAGCCATTCGACGACTTTTCGAGAGATAGTACGCTCTAACATAAAATTTTCATTTATAAAGAAACAGACGGGCGTCCTCCTTGTATTGTCGGATGCCCGTCTGTTCACAAGAAGTTAACAAGAATCAAACTTTTTAACTAAGCGAGTAGATAGCAGTAATTGATTTTATTTCGAGTTTCGCCAATGAAGCCATTTCCTTATCAACAGTATAATGGCAATGACCATTACCACGATAAAAGTAGAAATGGAAAGCTGGGTTAAAAAGATGCTTTGCGAAAAGAAAAAAAGAACCAACAATCGAAACGCTACGGCTATTAGTAACAGAATTCCAGTTAATTTTTCCATTATTATATCTCCCGGTAGCGTATGTTGAAATCACATGTTTGTTTCAACATAGATTTTTCCGTTTCGGATTACAAAATTAAGGTATGCATTAGCAGTTCCTGCAACGCTGAAATATTTGAATTCAATTTTCAGGCTCGCCATAGTCGATGTGTGTGTAAGACTGTGAGAGAGAATCTCATGAACCGTCGTATAGTCTAAGTCATATGCGGCTGTGATTTTATAGCTACTGTTAGTGTCAACCTTGTACTCAAAATGCGAACCGATAGAGTTATATTCAACCGTATAAGTACCATGGATAACGGGATCGCCATTTGCTCGTCCCTGAATCGGAGTGTCTGGACGAATCGTAATGGTTCCATGTTCGCTGTTGTCCAACTGAATCGTACCAGATTCACCGAAGGGTGCAACATAATAGGACTTTAGTTCCGGCTCGGTGATTGCGGCATTTGCCATTAAAGGATTTACGCCATCAAAAGGGCAGCACTACCGGATAGTGCAAGGAAGCTGCGCCGAGAAATCTTCTTCATGGTGATTGACCTCCTAAAATGAAATTTACAAATCATAGACTTATAGCTAACACTATAAGTTATGATTTTTAGTTGATGATACCATAATTTCAAACGAAAGCAATCTATTTGTCGTGAATGGTTAGCTTTCTGGCACGAACGGTCAATTTGGAGACTTGCGGATTCCTATCCTACCATTTATAATGGTTGTAAACATCAAATCTAATTGGAGGATCTTCAAATGGCAAAATATACGGTCGCGGTCTGCGATGATGAAAAAGAAGATTTAAGTTTCCTCGTAAGAAAAATCACAGAATACGACACTCACCAGCTCTTTGAGATCAAAACCTATACAGATGGAGAACTACTTTTTGACGAATTAAAATCACAAAAAACATCCATTGATCTCTTGCTTTTGGACATAGAGATGCCATCCAATGGATTTCAACTTGCACGAACTCTACAAGCTTTGCCAAAGCATCCAATGGTGATTTTTGTAACTAGACAGCATGAATATGCCGTTCAAGGTTATGGAATAGCTTTTCGCTATTTGACAAAACCATTAAATAACCTATTGTTTAAATCCGCAATGGATGCGGCAACTCAAGAACTTGCATCACGCCGATTCCTTGTTGAATGTGATGGCGGAACATTATCGCTGGAAACTGCAAATATTTACTATATTGAAAGTTATGGTCATACAATTTTAGTTCACAGCAAAGGTAAAGACTTTCAACTTCGGATGAATATTCAAGATGCAGCCAAGCAGCTTCCCAAACGCTGCTTTACAGCACCCCATAGGTGCTATCTTGTTAATATGGAACACATCCTTTATACTTCATCGGACGAAATCATGCTTTCCAACGGAGCAAAGCTGCCCATTAGCCGAAGAAAACGTCAGGAATTCAATCAAGCGTTTAACACATATTTAGGACGGTAAAATGTATTATTTTATAGAATTGGCCGGAAGTATTACAAACATTGCACTGCTCAGTCTGTTTATGAGCCGACTGTTTGTGCGAAACAAGATTCAAAGCAAATGGCACTACACATTTCTTACTTTGTTATGCACAGGGCAGTGCGTTCTAAGTCTTTTTCCGAATTGGGTGATACCTAGGACACTCTATCTGCTGCTTGGAGGTTTTTTACTAGCAAGATTGTTCTATGAAGTTCAGACTTGGCCGGCAGCTTTCGCAAGCGGTTCATTTTTTGTCTTGGGTTCCGTGGTAGAGATTCTTGCGATGCTATTGATTGGCGTTCGTCTGCCAGATACGGATCTTTTAATGCAGGTTGGAGCAGCACGATTGATTTATGTTGTGTTCTCTAATCTGATTCAAATACCACTTCTTATTTTAGTGTCACATTTTTTCAACAGGGAAGAAAGTGATTTGCGGATTGTATGGCTTCTTCCTCTAATCAGTATTCAACTTGCAAGTATCTCCGTGTGCTATGTCGTACAGTGCCATGCAGCAGATAAAGACTTTCCGGACTATATGGTTTTCTTTATGGCTGTCCTGCTTTTTGTAAATATTATGATCGTTTTCTATGTGGAAGCCCTGCGGAAAAATGAAAAAGAAAAGTATTTGGCAGAACTAACAGAACAGCACTATCATTTACAAATAGAGTACTATCAGCAACTTCTGGAAAAACAACAGGAAACAAAAGCCCTTTGGCATGACATTAAAAAATATACCACCGCAATGCAAGCGGTTGCAGCGCAAAATGACTCCGAACAACTCCGTCAGATTGCTCAAGCAGCTGCGGATGCTTATGAACGTGTGAAAGACATCTCTGCTGTTGGCAATCCTGTGGTCGATGCTTTACTAAATCAATATCTCCGTTCTGCAAAAGAGAACCAGATCCAAGTTCTTTTGGATATAACAATTCCAGAAGTTCTCGCTATCTCAACATTGTTGTTAAGTGTTGTTATTGGTAATACATTCGATAATGCAATTGAAGCTTGCCGACTTATCGCCCCAGAAAAACGGGTGATTCACTTGCAACTACGAAAACAGAACCGAATCCTGTTTTACAGTATCGAAAATCCATATATAGATGCGGTCACCCAGTTGCGCGTAGGGAAGCACCATGGCTACGGGCTGAAAAACGTAGAACGCGCTGTGAATCAAAATAACGGTAATTTTCAGGTGGAGAAAGTTGATGGAAATTTTATTGTGCAAATCCGTTTGAACTGTGAGAATTAAATCATAAAAACATTCATATTGAAACGATTACCATATAAGAGAACATCCTTCCCAATGCCCCGCATTTTACAGGGCATCGAGAGGGATGTTTTTACTTGTTGCACTTGTTCTGGACTTTTTCTAGGTATACAAGATTTTTCTTTTACCGAAAGCGTTTTGAAAAAACGCGTAGCCTGCATCGGAACGATGCAGATTATAAAGGGTTTGGGAATTCCCAACAAGCATTTTGCAACGCAAAAATGGCGTTTGTATAGACAAAAGCCCTGCTTGCTACAATTGTGTTGGTTCTGAAAGGTTCACAGCCAGTGAGCTGTACAGACGCCCAAACCTAAGCTACAATTGAGATGTGCAGAGAGAACGCTGCCCTGCTTGAGCTACCACGCTCGGAATCGCAAACTGTTCTCCGCCATCTCCATTGCAGCGTTCGATTGACGCAGGTTGAGTTATCGGTGGCTCTTGTCACTGTACATTCGTGTCACAAAGCAAGCTGAATCGGTGATGGGCATCAGGCGGAACAGGCACAAAAAGGAGGCCGGAAAAATGAAGTCAATGGAAATCACAGCCGTAGGTATTGATGTTTCTAAGCGCAAAAGCACAGTTGCTATTCGCAGGCCAGGTGGAGTAATTGTTGCATGTCCATTTGACATATCTCATTCTAGCCATGATCTTGAGAAACTGGTCTCCATACTGAAAACGACAGGAGGAGATATCCGCGTTGTAATGGAACACACAAGCAACTATTGGAAGCCTATTGCATTGACCCTGAAAAATGCAGGCTTTTATGTTTCTGTCGTAAACGCTATGCTGATTCACGATTTTAGCGATAATTCTATCCGGAAGCTGAAAACAGACCGTGCAGACTCTTTAAAAATCGCCAACTATGCCCTGACATTTTGGAATCAACTCCCGCCATTTAATGATGAGGATGAAACCAGACTCGTGTTGAAAGAGCAGTCACGAATGTATGAAAGATTGGCTTCGACAGCAACATCCCTTCGTAATGGCCTGATTGCATTGGCAGATCAGACGTTCCCTTCGATTGATCAGGCTTTTGGACATGCAATCAAGAATGCGGATGGTCATGAAAAGTGGGTTGATTTCTTTTCAATTTATTGGCACAGAGACTGTGTACTCAGACTTTCCATTGAAAAATTCACAGAATCTTACCGTAAATGGTGTTTGCGGAGAAATTATAAATTTCGTACGAATACAGCGCACAAGTTGTATGCTCTGGCGCAGGATGCCGTTCCTACTCTCCCGAAAAACAACGGAACAAAGGCTTTAGTATTGCAGGCTTGCAAGAGCCTGAATGCTGTATGCGAGGCGAAACAGTCTACTCAAGAAGAAATGAACCGATTGGCTTCGCTGCTTCCTGAATATGAAGTTGTCATGCAGATGGAGGGCACAGGACCCATTACAGGCCCTGCTCTAATGGCTGAGATTGGTGATGTCAGACGTTTCAAAAACAAGAAAGCTCTCGTTGCCTTTGCCGGCATTGATGCACCACCGTTCCAATCTGGAAACTTTGAATCCAAGTCACGCCACGTTTCCAAGCGCGGCTCACCTCATTTGAGGCGCACTGTATTCCTTGTAGCAAATATTATTCTAACCTTATCCCACAAAGATAACAGCGTCTTTTGCTTTATGGACAAAAAGCGCGCTGAAGGAAAGCACTACTACGTCTACACGATTGCTGGCAGTGCAAAATTTCTAAGGATCTACTATGCGCGAGTATCTGAATATTTGCGTACCCAAGAGCCCCCTGCAGCTGCCATCTGTTTAGATTGCAAAGATTAAGGATTTTTCTATAATTTGAAAACTCTGCTGACAGAACTCTCCTGTCGGCTTATTAAAGTTGCCGGATGCTCGCTGCACCCGGCAACAATTGCTGGCGGTGCTGGACGGCGGCAAGTGCATTTTGCAGTTGCGTGGTGTCAGACCATTTCTTTCTGACAAGTACGACCTGACCCAGCATCCCAACTACAAGCTGACCTCCGACTACGACCCCAAAAACACCTTCGATATTGAAAAATATCTGAACCGAAAAGAAAAAATCCACCCCGGTGATGAGTTCATCGTGGTGGACGCTGATTCGCTCCCGTCTGCCTGATTCGGTAGGCGGTTTTATTTTTGACCGGAGAGGTACACCAGCAAGCCCACTTCCGCCGCAGTTTACGGCTTAACAACAACGGCTTCGGGTGTGTACGGACGGTCTGCAACTTTCATTTATAAAGGAGAAACGACTATGGAATTCTTTAACTCTGCTATCGAAGTTCTTCAGACTCTGGTTGTCGCTCTGGGTGCCGGTCTCGGCGTTTGGGGTGCCATCAACCTGCTGGAAGGTTACGGTAACGATAACCCCGGCTCCAAGTCTCAGGGCATGAAGCAGCTCATGGCTGGCGGTGGTGTTGCTCTGGTGGGCATCACCCTCATTCCTCTGCTGTCTGGTCTGTTCGGCTAAGAGCCGCAGGCGGGTTTTCCCGCCTGTACATACGCAATCGCTCCATCTTTGCTGTGGATAACAGCCCTTTATCATAAGGAGCGCATTGTGGTACGAATCTCCACCTATCAACGAAAGGAAGTGTTCTTTTATGCAGTTTTTGACCCACATTATTTTTCTCCTGAACCTCCTCAAGACCCTTATCAACCATTTCAGCTAAGGACGGTGACTGAATGGAAACCGTTCTCAAAGCCATTGCCGACTGGATCAAAGGTATCCTGACGGCAGGCATTATGTCAAACCTTTCCGGGTTGTTCGATGATGTGAACACGCAGGTGGGAAACATCGCACAGCAGGTGGGCACTAAGCCCTCCAGCTTTGAGCCGCGCGTTTTTGCGATGATCGAAGCTCTTTCTCGGAATGTGGTGCTGCCCATTGCAGGCATCATCCTGACCTTCATCGCCTGTTATGAATTGATCGAGATGATCACTCAGCATAACAATATGGCGCAGTTTGAGCCTGCCCTCATCATGCGCTGGATCTTCAAAACGGCAGTGTCCGTCTGGCTCATCAGCAATACTTTCGATATTGTGATGGCAGTGTTCGACATCACCCAGAAGGTGGTGTCCGATTCCAGCGGCATCATCGCAGGAAACACCCGTGTCAACGACATTGGCTTGTCGATGTTGGAAGCCAACCTGATGCAGATGGACGTAGGCCCCCTGTTCGGGCTGTTCCTGCAAAGTTTCTTCATCGGCATCACCATGCGGATCTTGAGCATCATCATTTTTGTCATCGTCTACGGGCGTATGATCGAAATTTACTGCATGGTGAGCCTTGCGCCCATCCCCATGGCGACCTTCGGCAACCACGAGCAGAGCCACATGGGGCAGAACTACCTGAAATGCCTGTTCGCACTGGGCTTTCAGGGCTTTCTCATCCTCATCTGCGTGGCGATTTATGCGGTGCTGATCCAGAGCGTAGCGATTTCCGGGGATGCCATCAACTCCATTTGGAGCATTGTGGGCTACACCGTTCTGCTCTGTTTCAGCCTGTTCAAGACAAGCTCCGTGACAAAATCCGTCCTCGGAGCGCATTAAAGGAGGTGTTTGATTGGCTGCGTATATTTCCGTTCCCCGTGACCTGACGAAAGTAAAATCGAAGGTCGCATTCAACCTGACGAAACGGCAACTGCTTTGTTTCGGCACAGCGGCTCTCATTGGAGTGCCGCTGTTTTTTGTTCTCCGGGACTCCGGCGGCAACACTGCCGCCACCCTCGGCATGATGGCGGTGATGCTGCCGGCGTTCTTCCTTGGAATGTACGAAAAGAACGGTCAGCCCATGGAAAAGCTGCTGTCGTACTATGTGCAGTCCCGGTTTCTCCGCCCGAAGATTCGCCCCTACAAGACCAACAATTACTATGCGATTTTGATGAAGGGAGGCATGACCCATGATTCCGTTTTGGAAAAAGACCGATAAGCACAGCAAGCCGCAGTCTGCGCAGAAGCGCAGGCAGAACGCAAAGCCTGCTGTGCCCCGGACCGCCCAGCAGTCCATCCCCATGCAGCGGATGTTTGAGGACGGCACCTGCCGGGTGAAGCCCAACTACTACACCCGCACCATCCAGTATCAGGACATCAATTACCAGCTCGCCCAGCAGGAGGACAAGACCGCCATTTTCGAGGAATGGTGTTCCTTCCTCAACTTTTTCGACAGCTCCATCAGATTTGAACTGTCCTTTGTGAACATGGCAACCGACAGCACCGAGTTTGAGAAAAGCATCCGCATTCCGTTCCAGAAGGACGGCTTTGACGATGTTCGTGCCGAGTATTCCCAGATGCTGCGCCAGCAGCTTGCCAAGGGCAATAATGGTCTGACCAAGACCAAATTCATCACCTTTGGGGTGGAGGGCGAAAGCATGGCACAGGTCAAGCCCCGGCTCGACCACATCCAGAACGATCTGCTGAACAACTTCCACCGGCTGGGGGTGCAGGCAAAACCCCTGAATGGTGCCCAGCGGCTGAAACTCATGCACGATATGTTCAACATGGACGGCGCATCCAAGTTTCACTTTGACTGGAAAGACCTCGTAAAAAGTGGTCTGTCCGTGAAGGATGCTATTGCGCCCACCGCCTTTGCCTTCAAAAATTCCCGGACGTTCCAGATGGGCGGCATCTACTGCGCCGCCAGTTTTCTGAGCATCACGGCATCCGACATCAGCGACCAGCTGCTGAAAGACTTCCTCGATATGGATTCCAGCCAGATCGTCACCATGCACATCCAGTCCGTTGACCAGAACAAGGCCATCAAGACGGTCAAGCGCACCATCACGGAACTGGATCGCAGCAAAATCGAGGAGCAGAAAAAAGCCATCCGTGCCGGATATGATATTGACATCATTCCGTCGGATTTGGCAACCTACGGCAGAGATGCAAAAGCCCTGCTGAAGGAATTGCAGAGCCAGAACGAGCGGATGTTCCTTGTCACATTTCTGGTGCTGAACACCGGGCGCACGGAGCAGGAGCTGGAAAACAATGTTTTTCAGGCATCCAGTATTGCACAGAAGCACAACTGCAACCTGTGTCGGTTGGATTTTCAGCAGGAGCAGGGGCTGATGAGCAGCCTGCCGCTGGCAGACTGTCAGATTGAAATTCAGCGTGGTCTTACCACCAGCAGCACGGCAATTTTTATCCCGTTTACCACGCAGGAACTGTATCAGTCCGGCAAAGAAAGCCTGTACTATGGGCTGAATGCTCTGTCCAACAACCTTATCATGGTGGATCGCAAAAAGCTGAAAAATCCGAACGGTCTGATTCTCGGCACTCCCGGTTCCGGCAAAAGTTTCTCGGCAAAGCGTGAAATCACCAATGCGTTTCTGGTGACGGACGATGATATTATTGTGAACGATCCAGAAGGCGAATACTCGCCGCTGGTGAATCGGCTGAAAGGTCAGGTCATCAAAATCAGCCCCAACAGCACCCAATTTATCAACCCCATGGACATCAATGCCAACTACTCCGAGGAAGATAACCCGCTTTCCCTGAAAGCAGATTTTATCCTTTCCCTCTGTGAACTGGTGGTGGGCGGCAAGGAAGGTCTGCTGCCGGTGGAGAAAACCGTCATTGACCGCTGTGTGCATCTGATTTACCGCAAATATTTTGCGGACCCCTGCCCGGAGAATATGCCCATCCTTGAGGATCTGTACAACGCCCTGCTCCAACAGGACGAAAAAGAAGCCCACCATGTTGCTACGGCGTTGGAAATCTATGTGAAGGGCAGTCTGAACCTGTTCAACCACCGCACCAATGTGAACGTCAACAACCGCATCGTCTGCTATGACATCAAGGAACTGGGCAAGCAGATGAAGAAGCTCGGTATGCTCATCGTGCAGGATCAGGTCTGGGGGCGTGTCACGGCAAACCGCAGCAGCGGCAAGTCCACCCGATATTATATGGATGAGATGCACCTTCTCTTAAAAGAGGAGCAGACTGCGGCGTATTCCGTGGAGATCTGGAAGCGTTTCCGCAAGTGGGGCGGCATCCCGACTGGTTTAACGCAGAACGTGAAAGACCTTCTTTCTTCTCGTGAGGTCGAGAATATTTTTGAAAATTCAGACATGATCATCATGCTGAATCAGGCGGCAGGAGATCGGCAGATTCTCGCAAAGCAGCTCAACATCTCGCCCCATCAGCTTTCCTATGTCACCCACTCCGGTGAGGGCGAGGGACTGCTGTTTTTTGGCAATGTCATTCTTCCCTTCGTTGACCGTTTCCCCACCGATCTGGAACTCTACCGCATTATGACCACCAAGTTGGGTGAAGTTTCGGAGGGGCAGAAATGAGCAAGCCGAAACTGAACATCAAAGAGGAAACGTCTGCCAAAAAGACCCGTTCGCCCCCGAAAAAAGCCAAGGTGGAGCAGTCGGTGCCCAGAAAGAAGAAGCTGAAAACCGATGCAGATAAAGCTGCGGAAAAGGCACAGCATCTGCGGTTCGGCAAGGCAGAACTGACCCCGGACGAACTGAGCCGGTTGAGCAAGGCACAGAAGCGGGAAATGTACGCCGCCCATGCCGCCCGGTCTGCGGTACACAGGGAGGTTGACCAGTACGAAGATGACAATGTGGGCACACAGGCTCTGAGCGAGGGCGAAAAAGCGGCTGGAAATGTCCGGGATATTTCCAAGAGCAGATACGCCCGCAAACTCAAGAAGAAAGCCAAGATGCAGGGCAAAAAAGGCACCAAAACCGCTAAATCTTCCGCATCGGAGCCAACTGCGGCACAAGATGCAGGCGCATCCGGCACCGGCGAGGGCGGCTCCAACTGGCTCTCCCGATGGCGGCAGAAACAGGACATCCGGCAGCGTTACTATGCCGCCGCCCATTCGGGCACAGCGGCGCAGACCGCAGGCGGCAAAGCGGCATCCAATGGCACCAATGCTGCAAAGTCCGGCATGGAACAGGTCATCGACAAAGGAAGATCGGTGGTCAGTACCGCAGTCAACGGGATTGCCAATTTTGCAAAGAGCAACGCACACGTTCTGGTGATCGTGGGCGTTTTTCTTTTACTCCTGCTACTGGTCATGTCGGCATTTTCGTCCTGTTCCATCCTGTTCAGTGGTACCACGCAGGTCAGCGGCCAGACCATCTATACCGCCGAAGACCGGGACATTAAAGGTGCAGAAACGGACTACAAAAAGTTAGAGAAAGATCTTGATAAAAAAATCAAGCGCACTCCCACCGACCATCCCGGATATGACGAATATCAATATCATCTGGATGAGATTACTCATGACCCGTGGCAGCTCACTTCGTTCCTGACCACTTTGTACGATGACTACACCCGCAGCGAGGTGCAGGGCAAGTTGAAGGAGACCTTCAAAAAGCAGTACAAGCTGACCACATGGGTGGAAGTCCAGACCCGATACCGCACGGTAGTGATGATTGATATTTTTACAGGTATACCCTACACCACACAGGTGCCTTACCAGTATAAAATATTCCATACCAAGCTGGAAAACCGCGGGCTGGAAGTAGTCATTCGGGAAGAACTGACAGAAGATCAGTGGAAGCGTTATGAGATTTTCCAAGACACCAAAGGTGGCAGACCGTATCTGTTCAAAGATGGTCTGCCCGCTGGCGGTTCCGATGGCTCTGGCACACCCGGAATCGACTATACCGTTCCGGCAGAAGCCCTGACAGACAGCGAATTTGCCGCCATCTACAAAGAGGCTCAAAAGTATGTGGGCACGCCCTACGTCTGGGGCGGCTCCACCCCAGAAACCGGGTTCGACTGTTCGGGCTACGTCTGTTGGGTGTACAACCAGAACGGCTACGATGTGGGGCGTACCACCGCCAACGGCCTGTGGAACAAGAGCCAGCATATTTCCGAAGCCGAAGCAAAGCCCGGTGACCTTGTTTTCTTTGAAGGAACGTATGATACCCCCGGAAAAAGTCATGTCGGAATAGTGCGTCCAGTAAGGACGATAGTAGAAGTAGAGAAAGGAGGCTGTGGCTAAGGTACTACCCCGCAAAGCAACGCGGGAATCCACCTGCTTTACCGAAAGTCGAAAGATGTACGGGAAAAGAGCACGGCAGGAAAGCGGTAAGTTGCCTAAAGACAATCGGGCACGACTGAACTGCAAGGATAAGTGAATATAAGGATAAAACTGAATTGTTTAAGGTGAGTTCCAAGCCCTTGTTACGTGTGGGCAAAGGAAAATTGTCTGAAACCTTTGGTACAGGGACCGTAGGAAATAAATTCCTTCCTATGGGTTGCTAATCCCCTGTGCGGCACGTCGGAGAACCGATAGTAACGGAACAAAAGCATATCCGATAATTCACACTGACCTACTACTATCGTCAACTGGAGATTGTCTAAACCGGAACGCTTGAAAAAGCTATGTGTAATGCAGCAATGTGATAAATTTCAAAGCTATGCTAGAAAGATGACACTGAAAATCCGGCATGACAACGGAGCTTCTGTAGTAGTCCGAGAATCCTGAATTGACAGGAAAAGCCGTAAAATCGGATGCGGGAAAGCCGCTCACATGGCGAAGAGAAGCAGTTTTTTGCGCATTAAAATCAGAAATTGATTAGAGAGGAAAGCCTCAATGAAATCAACAATGGAGATTTTAACAAAATTACAAGAGAATTCCCAAAAGAACCACGATGAAATTTTCACACGACTGTACCGCTATCTTTTGAGGCCGGATATTTACTTCATCGCCTACCAGCATCTTTACTCCAATAAGGGTGCAGGAACGAAGGGTGTGAATGATGATACGGCTGATGGATTTAGCGAGCAGTATGTGACAGCCATCATTGAAGCATTGAGAACAGGGTCATATGAACCCAAGCCGGTACGCAGAACCTATATTCAAAAGAAGAACGGCAAGCTGCGCCCGCTGGGACTTCCTGTATTCGCTGACAAGCTGGTGCAAGAAGCTATCCGTATGATTCTGGAAGCCATCTATGAGCCAATTTTCTCTATCTATTCCCACGGCTTTCGACCGGGCAAAAGCTGCCACACGGCACTTGCCATGATTAAGCATGAGTTTACCGGAGCAAAGTGGTTCATTGAGGGCGACATCAAGGGATGTTTTGATAACATCGACCATTCCACGCTGATTGGTGTGCTGAACCGAAAAATCAAGGACGCTCGTTTTCTGAACCTGATTCGTATGTTTCTGAAATCCGGCTATATGGAAGACTGGGATTTCCATGAAACCTATAGCGGATGCCCGCAGGGTGGAATCATTTCCCCGATTCTTGCGAATGTCTACCTGAACGAACTGGACAGGTATATCACGCAGCTGAAGAAGGAATTTGACCACGGATACAATCCGAGAAACTTTACGGAAGAATACAACGCGATAAGACACAAACGAGATGCACTGCATGAGAAAATCAAGAAAGCTGAAGGAACAATGCGGGAGCAGCTGATTGCTCAGCACAAGCAACTGACAAAGCAGTTATTTCGGACACCTGCAAAAGCGTGTACCGATAAGCGATTGAAATATGTTCGCTATGCAGATGACTTTCTGATTGCAGTCAATGGGACAAGAGAGGAATGCGAAGCGATTAAGGCAAAACTCACGGATTTTGTCCGGGACACTCTGAAAATGGAGTTGAGTCAAGAAAAGACCCTCATTACGCACAGCAATACTCCTGCCCGATTCCTTGGTTTTGATGTTCGGGTGCGCAGGGATGCCAGTGTCAAACGCTCTGGAAAACGAAAAATGCGCACTATGAACAACAAAGTGGAACTCAATATTCCACTGAAAGATAAGGTGGAGACCTATTTACTGTCCCATAGCATCGCTAAAAGGGATGGAAAGAGGTTGATTCCTATTCATCGCCCCATTCTGCTGAACCGCACGGATTTGGAAATCGTAATGATTTATAATGCGGAACTCCGAGGGCTCTGTAACTATTATGCCATTGCAAGCAACTTCAACAAGCTCGTTTACTTTGGCTATCTGATGGAATACAGCTGTCTGAAAACACTCGCAAACAAGCATCGCTCCCGAATTTCTAAGGTTCGTTATGAATACAGAGATGGGACTGGCGCATGGGGTGTTCCGTATGAAACCAAAAAGGGAAAACGCCGTATGATGTTCGCTAAGTACAGCGATTGCAAAGGCAATGATTTGACGGAAAAAGTGCCCGATTTGGCGTATCGCTATTCGCACAACACAACCTCCTTCGAGGAACGTCTGAAGGCCAAAGTCTGTGAAGTCTGCGGCTGTACAGACAGCGATAGCTATGAAATCCACCATGTAAACAAGGTCAAAAACCTGAAAGGTAAAGCTGATTGGGAAAAAGTCATGCTGGCAAAGAGGCGCAAGACAATCGTTGTGTGCCACAAATGCCACATGAGAATTCATCATGGAACTAAAACGGAATAACTTTTGAAATGGAGCAAAAAATGGGGAGCCGTGTGCGTTGAGAGGCGCAAGCACGGTTCTGGGAGAGGTCTGTGCAAACCTGTCGTAGAAATACGATAAGGCGGCACTTTCCTACTCTACTACCTTGGAAATGGCATGATGGTCAGTGCCGGTGACCCCATAAAGTATGCCGATATTCATTCGTCCTACTGGCAGAAATATCTGTCCGGTTTTGGGCGGCTCTCAAAATGATTGGAGGAAAGTATGAGCGAAAAAATCGATAAGCTGCGCGCTTCTCTGGAAAAAGAGAAGGAGCGGCGCATCAAGATCAACAACCGCATCGAAAGCCTTGAGCGGCGCATTCAGGAAGCGGAAGCCGCCGAAGTGAACGAGATGGTTCGGACGGCAAAGGTCACGCCGGAACAGCTTGCCGCCCTGCTGCGGCAGTCCGCAACTTCCACCCCGAACCCGGCTGCGCTGTCCGCAGTCGGTGCTACCATTGATAAGGAGGACCCCGATAATGAAGATGATGAATAAGGTATGTGCGCTGGTGCTGTCGGTGGCACTGTGCGCTGGCATGGCAGCTCCTGCTTTTGCCTATGACGGCGAGCCTGTGGAGGAAGTGGAACAGCCTGTCCTGACTGCTGCCACCGAAGAGGAAGAGGCTGTCACCGTGACCGATGAGGAAACCGGTGCTCTGACCCCGGAGGGCAATCTGACGCTGGTGGACGATTACCACACTGACTACTCCGATGGCAGCGGACAGCAGTTCATTACGCTGGTGTCGAAGTCGGGAGCCACCTTTTATCTGGTCATCGACCGCAATGCCAAGGGACAGCAGACCGTCCACTTTATGAACCTTGTGGATGAAGCCGACCTGCTCTCCCTGATGGAAGATGAAGATGCCGAAGCCTATACCGCCGAAAAGGAAGCGGCGGCACAGGCTGAACAGGAGCGTAAGCAGGCTGAGGAGGATGCCAAGAAAGCAGCGAAAGAAGCGGCGGCATCCGGTTCTGAACAGACTGGCGGCAACAAAGTCACGAAGTATGCTGCCACATTCTTAGGCGTGCTGGCGCTGGTCGGTTTGGTTGCTGGCGGCGGCATTTACACCTTTATGAAGCAGAAGCAGAAAAAGCAGGCAGAAAAGGAAGCCCTTGACCCCGATGCAAACTACACCGAGGACAAGGGCGATTTTGAGATTCCGACCGATGTGCCGGATGAGGACGAAGCCCCGGACGAGCAGGACACCGAACCCATCTGATTTCAAGGCGGCGTTTGCCGCCTTACATATTGCAATCAGAAACAGATTGGAGGGATTCTTATCGCAAAATTGATCGTGGCAGAAAAACCGTCCGTTGCTATGTCCTATGCAAAGGTTCTCGGTGCAACCAACCGCAAAGACGGTTATCTGGAGGGCAACGGCTATCTGGTAAGCTGGTGCGTTGGTCATCTAGTGGAGCTTGCCCCACCCAATATCTACGATGCCAGATACGTCAAGTGGAGCATCGCAGACTTGCCCATTTTGCCGGAAAGGTGGCAGTATCTGGTATCTTCGTCCACCAAAAAGCAGTTTGGTATCCTGCAAAAGCTCATGCACCGCCCGGATGTGGACAGCATTGTGAACAGTTGCGACGCAGGGCGCGAGGGAGAACTGATCTTCCGCTTGGTGTACCAGCAGGCTGGGTGCAAAAAGCCCTTTTCCCGTCTGTGGCTGTCCAGCATGGAGGAATCTGCCATCCGGGAAGGCTTTGCCCACCTCAAACCGTCAACTGAATACGATGCGCTGTACAACGCAGCACTCTGCCGGGAAC
>OHMG01000320.1_pt1 | contig 22300 bp, 22 predicted proteins | sample 1569281 | NCBI WGS metagenome assembly OHMG01 (sample SAMEA3879581, study PRJEB24766) | human gut metagenome | biome: human-associated habitat; feature: feces | place: USA | collected 1985/1987 | reverse complement strand
ATATCACCCGTAGGTGGTACAGCAGGATTCTCAACAATCTCGAAGATTTGATCCTCGGGCTCTTCGACAGTCTGTACAGGCTGCACGATAACGGGTGGCGGTGGTAGCTCACGATCTTGGTCTACAGAGACAATTGAAATCTTAGCAACCTCCTTGTTATCGTCCACAACCTTAAACTCCTCAGGTAGTGCTACCTCTACGACTTCCTGTGGAGCCTCAGGCTCTGGTTCGGGTTGCTCTTCTTGTTGCTCGTTGATAATGAGCGCATCCTCCATATCAGCGATATTGAGAGATGTCATCTCATCTGCACTATCGTCCTTTGTAGAGGTCCACTCTAGAGCGGTATAAAGGATACCTAGAGCTAAGACCAAACCCATAGCCAACGATAAGGGTATCGTCTTTCTTAGGTCTGCGTGGGGTGATTTCTTGATTTCCATCTATTTTAAATTTAATTGTTCGGCAATGATAAATCGCACATAGGCATGCTATGCACCACAAATATATGGATAAAAATTCAAAAATGCGCCATCCGGCACGAAAATCTTTAATTTTTGCCTACTTTTGCGGGGTAAAAGATCACATCGGAGATTGATAAATGGCCGTTTCGGAACCACTATACGGGAAAAACCCTGCGGAACTCGCCGCCCTCTGCGCCGAGACGGGCCTGCCGCGTTTCGCGGCAGGGCAGCTCGCCCGCTGGCTCTATGTGAAGCACATCGAAGACCCGATGCTGATGACCGATATCCCGGCTGCCCGGCGCGCCTTGCTGGCCGAGCGGTTCCGGCAGGTGCTGACCCCGCCCGAACGGGTCACCGAATCAGCCGACGGCACGAAGAAATACCTCTTCCGCACACAGCAGGGAGCCTACATCGAATCGGCCTATATTCCCGACGGCGACAGGGCCACGCTCTGCGTCTCGTCGCAGGCGGGCTGCCGCATGGGCTGCCGTTTCTGTGCAACCGGACGACAGGGACTCCAGCACTCCCTTTCGACGAACGAAATCCTCAACCAGATCGGGTCGCTGCCCGAACGAGAGCGGCTCACCAACGTCGTTTTCATGGGCATGGGCGAACCGCTCGACAACCTGGACAGTCTGCTGCCGACGCTCGAAATCCTCACTTCGGCGTGGGGATTCGGCTGGTCGCCCACGCGAATCACGGTTTCGACCGCCGGTGTAGCCTCCCGGCTCGAACGATTTTTGGACGCGACCCAGGTGCACCTGGCCGTGAGCCTGCACAACCCCTTTCCGCACGAACGGGCCGAAATCATGCCTGTGGAAAAGGCATGGCCGATCCGCGAAGTCGTGGAAATTCTGCGCCGATACGATTTCACGCACCAGCGGCGGGTATCGTTCGAATACATCGTCATGAGCGGCTTGAACGACTCCCCGCGTCACATCCGCGAGCTATGCCGCCTGCTGGACGGCATCAAGTGCCGGATCAACCTGATCCGTTTCCATAAAATTCCCGGATCGCCCTACTTCTCCCCCGACGACCGGGCCATGATCGCTTTCCGCGATGCTCTGACCGCCAAAGGCATACACACGACCATCCGCACCTCCCGCGGCGAAGATATCCAAGCGGCCTGCGGCCTGTTGAGTACGGCGCAGAACGAGACGGCACAATTTTAGCTACAACCGTTTCGTTACTCTATAAAACACGAAAATGAAAAAGATTCTTTTTACCCTTTTACTCGTACTGGGCATCAGTGCCGCAGCCGACGCGCAGGTACGGTTCCTGGACTCTTCGACCGATGCGGTCCGCAAAGAGGCCATCGCTCAAGACAAATTGGTTTTCATCGATTTATACGCCACTTGGTGCGGCCCCTGCAAGGCGATGGAGCGCGACGTCTTCTCGAAAAAGGAGGTGGGCGATTTTATGGACGAATATTTCGTCGCGGCCAAATACGACATCGACAAGCCGACCGGGAAAGCGCTGGCAGGCAAACACGGCGTACGGTCGATCCCGACCTACCTCGTATTCAATACCGAGGGTGATCTGTTGGGTAAGATAACAGGATCCATGCCGGCCGAAGAGTTTACCGCCGCCCTTCGGAAGATCATCGCCGAAACCGGGAAGAAATAGCGACCGGCGGATGTAATAAAGAACGGAAACGATTCCTGTATGAGGATCGTTTCCGTTCTCCTTTTCCTTCGTGCTCTGAATACGACTTGACATCAGATTATTCTGTTTCATGTCCCGAAATTTTGCTTGCAACGGACGTTGCGCCGCTGTTCCCGGCGACAGGTACAGTCAAGTTTCCTCGGAGATAATTTCCCCATACAGACAACCCCCGGCAGCAATTAATATTACCTGAAGTTACCTGTTCCCGCCGGTCCGATTGATCGGGCTACAGTATAAGGTCGGCTATAGTCCCGTTTTCGGCGGATAGTCGATCGAAGTCGATTTTGTACGTCCGTCGGTGGTGGTCATCGTGAGCGTCAATCGGTGATGTTGCTCCGACGCAGGCTCGGCAAGCGGTTCGATTTCGATCGGCCGCAAATTCTTCCGGCCGTTCCACGGATTCTTCGGATTGAAAGGGATCATCTGCAAATGTTCCGGCCCGATCCGATCCATCCTCTCGCGGCAAAGAAGCGGGGCCCCGTATTCGTCCCTCTGTTTCCAACTCCGCACCGATACCCGGAACAGGTCGTCGAGCGGTTTGCCGGCCGGATGCTCCTCATCCCAGTCGGCATCGCTCGTGATATGCATCGAAGTGAAATTATCGGCAAGGGCAATCTGATCGCCGAAATACAGACCGGGAGGCGTGCCGCCCTCGTACGCACCGATTTCATCCCCGTTTCTTTTTGCGATTTCGAGATATTTCGCCTTGTTTTCGGGAGTCCAGAACTCTTGCCGGCCAAGATTGTATTTCTCCATATCCGGATTATAATACTCTTCGGTGTCGGCCCAGTCTATGTAAAGCGTATTCGATTTGCCGTCCGTCGCAGCGGTCCGGGGAATATAGTCCAGCTTCATATCTCCTTCCACGTAACGGGCTATCAAATAAGTACGTCCGATGACAGGTCCTCCGATCGGCTCTTCCTTTTCCGAACATCCGCATAAAAACGGCAGCAACAATAGCAATAAACTCTTTTTCATGGCTCTTCTATCTTGTTAAATCGTACGTGACTGCACGCAGGTTATTCTTTCGCATTGACCTGCGGCCGGCAAGTGAGCGAGGCGGTCTTGACCTCCCCCTCAACGGTGGTCCATTCGACAGTGAGCGTGTGAATGGGATCAATGGTCGGGGTCTTTGTGAAATAGATAATCACATAGTCACGTATCATCTGCATATCGTCGGCTTTCAAATCCTCGACGAGCATCTGTACATTGTTGCCGCCCCCTGTTTCGTATCCGCTACGGATATAATCGGCGTAGGACCAAAATTCGGCCCACAGGATATCGTCCAGCAATGTCCCCGCCGGATGCTCTTCATCCCAGTCGGCATTGCTGGTAATATGCATTGTCTGAAAATTATCGGCAAAAGCAGAGGGGTACTCCCAAAACTCGAGCCAGCGGTTATAACCGACGTCCCCGTTGCGAATCGCCAGGCGTTCGAACTCCTGAGGGTCGCTTTCGGGGGAAATCCACTCGCAATCGGTCAATTCTATCCAAAAATTGCGTATGGGGGTTTGCGGGTCTGCCGGGATTTGCGGGGGGCGGTCCGGACTTCGGGACAGCAATACCAAATCCCCCTGACAATAGTTTTGGATGTAGTTCTCGCAAAACCTCAACTCCGGACCTTCATGTTTGTTGCAGGAGTTCAGTGTCAGGAGTGAGAACAACAATAATATCAAGTTTTTTCGTGTCATAATCATACGTTTTTTTAAGGACAATTGGTGTAAGTGACTATCAATTCCATATCGTAATACTTGTCGCTGGACGAACTCGTGTCCTCACCGTCATAACCGGCCTCCGGTCCGTTGCGCAGATCGAAAGCTCCGTAGTAATAATACCCGTTGGCTGTCCCTCCCCATCCGAAATTGCAATGGATCAAACGTTTGTCTAGAGCGTCTTTCTTGCGAAACAGGACTGGAGCGGCAAGAATTTTAGCCCGTATTGAAGTTCGACCTTATATTATGCTGTTCCTGTCGGCTATTTATTGCAACGCAGGATCGACCTCCGGCGTGCAGGTGACCGAGGCAGTCTTGACATCGCCCTCGACGGTCGTCCAGCGAAGCGTCAGCGTATGCTCTTTTTCGAGCGTCGGGGCACTGGTGAAGACGATTACAGGGGATTTTGTCTGTGAACTGAAATCTGTCAATGAATAGTAAACCATTTTCATGTCGGCAGCAGTCAACTCCGACGGACGCTTTTCGATGGTTTTGAGATAATCGTAATTTTGCAGAAATTCATACTTATATTCTCCCATATCGTAACCGTCGTGTACGAAATCGGAGGAAGAGTTGATGCGCACCTGCAAAACATCGTCGAGCGATGTCCCGGCGGGATGTGCTTCATCCCAGTCGGCATTGCTTGTAACGACCATTTTACTGAAATTATCGGCAAAAGTGGCGACCATAGGTAAAGCACCGTTAGCTAATACCTGATTAAAATCAATATCGTTGTTTCTTGCAGCCCATCGGTTGAATTTTTCGATGTCTGGTCCGTAAAAAAAATACATTTTGGGAGATGGTATGCATATGACAAATCCCGCAATCTGTTTTTTCGATAACCTATGTGCATCCCCCGAACATTCGTTTTGAAATTCAGTCAACATGATCTGCCCATCGACATACAATTCGACAAAATTTTTATGGAACCCACCTAGTCCATCCTTTTCCGATTTTTCGCAGGCGACACATAATGTAACGATCGACAACAGCACGCCCAAATATTTGATTCGTTTCATAATAGGAGATTTTAAGGTATTTCCGTATAAGTAATCATTCGCAAATCGTCAGTGTAATTTCCATCTTGGGTACCTTCTACATTATCTATCCCACTTTCCTGATCAACAGGCTTTGTCGTCGTGTTAAAACTACCGCTAAAATAATAACCGTTACATAGTCCATTCCATCCGAAATTACAATGAATAAGCGTTTGTGGAACCTGCTCCTTTGAAGAGATTGATGTAGTACCGTTACGATAATAAGTTTTTATATAACGCATTCGATATAACCAACCATCTATATTCCACTGATGATTAAGTTTTCTGCCAGTACTAGAATGTCCTCTTACTATAGTTGTTTTTTTTCGATCCAACATCATCGTACGTACATAACTATCACGGTAAGTGTGATCATTTACTCCCTTATAAAGGACATAAGTCAAACCATCTCGAGAATCTTTTAGACTCGCAGAACTTCCATCCAAACCATAATCCATATTCAGGACAACGCCGATTGCGTATATTAACATAGACACAGCTTTGGCTTCAGGAGTAAGAGTGGACGGTTTTCCTTCTGTGGCTATAAGAAGATTAGGATTCTGAATCGCACGTCTGATCAATGTCCAATCGATCGGAGTTCCTTTGATCGACCCGACTACAGAACCATAATGCCAATAATTTGATACTAAAACCTGTGCCACAGCAATAGCCGAACATCCTGCCCAACAACATTTTCCATTGATTTGTGTGACACTTGCATTAAAAGGATACCCTTGTCCCCATTTCACCGGGATCAGTGGTCCGACTTTTTCTTGAGTGACATAAACATATTCTCGTCTTAAAACATCGCCGCCTAAATCCCCCGTGTGACGTCCGTCGTCGCTCATAGGTGCGACTCCTCCATCAGCATCTGTATCGGCGTTTTCGATTCCGATGATCGCAGCCTGTGCAACCATTTGCAGGGGGAATACCAATTCACCGTCCGCTTCGGCCTGCTCGGGAGTAACCGTTACGGCATACCGGAAATCTTCGGTCGTGAGGCTTCCTTCATCGACGACCGCATAGACCGGCTCCAACCGGTCGTCGGCCCCCAGAATGGCATAGCCCGCCTCGTTCTCGAAATTGACGATGTAGAGCAGATCCTCCACGTCGGCCGTGGCTTCGCTGCGGGTGACAGCGCCATCTTCCGCGGGAGTATCGATCTCTTCGAGGACGGATTGCAACTCTTCGAGAGCCTGTTCGACAGGGACCGCATGCGGATTTTCAGCAGCCGGAGGGTTTTCACCGGGAGGCCCCGACTCCGCGCCCGGATCAGCCGTACAGCCGGCCAACAGCCAAAACCCGAAAAATAGCGAAAAAAGTCCGAAATGTTTCATAACGGATTAATTTCAGGGTTTTCGGTCGAACCCTGTTCCGAGAGTTGCTGAAAATTCCCGGAACAGGGCCGGAAGAAGTTTTCCTCCTGATCCGAAATTAAACATTTCTTTGTTGATTACCAAATAAAATACAATTTTATTTGCAATCAAATAAAACAAACCGCATTCGGGCTTCGTCGCGCACGTCGCGGTGAAAGATGCCCTTGACGGTCGCCGCCGTATCTTCCCGGCCCCGTTATTTCGCACTGCCGTAATGCCAGGTGACCGCCTGCCGGATGTCGGGATGGAGCGATTTGCCGACGGGACAGGTTTCGGCCGCGCCTTGCAGGATTTTCTTGTCTTTGTCGCTGTAATCGCCCGGCAGGTAGAAATCGAGCCGGATCTCGGCGATGCGGCGCGGTTCGGCGGCCATGACTTTCTGGATCTCCACACGCGTTCCCTTCAGGTCGATTTCGAGCCGACGAGCGGCTATCCCCATCAGGGTCAGCATACAACTTCCCAGAGCTGCGGCAACCATGTCCGTTGGAGAGATGTATTCGCCTTTGCCGTTGTTGTCAGTCGGAGCGTCGGTGATAACCCGGTTACCGGACTGGACGTGCGTGATTTCGGTCCGCAGATCGCCCAGATACAAAGTTTGAATCGTAGCCATTTCCTAAAATTTTTAAGTGAATGTTTCCTGATAAAGATAGTGAAATGTGAGGGCAATCGTGCGGACTCGCACCCAAAAGATTGCCGAACCGAATCCTATCTTCTGCAAAGATAGGGAAAGCCGAGAGAAAAATGGAAACTTGGGCCCAGTTTTCCGAACCGCATCCTATCTAAGACTATGTCAAAGATAGGGAAAAGTGAGTGACAAGCCAAACTTGATTAGCATTTCTTCTCCTTGCGCGGCGAAATCCACGAGAGCCTTCCGCATCCGCTCCGATCGTCGGTCGGTCGAGCCAGCCCGAGCCGCATCTTGTAAAACCACCGTTTTTCGGAAAGTCCGGAAGACAGGTCCGCCATGCCTGAAATTCCGTTCCGCCCGTTCCGCGTCCTCTCCGATCCGGGCAGCGACGGACAGCGGCACGCCCGGACCGGATATTTGCCCGGACCGGGAGACCGAAAGCGAAATAAATTTCGTACATTTGTCCTCCATAAGGACTTATGCTCGAAAAACTCGCAAAACAGACCGCCATATACGGCATCAGTACGATCGTCGTACGATTCCTGAACTACCTGCTGACACCCTATTTTACCCGGGTGTTCGACCCGGGCGTTTACGGGATCACCGTGGACGTATATGCCCTGATTCCGTTCGCTCTCGTGATCCTGACGATGGGAATGGAGTCGGGATACTTCCGTTTTGCAGCCAAAGCCGACGAAGCGGGCGGCGACGTGACGGCCGCCAAACGGCGATTGTTCGCTACCACATGGGGCATCACTTCCCTGGCGGCCCTGCTTTTTTTCGGGCTGGTAACCCTCTTCCGCACGACGGTTTCCGAGTGGATGGGAGCGGATTACGCCGCAAACCCCGACTTCGTAGTATGGGTCGCGGCGATCATTTTCCTCGACGTTTGCACGGCGATTCCCTTTGCACGCCTGCGGGAACAGGGACGGGCGCTGACCTATGTCGGGTTCAAGGCCCTCAGCGTCGTAATTACGGTAGTTTTGGCAGTGGCCTTCGGTCTTGCCGGCTTTTACGAAACATCGTTCGGCGTAGGCTGGGTCTTCGTGGGCAACCTGATCGCCAGTCTGCTCACCCTATTGGCAATTCTCACCACGACGAACCGCACTCTGCCCCGTATCGACGGCAAGTTGCTGCGGCGGGTGCTCGTCTATTCACTGCCGCTGATGGTCAGCGGCATCGCAGGCACGGCCAACGAATTCATATACCCCCAGATGATCAAATACCTCGTACCGGAAGGTGCGATGGGCGAAGTGGGTATTTACGGAGCGATCGTCAAAATCGGTATGGTGCTCATGCTTTTCGTGCAGATGTACCGGTTGGCCGCCGAACCTTTCTTCCTGGCCGATTATAAAAAATCGGACTTCTTGCAGATGAATGCCGCAGCACTTAAATACTACGTACTGGTGTCGATGTTCATATTCCTGGGAATCGCTTTTTTCCGGGATCTTTTCGGACTCATCGTCGGCAAGGATTTCCGCGAAGGAATCGGCATTTTACCGGTGGTGTTGGGTGCGAACGTCCTCAACGGCGTATGGCTCAATCTGTCGTTCTGGTACAAACGGGAGGAGCGAACCTCGCTGGCTATCGTGGTTACCTTTGTGGGCCTGATATTTACGATCGGATGCAGCCTTTCATTTATTCCCCGCTGGGGATACTACGGAGCAGCCTGGGCCCGTTTAGTCAGCGAAGCGGCGATGGTTGCGGTAAGTTTTTGGCTCAACCGCCGTTTTTATCCCATGCCTTACCAGACCGGACGGATTTTGGGATATGTGGCGTTGGCGCTGGTTCTATACGGCGTGAGTGTCGTCGTGGATGACCAAGTCGCTCCGGCTGTACCCAGATATGCTTGCTACGCGGCCTTGTTGCTGCTCTACTTTTACTATGCCGTGCGGCGGGAGAAGATCGACCTTCGGGCACTGGTCCGTTCCGCAATGCACCGGGGGCACAAATAGCAACGAAAGATGAGTGAAAAATTGATTATATTGCTGCTCAGCGGCACGCTGCTCATGACCGGAGTCATGGCCCTTTCGTGGGAACCCGGCCGCGATCGCACGCTGACGCTGGGACTGGTTCTGGTGGCGATGCTATGCATCGCGGTCCGGCAGCGGCTCCGGCGGATGCAGCGGAACAGGGAGTAAAATGCGGTTTTCGGAGGTCATCGGTCAGCGGGAGCTGAAACGTCATCTGGTGCGCGGGGTCGATGCCGGACGGGTGAGCCATGCCCAGCTCTTCACGGGACGTCCCGGAGCCGGGGCTCTTCCGCTGGCATTGGCTTATGTACAGTACCTCAACTGTACGAACCGCCGCGACGGTGATTCGTGCGGCGAATGTCCCAACTGCCGGCAGATCGCCGGTCTGGCGCACCCCGACCTGCACTTCGTCTTCCCGGTCAATAAACAGGGCAAAAAATCGGGAGAAGCGGTTTTGAGCGATGACTTCATGCCGCTCTGGCGGCAGGTCGTCAGCGAGCGAAACGGTTATTTCTCGCCGCAGGAGTGGTACGACCGCCTCGACCTGGGCCGGACTCTCAAAGGGGCGATTTCGGCCCGCGAAGCCGACGGTATCATCCGCAAGCTCTCGTTCAAGAGCTTTGCCGCCAAGTACAAGTGCGTGATCGTATGGCTTCCGGAAACGATGAACGAGGAGGCGGCCAACAAGATTCTGAAAATTCTCGAAGAGCCGTGGGAAAAGACGCTCTTCGTGCTGGTGAGCGAGCGTCCCGACTTGTTGCTGCCCACGATTCTGTCACGAACGCAGGAGGTGGTCGTACCCCGGCTGACCGATGAAGAGGTTCGTGCGGAGCTCGAACGCCGTGGGGAGCGCGATCCGGAGAAAATTCGTACCTTTACCCGGCTGGCTGCGGGCGACCTGATCGAACTGGAGCATCTGCTGCGCGGCGAAGGGGACGAACTCCGCAAAGACGATTTCGAATTTTTCTGTTCGCTCATGCGGTTGAGCTACAACGACAAGCACCTCGAACTGATGGCCTGGGCCGAAGAGGTCGCCCAACTTTCGCGGGAGCAGCAGCGGGCTTTCCTGACCGATGCGGTGCGTCTTTTGCGGGAGAGTTACCTGCTGCATGCGGGACTGGGCGAAATCTCCTGCCTGTGGGGTGAGGAGGCGAAGTTCTGCCGCAATTTCGCGCCGTTCATCGGAAACCAGAACATCGAATCGCTGGTCGCGGAGGCCGAATCGGCGATGGCCCAGATCCGGCAAAACGGGAACCCGACCATCGTGTTCACCCATTTCGCATTGAGCGTGAGTAAGATGATTAAAAAATTGTAGTTATGGCAAGAGCGATCATACTGACCGGAGGAAACGTGGGCGACGTAAAGACCCGCCTGCAAAACGCACAGCGGCTGATCAACCAGCACGCCGGACCCGTCATGCGCTGTTCGCACCGTTACAAGAGCCGGGCATGGGGTTTCGATGCCGAAGAGGAGTTTTCCAACCAGGTCCTCGAGGTGGATACCGACCTGACGCCCGAACAGTTGCTCGACGCTTTACAGGCGATCGAGCGGGAACTGGGGCGCGACCGCGAGGCAGAACAGTCGCTCAAACAAAGGACCGGTGCCCGATATACGTCGCGCCCGATCGACATCGACATACTCTTCTACGACGACCGCGTGATTCGCACCGAGCGGCTGACCGTTCCCCATCCGTTGATCCAGGAGCGCGAATTCGTGCTCGTCCCCCTGTGCGAATGGATGCGCGACTACCGCCATCCGGTGTTGGGGAAAACGGTCGGAGAGCTGCTCGAAGAGCTGAAAAATCGGAATGAAACCCATGAAAAAGCATAAGTTCAAGATACTGACTTTCGTCGCGGTGGCCGCAGCCCTGGCGGGGACGGGATGTTTCAAGTCGATCGGTTACGAAACATTCTACGTGCTCCGGCCCTGGGCGCAGGAAGGTACCGTCAAGACCCCCATCCCCCGGGAAGATATGCTGGCCTATGCCTTCGACGCGGACACAACCGAATGGAGCGTGCTCTCTTACGAGGACGCCGTGGCCGGAATAATCACCTCCCGGAGAACCGGCGAGAAGCTGCGGCCGATCGCCCAGGGCGAGCCATACGAGATCGACGGCAACGAAAACTGGCTGGCGATGCAGCTCAACGGCCCCCGGTTTCTCATCCTGGCCGTGGACCAGTCGAATCGGCTTTACGGATTCACCGAGCAGGCCATCGGGGAGAATCTTCCGCAGATGCACGTGAGCGTAACCTTTTACCCGAAAGAAAAAGGCAGACGTTTCCTGAAGGGCAAGTGGATCATGTGCAACGACTTTTATACGGAACCCGAGCCGGAACCGGATCCTGATCCTGAAAATCCCGACACGCCCGACACGCCCGACACGCCCGATAACCCGGACAATCCGGGAACGGAAGACCCGAATCCCGACGATCCCGGTACGCCTGACGACCCGGATACCCCTGAAAATCCGGATACCCCGGACACACCAGCTCCGGACGATCCCGATACGCCCGAAAATCCCGACACCCCGGAAAACCCGGATGTGCCCGATAATCCGAATCCGGACACTCCCGACGAACCGGCAGTTTCCGGCGCCCGCTCGTCCTTGTTTCGATAACAGAAAAACGATATGAAACGACAAAACCATAAAGCGATCGTCTGGCTTCGGGTCTGCGTCCTTGCGATGTTCTGCCCGGCGTTCCTGTGGCGCTGCGCGACCGTCATGAACCTCGAAGGCGGCCCGATCGACACCCTTCCCCCGGTGATCGTGTCGATGTTGCCGGACAACTTCACGACCAACTTCACCGCCAGCAAGATTTACGTTACTTTCGACGAATTCGTACAGCTCAAGGACCAGCAAAAAGAGTTTTTCACGTCGCCCCAAATGAAGAAAAAACCCCAGCTTTCGATCCGGGGCCGGGGCATCCTGATCCAGATCAAGGATACGCTCAAGGAGAACACGACCTACGCGCTGAATTTCGGCAGTGCCGTGCGCGACAACAACGAGGGTAATCCGCTCTACTCGATGCGTTACGTCTTCTCGACCGGCCCGGAGGTGGATTCAATGGTCGTTTCGGGATATACGGCCGACAGCTACACGGCCGACAGCGTAGCCAAGAGCTTCATTTATTTCTTTCCGGCCGATTCGGTGGAGGATATTCCCGAATACGACTCGACGATGTTCAAATACCAGCCTGCGGTGATCGCCCGTGCGGAAACCAACGGTATTTTCATCGCCCAGAACCTCAAGCCGATTCCCTACCGGGTCTATGCCTTCGAAGATAAGAACAACAACCAGATTTACGAACCTTCGGTCGATCAGGTAGGCTTTCTCACGGGAACATATAACCCCGCCGAGCTGCCCGACTTCGGCATCTGGTACGACTCGATCCGCCGCTACGTGACGGCCGACCCGCAGCTTTACTTCCGAATGTTTACCGACGAGGCTTTCGGTCGGCAATACCTGCGTGAATCGGAACGTCCGGTGCAGCACAAGGCGCTCCTCTATTTCAATGCGGGCCATCCCCGGATCGACAGCATCGTGTTCGACAGCATCCCTGCCGACCGCGTAATCATTGAGCCTCAATCACGCAACCGCGATACGATCGCGTTGTGGTTCGACGTTCCTTCGGCCAGTCTGCCCGATACCATCCGGGGAGAAATTACCTACATGAAGCACGACTCCCTCGACCGGCTGCTTCCCTCGACCGAGAAGTTGAAACTGGCCTGGCGGTATATCGAATCGAAAGAGGAGGCTAAAGAGCGCGAGCAGCTCGAAAAGGAGAAAGAGAAGACACTGGCTGCCGGCGAAGAGTGGGTCGAACCGGAGAAGCCGAGTACGTTTACCTACAAGTTTTCCACGACCGGTTCCGTTACCCCCGAAACCAAGCTGTACGTCGAATTCGACTATCCGCTGGTCCGGTTCGACTCGGCTGCCGTCGTGCTGACCGAACAGATGGACAAGGAGGAACCGCGTCCGATCCGGATCCGATGGCAGCAGGATACGGCCAACATGCGGCGCTGGTGGCTGGATGTTCCCTGGCAATTGAAAAACAATTATGCCCTGACCATCCCTAAAGGAGCGTTGGCGGATGTGGCGGAGCAGCAAAACGATTCGATCGCAGTCAATTACACGGGTGTCGATCCCGAGAAATTCGCTACGTTCATCGTCAATGTGGTCGGTAAAAGCGACGAGGCGAGCTACATCGTGCAGTTGCTGAACGAATCGGGAAAACTCCTTCAGGAAAAAACCGGCGTGCACAGCGGAGTATGCCGTTTCAATTACGTACCGGCCGGCAACGTGAAGTTCCGCATCATCGAGGACATGAACGATAACGGCCGCTGGGACACGGGCAATCTGGTGGAACGGCGGCAGCCCGAGCGGGCCGAATACTATATGGACGATAAAAATATCGATACCTTCGCGGCGAAGGAGAACTGGGAAGTGGAACTTACTATCGATATGAACAAGGTATTCGCGCCGGTAACGATGCAATCCCTCGCCGAGCTGCTCGAAAAACGCGAAGCCCTGCGCTTGCAAAAGGTGCTGGAAGAGCGGGCCAAGAATCCCAGGCGGAACACCAACAGCAATACCTCGAACACGACGAGCACCATGGGCGGAGGATTCAACAGCGGTATGAACACGATGATGAACGGATTGAGATGATGAGGCGTTTAGGAATGATATGCCTGTTCCTCGGAGCGGTGCTGTGCGGCGGCACAGCGGCGGCACAGCATACGCTGGGCGTAACGGGCGGTTACGGCTACGGCAATGCCCGGTTCTATCCCAAAGAGGAAACCCGGGTGGTCTGGGGATGCTACACGGCGGGCGTAACGTGGCGCTATTACGGACCCCAGCGTTTCGTAGGCGGTTTCGGCATCGATTTCGAATATCTGCAGCGGGGATTCTCGTTTCTTCAGAATCCGACCGAAGAGGACCCGGCCAAATACCAATGGTACACGCGTCGCGTCAAGTCGCTGATGCTGCCGATCGTCTGGCAGCCGCACATCTACCTGTTCAAAAACCGGATGCGCGTCTATCTCGATGCGGCAGCCTTCTTCTCCTACAACATCTCCTCGACATTCATCAACGAAGAGGCGGCAAATTCGTCTCGGGGACAGGACAAAGGTCCTTGGCGGGGAGAGTACGGATTCAAAGTGGCCCGCGACAACCGTTGGGGGTACGGTCTGGCGGGCGGCGGCGGTATCGCCGTACTGGTGAAGCAACTGGAATTCAGCGTTCGGGTGCGTTACTACTTCGGTTATTCGGACCTGCTGCGCAACCACAACAAATACGCGGGAAATTCGACGGACGGAAACGAGAATCCGTTTCCGCAGACGCCCCACCGATCCCCGCTCGATAACCTGACCTTCAGCATCGGCGTCAGCTACCGTTTCAACAAGTCCGGTTTCACGGAGTGGAATAACCGTCCGCCCAAGCGGGACAAGAACAAGGAGGTTTTCAACTACAAAGGAGTCAAAAAATAACCGAAATATGGAAACTACACGCCAGCAAAAGATCGCCAAACAGATTCAGCGCGACATGGCCGAAATCTTCCAGAAGGAGGGGGCCGAAATCGTACGGGGAGTGCTCGTGACGGTAACCGCCGTGCGGGTTTCGCCCGATTTTTCATACGCCAAGATCTACGTCAGCGTCTTTCCCTTCGAACAGAATGCCGCTGTCATGGCCACGCTGGAGCAGCACAATTGGTTCCTGCGCCGGGCATTGGGTCAGCGGATTCGGAACCAGCTCAAGACGGTCCCCGAAATCCAGTTCTTCCTGGACGATTCGCTGGAGTACATCGAGCAGATCGACCGGGCGATGCACCGCGAGGAGTAACCTGCGATCCGCCGAAGGCCGATGCTCACCCGATTCTTTGCCCGCCGCTATCTATTTTCACCGAAATCCCGTTCGGTGATCAACGTTATTGCGGGTGTGAGCGTTCTTTCGTTCGCCATGCCCGTTGCGGCGATGATCGTGCTGCTGTCCGTGCTGAACGGTTTCGGAGATTTCGCCAAGTCCATGTCTTCGGCCTTCGATGCCGATCTGACCGTTGCCCCCCGTGAAGGGCAGACCTTCGCATCTGCGGAAATCGACAGTCTGGCGCTGACCCGCGTGAAAGGGGTCGGGGTCGTTTCGTACCTGCTCGAACAGCAGGTTTTGCTCGAACGGGACGGTTTGCAGACGATGGCCACGTTGCGAGGCGTGGACGACCGTTATACAGAAGTGTTCCCGATCGAGGAAACGATCCCGCTGGGCAGTTGGAGCGTTCGCACGGGCGATCTCGACCGACTGGTGCTGGGACGCGACATGGCCCGCACGCTCGGAATCCGGTCTTTGGTCCGTGCCGAAGTCGCCGTCTATGCCCTGCGGCGCGGCAGTTTCTCGTCGTTGCTTCCCGTCGATGGATATTCGGTGCGGCGGCTCGACGTCGGAGGACTCTTCTTTCTCGATTTGGAAAGCGAGAATGAATACGCACTTACCTCCCTGCGTGCAGCCCAGGAACTTTTCGATCGTCCGGGACGCATATCGGCGATCTCGGTGCGCGTAGCCGACGGTGCGGACGCGGAAAAGGTCCGGCGTGAAATCGCCGGAATCGTCGGCGACGATTTCACGGTGCGCACCCGCGACGAGATGAACGCCCTCTTCTTCCGACTGGTTGCCTACGAGAAATGGGGCGTTTTCTTCATTTCGCTGCTGGTCCTGGTGCTCGCCTCGTTCTCGGTAGTCGGGACCCTCGTGATGCTGATGATCGAGAAACGGGACGATGTGGCCACGCTGCGTGCCCTGGGCGCCGATACGAAGCTCATTCGTTCGATCTTCGTCGGCGAAGGACTCCTGATCGGCGGTCTGGGGGCGTCGATAGGAGCCGTGCTGGGCGTAGGCTTCTGCCTGGCACAGCAACATTTCGGAATGATTCGCATCCCGGTCGATACGTTGTTGTTATACAGCTATCCCGTAGAGATGCGCTGGAGCGATTTGCTGATCGTTGCGGCGGCTTTCGGGGCGGTAATTCTGGCGATTTCGGAGCTGACCGTGCGGAGTGTGATGAAAAACAACAAACTATGATATGAAACGATTGATCCGTCTGTTTTGTCTGATCGCGGCGGCAACCGCCCTCGGTTCCTGCGCCCGGGACAAGGTGATCCCCGACGAGGAGCTGGCCCGGATTTTCCGGGATGCCTACCTCATCAACGCCTACGTTTCGGACCGGGGAGTGAAGCTCGACTCGCTCGAACTTTACGAACCGGTTTTCAGCCGTTACGGTTACACGGCCGAAGATGTCCGCTATACTATCGGCAACTTCTCACGGCGCAAAAGCGCCAAGCTGAGCGACGTGGTCGAACAATCCATCCGGCTGCTCGAAGAGGAGAGCGCCTACTACAAGTACGAAGTCGGCGTACTCGATACGATCGACAACGTGGCCCGTCGCCGTTTCACCCGCACGGTCTATTCCGACTCGCTGATCCGGGTCACCCGGATCAAGGACACCGCACGGCTTCGGGTTCGGATTCCCGACACACGTCCCGGCGAATACCGTGTGTCGTTCGACTACCTGATCGACTCGCTCGATGAGAACCTCGCGCCCCGTATGCGGGTATGGCTGGTGGAGGCCGACAGTTCCCGCAAGGGCGAATCCTCCTCGATCCTGCGGAAGTCGAGCCGGGAGCGTGTTTCCCGGATACTCCAGGCGGACAGTTCGGCCCGTTCGCTCGTACTCTCCCTGTACGGGACCCGCGAAAAGTTCAGGCGTCCCGACGTGACGATATACGACCTGAAAGTATCCTATACGCCCGAAACCGCAGAGGCCGTGGACAGCCTCTACATCGACCAGTTGGGTCTTAAAATCTTCGCCGATGAATTCTTCTCCGTCTTTTCGCCGGATAGCCTCCAACTACCTCTTCACGGGGAGGCATCTCGTTAAACACCCGCTGGTGACGGTTCGGGCCGACGGACGCATCGAATCCGTCGAAACGTGCGCCGCGCCGGACGGCAGACCCGGTGTCGAATTTTACGCGGGAGTCTTGGTTCCGGGACTTATCAATGTCCATTGCCACCTGGAACTCTCCTACCTGCGGGGCGCTATTGCCCAGGACGGCGGCTTCGCCGCTTTCGCCCGGTCGATGGGCCGGGTGCGGGGACAGTTCAGCGAACAGGAGCGGGCTGCGGCCATCGCTGCGGCCGACGCCCGGATGTGGGCGGAGGGGATGCAGGCCGTAGGCGATGTAGCCAACGGAGATTCGGCCTTTGCCGTAAAAGCCCGCAGCCGCCTGTCGTACCGTACTTTCGCCGAAGTCTTCGGGCTGCATACTGACTCGACGGACGAACAGCGGCGTCTGCTCCGCTATCCCGAAACCTCGCTGACCCCTCACTCGATCTACTCCGTGCAGGATGCCCTTTTCCGGGAGATTTGCGCGGAGGGCGACGAACCGCTTTCGATCCATTTCATGGAATCTCCCGGCGAAGCGGCGCTCTTCGAACACCGCGGCCCGCTGTGGGAGTGGTACGCGAAGGCCGGTTTCTCCTGCGATTTCCTGCATTACGGCTCCCCGGCCGAACGCCTCGTGGCCTGCGTGCCACACGACCGCCGCGTGATCCTGGTGCATGACTGCTGCATAACGCAGCGCGATATCGATCTCGTTATGGGACATTTTACGGCGCCCGTATGGTGGTGCCTGTGCCCCCGTTCCAACCGCTATATCTCCGGCCTCGAACCCCCTGTGGAGCTGTTACGCCGCAATCGCCTCAATATTTGCCTCGGAACCGACTCGCTGGCTTCGAACGACCGGCTTTCGGTTTTCGAGGAAATGCGTATGTTCCCCGGCATTCCGCTTCCCGAACTGCTCGCATGGGCTGCCAGAGGCGGTGCACAGGCATTGGGAATGGAGGATGAATTCGGCGAAATAGCTCCCGGCCGTCGTTGTGGCCTCACGGTCGTTTCAGGGTTGGATTACGACACGCTGTGCCTCACTCCGGCGTCGCAGATCCGCCGTGTTCTCTGACCCGGATCTTTTTCCGAAGTCTTTCGCAATATTCTTTCGGGGAGAGTCCTTCCTGTCTTTTGAACATCCGGCTGAGATGCTGGGGATATTCGAATCCGAGTCCGTCCGCCACCTGTGCGATGGACGCCCCGGTTGCAAAGTCGCTTTTCGCCCGTTGGATAACATATTGACGAATGTAGTTGCTCGCCGTATCTCCGGTCGTCTTTTTTATCATATCGCCGAAATAGTTGGGAGACATGCAGAGTTTGTCGGCGCAATATTGTACGGTCGGGATGCCGAGCGTCAACTGGGTCTTCTCCTCGTAATAATCACGCAGCAAGCTGTCGAATTTCATGAGTATATCCGAGTTTTCCAGCTTTCGGGTAATGAACTGCCGGTTGTAGAAACGCTGGCAGAAGTTCAGCATCAGTTCTATATATCCCACGATAATGGCGTTCTGGAGTTCGTCGGGCCTTTTCTGAAGTTCGTCCCGGATTTGCCGCATCAGCAAGACGAATATATCGTGTTCTTCGTCGGTCATGTGCAGGGCTTCATTGACACGGTAATCGAAAAAGGAGTAATTCTTTATGGCCTTTTCCAGATGGGTCGCGTGCAGCAGGTCGGGATGAAAAAGCAACGCCCATCCCGTCAGCATCACCTGTTCGCCGTTATCCTCCTTCCCTCCTATCTGGCCGGGAGCCACGCAGATGACGGTTCCTTTCTTGTAGTCGTATTTGCCGCATCCGTATGCCAGATCTATTTCCGCTTCATCGTGAAAGAAGATTCCGTACACGCTGTAATTGTTCAGGCTGTGACGGACGGGGGACACTTCTGCGTAATCGATGACACTGACCAGCGGATGGCGGTCGGTGTGCCCGACATAGCGGCTGTAATCGCCTACATTTCGTATCTTCATAATCTTAGCCATAGCATATGCAAGATTGGTATCCATGGACAAAAATACACTATTTCAATCAAATAGCCGAATGTCTATGAGCCAAAATCAGTAAAAAAGGTATGAACTTCCCACTTATCGTTACGCCCGCTTGGGTGTGATACGCTAACTTTGCATTATCAAAAAAAGGATCATGAATAAACGGATAGACATTCCCTCCGAATTGTATGAGGATGAAGTGGTCTGCTTTCTTGCAGACCGTTATCATACTACTGCGAGGAAAGTGGTGCAATGTTTTCTTGCACAGACCGGATGTACCCCTGACGAGGATATATCCCTTTCGGATTTCCGTTTGGAAGACAACGAGATGGAAATATTGCGGGGATTGACCCGCGTGCATCATTCATGAAAAATTTGAAACTATGGACAGGAGAAACTTTTTGAAAATGTCATCCATGACGGCACTGTTGGCAGCCGGAGAGTGGACGGGATTGTCCAAAGTTTTTGCGCAAACCCCGTCGCCGCCGAAAAACGGACGTTCAAACGACGTTGCCCCGTCGAACGGTATGGACCACCGACAGATAGGAGGTTTGGATGTATCGTCCATCGGGCTCGGCTGCCTGCCGATGGTCGGTTACTATGGCGGTAAGTACGACAAGCAGGACATGATAGCGCTGATTCGTCGCGCCTACGACAGAGGCGTGACCTTTTTCGATACGGCGGAAGTATACGGGCCATACACCAGCGAGGAATGGGTGGGCGAAGCCCTCGCCCCCTTCCGGGACAAGGTGAAGATCGGCACGAAATTCGGTTTCGGGGTCGAAGAGAGGCAACCGACGGCGTTGAACAGCCGTCCCGGCCATATCCGCCGTGCGGTGGAAGGCTCGCTGCGCAGGCTGCGTACCGACCGCATCGACCTGCTGTACCAGCACCGTGTCGACCCCAATGTCCCGATGGAGGATGTGGCCGGGACGGTAAAGGATTTGATGCAGGAGGGCAAAGTGCTGCATTGGGGCATGTCGGAAGCAAGCGCCCGCTCCATTCGCCGCGCCCATGCGGTATGTCCCGTGTCGGCCGTGCAAAGCGAATATGCCATCTGGTGGCGCGAGCCGGAAACGAAGATATTCCCGACACTTGAAGAACTGGGCATCGGTTTTGTCCCGTATTGCCCGTTGGGACGGGCTTTCCTTACGGGAGTGATTGACGAGAATAGCCGTTTTTATCAAGGAGACCGCCGGTGGAACCTGCCTCAGTTTACGCCCGAAGCGTTGAAACACAATATGCCGCTTGTATCTCTTGTCCGCCGATGGGCAGAGCGCAAAGGCGTGACCCTCGCGCAGTTCGCCCTCATATGGATGCTTTCGCGCAAGTCGTGGATAGCTCCGATACCCGGCACTACCAACCCCGGCCACCTCGATGATTTTCTGGGTGCCGGCAATATCCGCCTCACGTCCCGTGAAATGGAAGAATTCGACAGGGAATATGCGAAGATAGACCTGATGGGACACCGTGCCGATCCGTTTACCGAAAGCCAAATCGACAAATAAATTTGTTTATGAAAAAGATACGACTGGTCTCATTTTTACTGGTTGCCGTCCTTTCGACGGCAGCCTGCGGCGGTTCCGATCGTGAGCCGTTCACCCCCGGACAACCCGAAACGCCCGAACAGCCGGGTGGCGACGACAATGGAGAACCCGATACGCCTGCTCCCGGCGGTAACGGTCGCTATCTGGTGCTTTACGCTTCGCGCACGAACAATACCGGGCGTGTGGCGCAACTGATTCAGACGACGCTCGGCTGCGACCTGCTGGAAGTCGAGCCGGAAACGCCTTACGATAACGACTATAATGCCATGTTGGAACGCTCGCAGGAAGAACTGGCGGCCATCCGGCAAGGCGATTATCCGCCCGTCAAGACTACTGTTGAAAATTTCGATGACTATGATATGATATTTTTCGGTTACCCGATCTGGCACGGCAGTATGGCAACGCCGATGCAGACGTTCCTGCACGGGCATGCCTCGAAGCTTGCCGGGAAGCGGATAGCCTTGTTCGCCACAAGCGGGAGCAGTGGAATTTCCACATCGGTCAGCGAGGCCCGTAGCCTTTGCCCCGATGCCACACTTATGGAACACACATTATTGTTGACATCTTCAACACTGTCACAAATGACAACCCGTGTACCTGCATGGCTTGAAGAAATAGGAGCAAACCGGGAAGAGCAGGACAAGCCTGATGCACCGGATGCAACCTCTTTGAAAATGAATATCACGGTCGGCGACCGCACGCTCACCGCCACGATGGAGGACAATGCCGCAGGCAGGGATTTCCTCTCCCGGCTTCCGCTTGAGATTACGCTGAACGACTACAACGGCACGACTGAGAAAATCTTCTATCCCGATCCGGCTCTGACGACGGAAGGCGTCACGCGCGGTTGTGCCCCCACGCCCGGCGACATCACGATTTATGCGCCGTGGGGTAACGTGGCCATTTTCTGCAAAAACTGGTCGCACAGCAGCGACCTGATTAAAATAGGCCGCATCGACGGCGACGGGATCGACGCCCTGAGCATCGGCGGCGATATACGCGTGAAAATAGAGCGACAGTAAAACCACTATAATATTATGACCATCGAAGATTTCAAAAATTATGTAAAGACGGGACAGGCCCTCGATACGGAGGAAATACACCGTTTCATGGATGAGATGAGCGACGAGGCTCGTCGTGTCACCTTCCGGCTGAATACGGCTTACCATACGCCGGACGAGGTGCGGGGATTGCTCTCCGAACTATTCGGCTGCCGAGTGCCGCAGTCGCTCCGCGTTTTCCCGCCGTTCTATGCCGATTTCGGCAAAAATATCAGTATGGGTGAGAATGTGTTTGTCAACGCCTGCTGCCATTTTCAGGATCACGGCGGGGTGACGATAGGCGACGGATGCCAAATCGGGCATAATGTAGTGTTTGCCACGCTCAACCACGGGCTTTCGCCCGAAAAGCGCAAATCCACCTGCCCCGCACCCATCGTACTCGGGAAAAATGTCTGGGTAGGCTCGAATGCGACTATACTGCAAGGCGTAACCATCGGCGACAATGCCGTCGTCGCAGCGGGAGCGGTCGTGACGAAAGACGTGGCGGCGAATACGATCGTGGGCGGTGTCCCGGCAAAGTTTATCAAGGCAATCTGACAAAAACGAGGCGATATGATAAGATCTATTTTAAGCGTGCTGCTCTTATCCGTTATGCTGTCATGCGGCACGACGGTGAAAGAGAGCCCGGATGAACGTAATACGACTGAAATGGGAAAGAAAAATATCGGAAGTCTGCTGGCTCTCTATCCGAAACCGATGACGGTTGTGGGTGCCGAAGTCGAAGGAAAAGTGAACTGGCTCGTAGTGGGTCACACGGGAATTATCGGCCACGACCGGATACTCGTAAGTATGAGCAAAAGCCATTATACCAATCAGGGAATAAGGAAATCGAAGAAACTATCCATCAATCTCGTAAGCCGCGGGATGCTGCCCAAAGCCGACTATGTGGGCAGCGTGAGCGGAGCGTCGGTCGATAAATCGGGAGTG
>OHMG01000281.1_pt1 | contig 24443 bp, 26 predicted proteins | sample 1569281 | NCBI WGS metagenome assembly OHMG01 (sample SAMEA3879581, study PRJEB24766) | human gut metagenome | biome: human-associated habitat; feature: feces | place: USA | collected 1985/1987 | reverse complement strand
AACCCCGTGGGGAAGTATCGCCGTGCGGTACGCCGCCGTTACCGGCTTTGAGCGACAAACAGAAGTGGAACCGCGATTTTGATTTTAAAACCGCCTTCGGAGTTGTGCCTTGTGCACCGCTCCGGGGGCGTTTTGTTTTGCGGCTTCTGTTTGGAACAAAAAGGAGAATTGACCATGCAGATCTTCAACACCCTGACCCGACAGAAGGAAGAATTTGTGCCGCAGGTGCCCGGCGAGTACCGCATCTACGTCTGCGGCCCTACCGTGTACAACTATATCCACATCGGCAACGCACGTCCGCTGATCGTGTTCGACACTCTGCGCCGCTATCTGGAATACCGGGGCAACAAGGTGATCTACGTTTCCAACATCACCGATATCGACGATAAGCTCATCAAGAAGGGGCAGGAAGAGGGCACCTCCATGAAGGAGGTGGCACAGCGCTTTGAGGCCGAGTACCTGAAGGATGCCGCCGGTCTGAACTGCGAAAAGCCCACCGTGCAGCCCCGCGCTACCGAGCATATCCCCCAGATTTTGGATATCGTCAAAGATCTGATCGACTCTGGCCACGCCTATGTTGCCAAGAACGGCGATGTGTACTTCCGGGTGAAGAGCGACCCCGGCTACGGCAAGCTGAGCCACCTGAATCTGGACGATCTGGAGAGCGGCAACCGCGAGCTGCGCAGCCGCATGGAGGACGATCTGAAGGAGGATCCCGCCGACTTTGCCGTCTGGAAGGCTGCAAAGCCCGGTGAGCCCGCATGGGAAAGCCCCTACGGCATGGGCCGCCCGGGCTGGCACATCGAGTGCAGCGCCATGAGCCGCACCCATCTGGGCAAGACCATCGACCTGCACTGCGGCGGTCAGGATCTGATCTTCCCCCACCACGAAAACGAGATCGCCCAGAGCGAGTGCGCCAACGGCTGTGAGTTTGCCCGCTACTGGATGCACAACGGTTTCATCAACGTGGACAATCAGAAGATGTCCAAGAGCCTGCACAACTTCTTTACCGTGCGGGATGTGGCAAACCTCTACGGCTACGAGCCCATCCGCTACTTCATGCTGACCGCCGGCTACCGCATGCCCCTGAACTACACCGTAGACCTCATCGAGAGCTGCAAGAACAGTCTGGAGCGCCTGTACACCTGCCGCGAGAATCTGGACTTTGCCCTGAGCAAGACCGACTTCGGCACCGACGAGACCCTGAAGGAAAAGGCCGCCGAGGCACGCACCAAGTTCTGCACCGCCATGGACGACGACCTGAACACCCCGGATGCGCTTGCTGCCGTGTTTGATCTGGTCAAGGAGATCAACACCCTGTCCGCCGCTTCCAGCAAGGCTGCACTGGAGACCGCTGCCGCCGCCTTTGACGAGATCACCGGTGTGCTGGGTCTGCTGTACAACCGCAAGAAGGATGAGGTGCCCGCCGAGGTGACCGCGCTGGTTGAGAAGCGCGCTGCCGCCAAGAAGGCCAAGGACTGGGCCACCGCCGATGCCATCCGCGCACAGCTGACCGAACTGGGCTGGGCTGTCAAGGACACCGCACAGGGTCCCCAGCTGAGCAAGCTGTAACGCCTTAGTAGTATGAAAGGGGTTCGGAAACGCCGTAGGCGTTTCCGAACCCCTTTTTTCACGGGAGAATGCAGGCGAACGCGGCAAAAGCCCCGCAGGGCGGTATGCTCTGCAGGGCTTTTGGCGCTAGGGGAGGTGTAATAAAGAAAGGACGGATCAGAAATCCACCTCAGTGTCGTAGTAGCAGCACTTGAGCAGCTTCTCCATCTCCTCCTGACTGGGCTGGCGGGGGTTGGAGCCGGTGCAGGCGTCGGCGATGGCGTTCTTGGCGATCTCGGGCAGACGCTCCAGGAACACATTCTCCGGCACAAAGCCCTGCTCAGTGGGGTAGGAGTCCGGGCCGTAGTGCTGGATGCAGTGGGGGATGTTCAGCGCGTCGTTCATGCCGCGCAGATAGTCGATAAGCAAGCCGACCTTTTCGTCATCGTTTGCGCCGCCCAGCTTCATCTCGTCTGCGATGACGCCGTAGCGCTTTTTGGCCTCGGGGTCCTTGGCGTTGAAGGCGATGACCTTAGGCAGGTACATGGCGTTGGCCGCGCCGTGGATGATGTGTGCGCCGTAGTCTGCAAAGGCAGCGCCGGTCTTGTGTGCCATGGAGTGCACGATGCCCAACAGTGCGTTGGAGAAAGCCATACCGGCAAGGCACTGGGCGTTGTGCATGGAGTCGCGCTTGGACATATCGCCATTGTAGCTGTCCACCAGATCGCCCTGGATCATGCGGATGGCGAAGATGGCCAGCGGGTCGGTGTAGTCGCAGTGCGCGGTGGAAACATAAGCCTCCACAGCGTGAGTCATGGCGTCCATACCGGTGTGGGCGACCAGCTTCTTGGGCATGGTCTCAGCCAGATCCGGGTCCACGATGGCCACGTCCGGGGTGATCTCAAAGTCTGCGATGGGGTACTTGATGCCCTTCTGGTAGTCGGTGATGATGGAGAAAGCGGTCACCTCGGTGGCAGTGCCGGAGGTGGAGGAAATGGCGCAGAAGTGTGCCTTGCGGCGCAGCGGCGGGATGCCGAACACCTTGCACATCTCCTCAAAGGTGATCTCGGGGTACTCGTACTTGATCCACATGGCCTTGGCTGCATCGATGGGAGAGCCGCCGCCCATGGCAATGATCCAGTCGGGCTCAAACTTCAGCATCGCCTCGGCACCGCGCATGACGGTCTCCACGGAAGGATCGGGTTCGATGCCCTCGAACAGCTCCACTTCCATGCCGGCTTCCTTCAGGTACTCCACGGCACGATCCAGGAAGCCGAAACGCTTCATGGAGCCGCCGCCGACACAGATCATTGCCTTTTTTCCGGTGAAGGACTTCAGCGCTTCCAAAGCGCCCTTGCCATGGTACAGATCACGGGGCAGAGTAAAACGAGCCATAATACAAAACCTCCAAAAATAGTACGGCACACGCAGCGCTGTACCGCAGTTCATTATTATGTTAATTATATAACAATTTGGAGGCAGCTTCAATTGACGTACCGGGAGAAAAAGTCGTTCTATTTTGGGCGGTTTCCACAAGCAGTAGGATGCAACAAGCCCCCTGCCCTGAAAAAAGCGCAAAAAAACACCCCGAAGTCCTAAGACTTCGAGGTGCTTGCCTTTGGAGCTGCTATCCAGATTCGAACTGGAGACCTCATCCTTACCAAGGATGCGCTCTACCAACTGAGCTATAGCAGCACATCACAGCTCGATAAGTATAGCACAGCTTGGCCGGCTTTGCAAGCCTTTTTTGCAAAAAATAAAAAATTAGTGCAAAAAGTCCCCGGAGCATCCGCAGACGCTCCGGGGACTCTGGAAATGCGTTTACTTTGCCAGACTGGTCAGGATGGGCTCGCACTGCTCTACGGTGGAGGAGAGCATCAGGTTATAGGCGGTGACCATCTCTTGAATGGCGGTGCGGTTCTCCTTGGTCAGGGCGTAGCTCTGGGTGGTGCCGTCCCGGCCAACGAATACGGCGGTGACGCTCTTGGCGTTCAGCCACTCGCTCAGCAGGCTGACCTCCTCATCGCTCAGCTGGAACAGCTCCATGTCGAACCAGCAGCCCAGATCCTGATCGTAGCCGCCGCCGTATTCCTCGTCACAGGTAAAGGTGTACAGCTCGTCATCAGCAGATACGTTGACCGTTTTGATGTCCAGCTTCTTGCTGCCCACATAGGTCAGGATCATATTAAAGGCAATGCCGTCATCCTGCAAGAACATATAGGGGTACAGCCCGCAGGACTTTTTATCCATGCTGGCCTGCTCCTGCGGAGAGGAAAGATCCCAGCCGCCGGTCTCCTCATCGTAGGTGACGGTGAACTTGGAAAAGGCGGCCTTGAGTTCGGCATCGCTGGGGGCGGCGTTGGTAGCTTCCACCGCAGCAGGGGCGGCGGGCAGTGCGGGCGCAGCAGCCGAAGCGGCCATGCCGCCGCACAGCATGGCGGCAGCGCACAGACCGGCAACGACGCGCCGGAACAAACGGGAAGATCTCATAAGTCAGCACTCCTTTCCATTTTCGAAGGGGGATCTCTGGCTTCAGTATATCGCAGCACGACAGAAAAAGCAAGAAAACTGTCACGAAACGCTCTGCCGCTGACACGAAACGACTTTAGCCCACTTGATGCTCTTCCAGCCAGCGGGTCATCTGCTGGGCAATGCCCTTGACGCTGCCTTCCTCAAAGGGCACCTTCAGCCCGGCGGTCTGCAGCAGCTCGGTGTAGCTGGCAAGACCGGCGCGGCGCACCAGTTTGAGGTAGCGCTCCCATGCGTCCTTGTGGTCGTCCAGACTCAGCAGGAAGAACTGCAAGGCTGCCATGGTGGACAGGCAGTAGTCGATATAATAGAAGGGGCACTCGTAGATGTGCAGCTGGCGCTGCCAACCGGCGCCGCGGCCATAGAAGGGCAGATTGTCAAAATCGATCCACGGGCGGTACTTCTTTTCCAGCTTGAGCCACTCGGCGTTGCGCTGGTCGGGGGTCAGGTCGGGGTTCTGGTACATGATGTGCTGGAACTCGTCCACGGCGCAGCCGTAGGCAAGGAACACAAAGCTGTCCTCGGCGTGGAGCAGGGCGTACTTCTCGGTGTCCTTACCGAACAGCAGGTGGTGCCACGGCGCGGTGAGGAACTCCATGGCCATGGAGTGAATCTCGGCGCTCTCCATGGCGGGGCATTCCAGATCGGCAGGCACGTTGGGGTCGCGCTCGGCCACATATCCCTCAAAGGCGTGGCCGCACTCGTGGGTCAGCACGTCCACATCGCCGGAGGTGTTGTTCCAGTTGGCAAAGATGAAGGGTGCCTTGTAGCTGGGCAGGCTGGTCATGTAGCCGCCGGACATCTTGCCGGGGCGGCTTTCCACGTCGAACAGCTCGTTGTCCTGCATAAAGTCGATGAACTCCGCCGTTTCGGGGCTGAGCTCGTGGTACATGGTGCGGGCGGCATCCATGCGTGCCTGATAGCCCGGGATGGGCTTGGGGTTGCCGTCCTTGAAGATGATGGGCAGGTCGGTAAAGGTGGGGTGGGTGATACCGGTGCGCTTGGCGCGCATGGCCATCACCTTTTGCAGCTCGGGCACAACGTCCCGGGCAACCTGATCCCGGAAGGCCTGAATCTCGGCCTGACCGTAGCCGATGCGGTTCATGCGCACATAGGAAAGGTCGCTGTAATCCTTATAGCCCAGCACCTTGGCCTGCTGATTCAGGTTCTTGACGATCTTGGTGTACAGTGTGTCCAGCTCGTCCCGGTGGGCGTCAAAGTAACCGGCCTCGGCTTCGTAGGCGGCGCGGCGCACGGCGGGGTCCAGATCCTCCTTGTAGGGGCCCAGCTGGGGGATGGTCAGCTGCTTGCCGTCCAGCTCCACCAGCGCACCGCCGTAGATCTGCTGGTACTGGCTGACCAGCGCGTTGAACTCCTGCTGCAGCTCCACGGTGCGGTCGTCCATGCCCAGCACGGCGTTCTTCATACCGGCTACGCAGGTGGTGCCGAAGTGCTCGGTAAGGGCATCCACATAGGGGTTTGCCAGAAACGCCCGACTGATCTCCACACTGGCGTTGGTCACAGCGGGGCCGTTGGCATCAAAAAAGTCCTGCTCAGCCTTCCAGTAGGCATCGCGGGTGTCACAGGTGTAGTGGATGTTGGCCAGCTGGGAGGCGGTGGTGTAGTCCGCAAAGGCGCGGCTCTGCTCGTAGTACACCTGAATGAGGGCGTCGCCGTCCTGCGCATCGGCGGCCTTGGCGGCCAGCTGCTTGCACCGTGCCAGCAGGGCGTTGATGTCTGGGCGGGTATAGGTCATTTCGCTGAATTTCATGGAAAATTTCCTTTCCGGGGCAGTTTCCCCTTTGGTATTTTGTGTTCATCTTACCACGTTCTGCGCCAAAAGAAAAGAGGGAGGCAAGCGGGTAAAAGTCCTACGTTTATACAACACTGCCAAAAATAAAAACGCTCCTTTGGCAAAGATGTCTGTTTGGGTGCTTGCAGTGCAGCAAAAAAAGGATTATAATGGCATCATCAACAGAGTAAGACCCTGCGCGTTAAGTGCCGCATCAACGGGGAGTTGTGCTGCGGACGAAGGTATTGACCGCGGTGCAGGGTCTGCATCCCGCTGCTGCATGGACTTGGGTGCAGGCGAGAGCCGTCTGCGGCTTTTGCCCGGAAGTGAATGTTGTTGGAATTCACGCCCTCCTTTGTGCGGTCTGTCACAGGGGAGGGCGTTTTTGCGTCCTGCCTGCTGTTCCTTTTTAAGGAGGACAACTACAATGAACGACAAAAAAACTTCTGCGCGTACCCTGACCATGCTGGCTTTGCTGGTGGCTATGAGCATCGTGTTCAGCCGGGTGCTCAGCATCTCCACCGGCTTCGTCCGGTTCAATCTGGGCAGTCTGCCGGTACTGTTGGCGGCGGTGGTGTTCGGCCCCGGCGCAGGCTTTGCGGTGGGCGCGGTGGCCGATATCATCGGCGGTGTGCTGGCGGGCTACGCCATCAACCCGCTCATCACGCTGGGTGCGGCGTCCATCGGCCTGGTCGGCGGCCTGGGCTGGCAGAAGCTTTCTCATCACGCTGGGTGCGGGTGCCATCGGCTTAGTGGCGGGTTTTGCGTGGCAGAAGCTGAGCAGCCTTTCCACAAATTTGCGGCTTGCAGTCAGCGTGCTGCTGGGGCATTTTGTGGGCTCTATGGTCATCACCTCGCTGGCGCTGCGCCTGTTTTACGGCTATCCGTGGGCAACGCTGGCAGTGCGCATCCCCAACGCCCTCATCCTGAGCGCCGTGAACGTTGTACTGCTGCGCATCCTGCTGGAAAACCGCAGCCTGATGAAGCTGGCAAAGAAATAAGAGATTCGTAAAATGGAACACCGGAGCGTCTGCAGACGCTCCGGTGTTCCGAAATTTTTAATATTATTCCTTGAATCGAGGCAGTATCTATGAACTACGAACAGGCAATGGAATACATCCACGCGGTGCAGTGGGCGGGGCATAAGCCCGGGCTTACCCGCACCCGCACCCTGCTGGCTGCACTGGGCGACCCGCACAAAAAGCTGCAGTTCGTCCATGTGGCGGGCACGAACGGCAAGGGCAGTACGGCGGCGATGCTGGCTTCCTGCCTGCAAGCCGCCGGTTACCGGGTGGGACTGTATACCTCGCCCTTCATCAACCGGTTCAACGAGCGCATCCAGATCAACGGGCAGCAGATCCCGGACGAAGCGCTGGTGGCGCTGGTAGAACAGGTAAAGCCCGCCGCCGACGCCATGGAGGACGTGCCCACCGAGTTTGAGATCATCACCGCACTGGGCATGCTCTATTTTGCGCAGCAGCAGTGTGATATCGTGGTGCTGGAGGTGGGGCTTGGCGGCACGCTGGATTCCACCAACGTCATCGAAAAGCCTGCCTGCGCGGTGATCACGGCACTGGGCATGGATCACGTCAAGGAGCTGGGCCCTACGCTGGCGGATATCGCCGCCGCTAAGGCGGGCATCATCAAGCCGGGCTGTCCGGTGGTGAGCTACGGCGGCGCACCGGAGGCAGACGCCGTGCTGCGCCGGGTGGCGGCACAGCAGCACGCTCCCTTTACGGAGGTGGACTTTGCAAAGCTGCAAATCACCGGCGGGGATCTGGATGCAGTTACCTTCAGCTTTGACGGGCTGGACGGGGTGCGGCTGCCGCTCATCGGCAGCTATCAGCCCCGCAACGCCGCGCTGGCCATCACCGCCCTGCGGGTGCTGCGGCAGCAGGGCTGGAACATTCCGGAAAGTGCCATCCGCGCCGGGCTGGAGCAGGTAAGCTGGCCCGGGCGCTTTGAGCTGCTGCGCCACAGCCCGGCCTTTGTGCTGGACGGCAGCCACAACGCCCACGGGATGCGCGCCACAGTGCAGAGCCTGAAAGACCGCTTCCCCGGGCAGAAATTCGTCTTTCTGGTCAGCATCATGGCCGACAAGGACGTGGACGAGATGCTGGCGCTGCTGGCACCGCTGGCCGAGCGGTTCGTGACCGTGACGGCGCACAACCCCCGCGCCATGCCGGCGCAGACGCTGGCGGAGCATATCCGCGCCTACGGCTGCACCGCCGAGGCTGCGGACAGCATTGAGGCCGGTGTAGCGCGTGCGGAAGAACTGGGCGGCGAAGGCCCGGTGTGCGCACTGGGAACGCTGTATTTCTCCGGCGATGTCCGGCAGGCCTTTGCCAAAATAAATAAAGCATAAAGCGATGGGGTTACTGCAAAATGCAGTAGCCCCATCGCTTATATAATACTATTTATACCCGCAGCTGCTTTTTTGCCATTTGCAGCGCACGGCACAGCGGGCGGTAGAGCAGCAGCATCAGCACAAAATTGCCAACGCCGTGCAGTGCATCGTAGCTCAGGCCGCTGAGCCACCAGCTCAGGGCAAAGGCGGGCGTTTTGGCAAATAGATACACCGCCGCGCACAGCCCGCCGAAGCACAGGCCGTACAGCCCGCTGAACACTGCCCAGAAAAAGGCGTTGTCCATGCGGCGCAGCAGCCATGCAAGCAGCGCCAGCAGATACCACACATACAGGTACATCACCCACCACAGGCCAAAGCCGTACAGCACGCCCTGCAGCAGAATGAATACCGTGATGGCGCCGGGGGTCTCCCGGGGCAGTTCCAGTGCAAACAGGATGATGAGCAGGCTCACCGGCTCCAGATTGGGCAGACCGCTCATGGCCTGCTTGCTCACCACCAGCAGCGCGCCCATCAGGCCGCTGAGCACCAGCCGCAGCACCCGGGTGTGCAGCGCCACCGGCTTTTTACCCCTTGGTGTAGGTAAAGGCATAGCTGTCACCGTCGTGGAGTTCAATGTCGGCCACGCCCACGGTCATCTCACCGGCAGCGTCGGTCAGGCACCACCATGCCTGGTCCTTATCATAGTCGGCAGTCTCGCCGTTCACGGTGGTCACAAAGCCGGCTTCGGCTTCTTCCTGACTGATGATCCCGGCCTCGGCCAGTGCGGTGCTCAGCTTTTCGCCGTCGGTTACGTTCAGCAGTACGCTGGAAACGCTGCCGTCCGCAGCGGTAACGGTGAACTCCACCGTGGCCTGTGCCTTACTGGCAGCGGAAGAAGCAGCCTCAGAAGCGGTCACAGAAGAAGCCACAGAGGAGGCTGCGCTGGAAGCGGTAGAGGAAGCGGAAGCGCCGCAGCCTGCCAGCAGGCAGACGGTCAGCACAGCACTGAGGGTCAGAACGGCAAATTTATGCAGAGTGTTCATGGTTCAAAATCTCCTTGTTTCGTGTTTTGCGTGCAGAGCACACGGCAGATATAGTACCATGAAACCGGCTGGAAATCAACATTTTTTCTGCATAGCTTCAAAATATGCGGCAGCGACGCCCACCTGATTGGCCTCGCTGCTGAAGGCGCAGGGCACGATCTGGCAGCGGGGTAAGCCCTCCATGTAAGCTTGTCCCGCCCGGGAGGCGTACAGTCCATCGTAGGCGCTGCGCAGGCTTTCCAGCAGCAGGGGCTGCTTGCTGATGCCGCCGCCGATGGCTACCTTTTCCACATCCAGCAGAACGGTCAGGTTAAAGATCTGCACTGCCACCGCGTGGCAGAACCGCCGCAGCACCTCTAAGGCTTCCGGCTCCCCGGCGTTGGCGGCGGCAAAAAAGCTGCGTCCGTCCAGCGGGGCGTCCTCCGGCAGTGCCTTGCGGGCGCGGTACCATTTGAGCAAATTTTTGGTGCTGCACTGGCAGGCCATGTTCTGGTCCGGGGCGTCCCACGCCTCGGCGTTGGTGTTGACAAAGCTGTACTCCCCGGCGGTAAAGTGCACCCCGCGCACCAGCTGTCCGTTGGCAATAATGCCGCCGCCCACGCCGGTGCCGATGATGAACACCGCAGCGTTGCAGCAGTCCTTCAGCGCGCCGTTTGCCAGCTCTGCCATGGCGGCGGCCTTGCCGTCATTTTCCAGTATGACAGGGCAGCCGCACTTTTCCGCCAGCAGCTGCCCCACCGGGGTAGCGGTGTTGTACAGCAGCGCTCCGCCGTTGGAAACATAGCCGGTGCGGTTATCCACAAAGCCCGGCAGCGCCATGGCAATGCCGCTCACCTCGTCCTTATGGGGCGCATACAGCCGGTAGACTGCATCCAGAAACTGCGCCTGCGTATCTTGCGGCGTGGGCACCGCGCCGCTGTTCGTGCGGTGCATCTGCTCATTCATGACCGAGTATTTGATCTCGGTGCCGCCTACATCAAAAACCATGATCTTCATCTTGTAGCCCTCCCGTAAACGGTCGTTTTCTGTCCCTATTATGGCAAATCATCGCGGGAAAGTAAAGCCCCGGCGGTAAAAAAGAAAACTGCAAAAAACGCACCGGCTTGCGGTTGCAATCCACCCCGCCCTGTGATATCCTGAAAAGAGAGTATCTGTTATATAAAGGAAGAAACTGCCATGGATTGCAAACTGCGTGTCAAAAACTGCGGCGGCTGCCCCCTGCTGGGGCTGGACTATGCCGAACAGCTGAAACAGAAGGAAGAAAAAGTGCGTGCTCTTGTGGGCAAATACGGCCCGGTGCACCCCATCCGGGGCATGGAGCAGCCTTACCACTACCGCAATAAGGTGATTTCCACCTTTGCTCCCGGCTTTGGTGGAAAACTGACCTCCGGCATCTACGCGGCAAACAGCCACAAGGTGCTGCCGGTGGAAAGTTGCCTGCTGCAGGACGAGGTGCTGGACAAAACCATGCAGGCGGTGCGGGCTGCCGCCAACGCCTGCCGCTACCAGCCCTACGATGAGGACAAGGGCACCGGCCTTGTGCGCCACTGCCTGCTGCGGCGGGGCGTAGCCACCGGGCAGGTGATGGTGGTTCTGGTGACAGCGCAGCCGGTGCTGCCGGGGGCGAAAAACTTTGTAAAGGCGCTGCTGGCAGAGGCAGCGCAGCGCGGCGTGACTGTGACCACCGTGGTGCAGAACGTGAACAGCCGCAAGACCAGCGTGGTGCTGGGCGAAGCGGAAAAGGTGCTGTACGGCAAGGGATTCATTCTGGATACCCTCTGCGGCAAGACCTATGCCATCAGCCCGCGCAGCTTTTATCAGGTGAACCCGGCGCAGACCGCCGTGCTGTACGGCCTTGCGGTGGAGGCCGCGAAGTTGACCGGCAAAGAGGTGGTGTTGGACGCCTACTGCGGCATTGGCACCATCGGCCTGACCGCCGCCGACCATGCAAAGCAGGTGGTGGGCGTGGAACTGAACCGGGACGCCGTGCAGGACGCCATTGGCAACGCAAGGCACAACGGCGTAAAGAACGCCCGCTTCTTTGCCGCCGACGCCACCCGCTGGATCCGCGAAGCGGCCGCAGCAGGGGAGAAGGCAGACGTGATCTTTATGGACCCCCCGCGCGAGGGCTCCACCCCGGAATTTCTTGCCAGCGTGGCCCGCATGGCACCGAAGCGGGTGGTCTATGTCAGCTGCAACCCCGTCACCCTCGCCCGCGACCTTGCCACCCTGACAAAGCTGGGCTATAAGGCCGAGGGCTTTACCCCGGTGGATATGTTCCCGCATACGGAGCATATCGAGACGGTATGTGCATTGTCCAAACTGGAGATCCACCGCAAAAAGCCGTCCGGGAAGCGCTGAAGCATTTTTAGCGTGTCCTCTCTGCCGAGGACTTTTATGCAGAGAAAAGAACGTTTTGCAATTTTCCCTGCAAATGGACTGCGAAGGTAAATCCGCAGCTCCCGGTTGAGAAAAGCTTTGTGGAGTGATACAATAATATTGTATGTGCCCTGTCCGGGGCATCAGTTCACAGAACGGAATAACTTGCAATGGATAGATATTTTTTTATTTTAACGACCATTGATCTTTTTGTGCTCGGCTTTATGTGTCTTCTTACAAGGCTGAGCGAATCTTTAAATAAAAAGCAGAAGCGCGGGTTCCTTCTGGCCTTTGCGCTCATTGCGTGCATCTCGGTGCTGGAGGTCATCACCATCGTGGTGGACGGCGCACCGCCGGGCTACCGCTGGCTGAATATTTTGTCCAACTATCTTGGCTTTGGACTGACACCGGCGGTGCCGCTGTGTCTGGTATATGTGCTGGATAAAAAATCCATCATCCGGCGTGTATTCAAGGCGGCGGTATGCTGCGAGGGTGCGTATCTGCTTTTTCTGGCGGCAACGCTGCCCTATGGGCTGGTGTTCTCGGTGAGCAGGGAAAACCTCTACGCCCGGGGCGCGTACTTCTATATTTATGTGGCCATGTACTATGCCGCCATGCTGTACCTTATGGTGGCTACGGTGCGCACGGCGGCGGCCTTTCAGAACCGCAGCCGCACGCTGATCTATCCGTTGACCCTGTTTCTGGGCGCGGAGACCGTGATCCAGCTCGCGCTGCCGGAGCTGCACGTTACATGGCTGTGCGTCACCTTGCTGTCGGTGCTGTACTATATTTATTGCAGCGAAATGTGGAACCAGCTGGACGCGCTGACCGGGCTTTTGAACCAGAACAGCTACCTGAACCGCACCGCCGAGATGCGCCGCAGCGGCGGGGTGCTGGTGGTGTTTGATGTGGATGACTTCAAGCAGATCAACGACCGCTACGGCCATTTGCAGGGAGATGTCTGCCTTGCCGAGATCGCAGACTGCATCAAAAAAGCCTATGCCCGCTGCGGCTACTGCTACCGCATCGGCGGCGATGAATTCTGTGTGCTGCTGAAGGACGAGGAAAGCGAAGCCCGCTGCGCAAAAACGCTGCAAGCTTTGCTGGCAGAGCGGCGCAAGGTGTTTGCCATTTTGCCGACGGTCTCCCTTGGCTCTGCCGCCTTTTCCGGGGAGGACGTGGTCACAGTGAAGGCCCGCGCCGACCGCGCGCTCTACTGCGCCAAAAAGGAACAGAAGGCCCGCGCCGCAGCGGAAAAGCACGGAGACGACAGCGAGCGGACAGCTTGAAATTCTGCCCGCACAACGGATAAACGGAGGAACACCGATGAACACAGATTGGAACAGCCCGCAGGGCGATTTTGATACCGCTGAAAAGCAGGGAGAACTGCTGATGCTGCTCAGCCGGCAGCAAGTCACCGTGCACACATGGGATGACCCGGACTTTGACTACATGGAAGAGCAGGATCTGGCGCTGGTGGTGCAAAGCCCCTCCGGCACGGAGGATCTGCTGATTGAACTGTGCGGAGAGTTCTCGGTGTTTTTTGAAAAGTGGCACGGCGAGTACGCCGCCACCGCCGAGGGCTACGCGCAGCTGCAGCAGGACATCACCGCCATTCTGGACGGCAAGGCGGGCGCACTGAGCCTGTATACGGAAAACGGCTGGCAGGGCACGGTGCTGTGCACCGAGCTGCCCGGCGCAGAGGATGCCGCTGCGGTGCTCAAGCGCTGCTGGCAGGCGGCAAAGCCGGACGCCGCCCTGCCTGCGGGCAGTCGGCTGGAGCTGGTGTGCTGGGATCCGGCACAGAACCGGAAAGTGCAGCTCCCGGCAGAATAATAGAGAAAAAAGGTCGCTGCACGCATTTGTGCAGCGACCTTTTTTATACAATTTGTTGTTTCTTCTTGCGATTCGCCATATAGTTTACAAATGCGGAGGCCGCAGCGCCCAGTGCGATGCCCAGCACTGCGCCGCCGAGGACATCGGTGGGGAAGTGCACATAGAGGTACAGCCGGGTAAAGGCGATAAAGGCTGCCAGCACCAGCGCGGGCGCGCCCAGCTTCCGGTTTTGCAGCCAAAGCGCGTAGGCAGCTGCCACCCCGGAAGCGGTGTGCCCGGAGGGGAAGGAATGCCCATGCGGACGCGCCACCAGCATGGTGATGGAGGTGTTGAGATCGCAGGGGCGGGGGCGGGCGAACAGCGGCTTGAGGAAGAAGTGCCCCGCCGCCATGTACAGCACCAGCGCCACTGCCATGGCAAAGCCCGCTTTGCGGGTGCGCCGGAAGAGCAGAAGCAGCAGGGTGAACGCGATCCAGATCTCGCCGTGAGCACCGGCGTAATCAAAAAAGATGGAGATCGTGTTCATTACCGGGTTGCGGAACTGGTACAGCCAGTCCAGAAAAGCAAACTCAAAGGGCATGGGTTCCTCCTTTTGGGTGGTGAGAGAGCGGACTTTTTATACAATATAGCATATAAATATTAAAAAATACAAAATGTGCTGTGAATTTGCCTTTATAGCAAGGGGAAATCGGCCTCCGGCTGCTCCATCTGTGCCAAGGTGGGGTAGCTGTCGAGCGCACCGTGGTGCTGCACGCTGAAGGCACAGAAGCGGTTGGAAAAGGCCAGATACTCGGTCAGGCGCTTGCGGGAAAGCTTTGGCAGCTCGGCGACGGTCACGCCGTCCCGCTGCAGCTGCCACAGAAACGAGCCGATAAAGCCGTCCCCCGCGCCGGTGGTGTCTACCGCCGTCACTTTGGGGCTGCGGGCGCGGGCACTGGCGGTGCGGGTGTAGGCGCGGGCACCCTTGCTGCCGCAGGTGTACAGCACCAGCTGCACATCTCCGGTAAAGAGCGCGGGCAGCGCGGCTTCAATATCCTCGGTGCCGGTAAGAAAGGGTAACTCCTCGTCCGAAAGCTTCAGGATATGGGTCAGGGGGAGAAACTGCCACACGGTCTGACGCAGCTGCTCCCGGTCCGGCCAGAGGGGAAAGCGGAGATTGGGGTCAAAGCTGAGGATGGCGCCCGCCTCCCGCGCGGCAGTGATGGCAGCCAAATGGGCGTAGCGCATGGGGCTGTCCACCAGCGAGACGCTGCAAAAATGCAGGGCAAAGGCCTGCGAGAACCAGCCCGGGTCGATCTGCTCCGGGGCGTACAGCAGGTCTGCGGAGGGCTTGCGGCAGAAGCTGAAAGTACGCTCGCCGTTTTCCGCTAAGCTGACGAAGGCCAGCGCGGTGCTGGCTTTGCCGGTAAATTCCAGATGGGAAAGTTCCACGCCGCATCCAGCCAGCGCCCGGGCGATCTTGTGACCAAAGGGGTCGTCGCCCAGCTGGCTCAGCAGCGCACTGCGCCCGCCCAGCCGGGCAACGGCGGCGCAGACATTGGCCGGAGCGCCACCCACCCGGGGGCTGAAGGCGGGTACTTCGTCAAAGCTGCACCCCACCCGGGAGGGGATCATATCGATCAGCGCTTCGCCGATGGAAAATAAGATCCTGTCGGACATAGGGCTTCTTCCTTTCTGCATACAGGTGTGCCGCAAGGTGCGGCAGTGTTCAGTATACACCCGCAGGGCGCTGTGCGCAACTGCTTCTTTTATACGGTAATGGGCGGGTTTTGCGGTTGACTTGCGGCGGCAGATATGCTACAATTTCCAGACGTATGCAAAAACAGGAAAAAAGGAAAAAGTGTATGGATCTGACAAAACAGTTCTTTAAATATGTCTCGCAGAACATTTTCGGTCTGCTGGGCACCTCGTGCTATATTCTGGCCGATACCTATTTTATTGCGCAGGCCGCCGGTACAGACGGCGTTACTCTGCTCAATCTCTGCCTGCCCATTTATAACTTTATTTTTGCCATTGGCTCCATGATCGCGCTGGGCTCGGCTACCCGCTACGCCATTGCCAAGGCACAGAACGATGCCCGGGGGCAGCGGTATTTCTCCAACGCCATCCTGTGCGCCGTGCTGGCGTCCATCCCGTGGATGCTGGCGGGTGTCTTTGCGCCCGGGGCGCTGCTGCGGCTCATGGGCGGCGATGCGGGCATCGTGACGCTGGGCATCCCCTACGCCCGCATCTTTTTGCTGTTCACTCCGTTTTTTATGTGCAACTACATCGTTTCGGCCTTTGTCCGCAACGACGGCGACCCCTCCCTTGCCATGGTGGCGACCTTGAGCGGCAGTCTGTTCAACGTGGTGTTCGACTATATCTTCATGTTCCCCTTGGGTCTGGGCTTGGCCGGTGCGGCGCTGGCAACGGCGGTTTCGCCCATCATCAGCATCGCCATTTGCAGCCGCCATTTCCTTAAAAAGGAAAACACCCTGCAATTCGTGCGGCAGCTGCCCTCGGCAAGGCTGCTGGCGCAGAGCTGTCAGCTGGGCATCTCCGGCTTTGTGGGCGAGCTTTCCTCCGGCGTGACCACCACGGTGTTCAATTTTCTGCTGCTGGGTCTGGCAGGCAACGTGGGCGTAGCAGCCTACGGCGTGGTGGCAAACTTTGCGCTGGTGGCTACCGCCATCTTCAACGGCGTGGCACAGGGCGCACAGCCGCTGGTGAGCCGCTGCTACGGCCAGAACGACCACGCCGGGGCGCGGAAACTGCTGCTGCTGGGCAGCGGCACGGTGCTGGTGCTGGCGGCGGTGCTGTACGCTGCGGTGTTCGGCCTGACCGATACCCTTGTAAGCTGGTTCAACAGCGAAAACTCGGTGCAGATGGCGCAGTACGCCCACACCGGGATGCGGATGTACTTTGTGGGCTACTTCTTTGCAGGCTTTAACATTATGGCGGCGGGCTATCTGAGCGCAGTGAACCGCCCGGCAGAGGCCTCCATCACCTCCATTTGCCGGGGCATGGTGGCCATTGTGGCCTGCTCGCTGGTGCTCAGCGCGGTGTTCGGGATGCCGGGCGTGTGGGCTGCCTTCCCGGCCTCGGAGCTGCTCACCGTGCTGCTGACCCTGTTTTTGCTGCGCAGAAAAGAGAGCGGAAAAGCTTAAATATACATCTCCTGTTCCCGCATGGTCTCTTCGGGCGTAAGCCCGGACTGTGCGGCGCGACCGGTCAGTGCCCGCCATTGTGCAGGGGACTGGCCGGTTTCTTTTTTGAAGACCCGGCACAGGTAGTTCGCCCCGGAAAAGCCGCACAGGCTGGCCACCACGTCCAGCGTGTACTCCCGGTGCAGCAGCAGCCGCTGTGCGGCCTCGATGCGCACGGTGGTCAGGTACTTGCCCGGCGGCACGCCCACGGCGGCGGTAAAGGTGCGCACCAGATGGCTTTTGGAGACCCCCAGCCGCTCGCTGAGCTCCTCCACGCCGTATAGCCCGGCATAGTTGGCGCGGATATCCTCAATGGCGGCCTGCACCAGCGGCGGCAGGGCTGGCGCGGCGCTGTCGGCATCCGCCAGTTCGCACAGCAGGGCAAAGACCAGCTGGCTGCGGGCGCGGCTGTGGGTGGGCTTTTCCTCCGCAAGGCGCCCCATCAGCTCGGCGGCGGCAGGACAGGTCTCGCCTTTGGCAAGGTAGGGCAGCTCCTGCAGGCCGTTTAAAAACTGCGTGCTGGCCTGCCCGGTCAGCTGGACGCACAGCAGGTGGCAGCTGTCCTCCGGGGTCAGGGTGAGCGGGGCGCGGCTTAAGATCAGGTGCCCCGCCGCTGCGGACTGCGGCGGCAGTACCAGCACAGAGCCGGCGGGCGCAGCCGACGCCCCGGGCAGGGAAACCGTGCATCTGCCGCTGGAAACAAGGCAGACCCACAGCCCTTCGCCGGTCAGGGTGCGGGGCGCGGAAAGCTGCACGTCCAGCAGTGCAGCCGGTGCGGCGATGGTGTTCCAGTCAAACAGCAATATCTGACACCTCTAATCAATAAAATGCTATTTTATATCACAAAATTATCTGCTATTATAGTACCAACGAAACAACACGCCGTCAAGGGCGTGAAACACCAAATATTTACGGAGGATAACGATTATGGCTTCCATTAGCTGCCAGCACATCTACAAGATCTATCCGGGCGCAACTGCCCCGTCTGTTACCGACTTCAACCTGGAGATCCAGGATAAGGAGTTCATCATCTTCGTCGGCCCCTCTGGCTGCGGCAAGTCCACAACCCTGCGTATGATCGCCGGTCTGGAGGAAATCTCCAAGGGCGAGATGTACATCGGCGGCCGTCTGATCAACGACGTTCCCCCGAAGGATCGTGATATCGCCATGGTGTTCCAGAGCTACGCTCTGTACCCCCACATGACCGTTTACAAGAACATCGCTTTCGGTCTGGAACTGCGCAAGACCCCGAAGGACGAGATCGACAAGCGCGTGCACGAGGCTGCTAAGATCCTGGAGATCGAGCACCTGCTGGACCGCAAGCCCAAGGCTCTGTCCGGTGGTCAGCGTCAGCGTGTTGCTCTGGGCCGTGCAATGGTTCGTAACCCGGCAGTCTTCCTGCTGGACGAGCCTCTGTCCAATCTGGATGCTAAGCTGCGTACCTCCATGCGCACCGAGATCATCAAGCTGCACAAGAAGCTGGCTACCACCTTCATCTACGTTACCCACGACCAGACCGAGGCTATGACCATGGGCGACCGTATCGTGGTTATGAAGGACGGCATCATCCAGCAGGTCGATACCCCGCAGAACCTGTACGATATGCCCTGCAATATGTTCGTTGCAGGCTTCATCGGCAGCCCCCAGATGAACTTCCTGGACGGCACCCTGATCAAGAAGGGCGACCTGTACGGTATTGACCTGGGCGGCGACGTGATCCCCCTGCCCAAGGAGAAGACCGCCGACGGCAAGCTGGATTCCTACGTTGGCAAGAAGATCAAGATGGGCATCCGTCCCGAGGATATCGACGACGAGCCCGAGTTTATGGCAAAGCACACCGACTGCCAGCTGGATGCTAAGGTCGATGTTTCCGAAATGATGGGCGCTGAAATCTACCTGTACCTGGAGTACAAGGGCAACAAGATGACCGCTCGTGTTGCTCCCACCTCCAAGGCTCGCAACGGAGACACCGTCCGCGTTGCATTCGATCCCCATAAGGTGCACCTGTTCGACATCGAGACCGAGCAGACCATCCTGAACTAAGACTTAGCAAAGATCATTTTTGATCCTCCTATCATACGAAAGACCGCCGAAGGAAAACCTTCGGCGGTTTTTCGTTTTGGAAAACCCTCCCGTGAAAATGGGGTTCAGAAACGCCCACAGGCGTTTCTGAACCCCGAAATAAAATAATTTTTACGCTGAATATGCCCAAAGCAACGCGGCGGGCATTCCCAATCATTTTGTCTGTGCGCCCTGCCGCACCAGCTCGATGAATACATTCATCTGCGGGGTCACCCATTTATCCCGGTGGTAGAACAGCTGCCGGTGCATCATGACGGTGCAGTCCGGTACGTTCAGCCGCGCCAGACGCCCTTCGGCCAGTGCGCTGCGCACGATGTACTCCGGCAAAAAGGAAAGCCCCATGCCCTGCTCTACCATCTGGCACAGCAGCGCAGCGCTGCCCAGTTCCAGATAGGGGTGGATGGCAAGGCCGTGCGCCGCCATGCACTGGTCCAGTGCGTCCCGGTAGCTCATGCCCCGCTCGGTGAGCAGAAACTCCTGCCGGGGCAGAATGTCCAGCGGGAGCACGCTTTCCTGCGCCAGCGGATGCTGCAGCGGCGCAATGAAGCACACCGGCTCTGGTACATCTGCCGCCAGCACCAGTGCAGGCTGCAAAAGGGGCTGATCCAGCGTGTAGACAAGGTCTACCTGATTGGTGCTCAGCAATTGCAGCATCTCGTCCGAGCTGGCGGTGTGCAGCACCAGCTCCACCTGCGGGCAGCGGGCATGATAGCGCTGCAACAGCCCCGGTAAAAAGGTGCTGCACACGGAATCCGCCAGCGCGATGCGCAGACTGCCCCGCACCTGCTGGGCGGGCTGCAAGGCGGCCTGTGCCTGCTGGGCAGTTTCCAGCAGGGTGCGGGCGTAGCCTAAAAAGGTCTGCCCGGCATCGGTCAGGCGCACCGTTTTACCCACACGGTCAAACAGCGGGGTGCCCAGTTCGGCTTCCAACTGTGCGATTTGGGAGGACACCGCCGACTGCGAGTAGCCCAGCTGCCGCGCGGTGCGGGAAAAGCTGTGCAGCTCAGCGATGTGCAAAAAGGTATTGACAGTCCGCAGTTCCATGAACGGCTCCTTTTATAACAGGGTAATGTCCCGCACGGTGAGCTGAGCACCGTCCACGGTAAAATGCACCTCCAGCCCGGCAAATTCCATGCCGTACACCCGCTGCGGGTCGTGCTGGTAGGAGGGGCGCGGGTCACCTGCCAGTACGCCGGTCAGGGCGGTCGCTGGCAAGCACGCCCTGCAAAGCGGCGCGGTCTGCCTCCGGTACGGTCTGCCACAGCGCTTCCGGGCAGGAGACTTCCAGATGGTGGGTACGGGTCTGCCCGGTAAAGCCCTCGGCGGCGTCCGGGTGGCAGTCCGCATAGGGGATGTAGGGCTTGATATCGTAGATGGGGGTGCCGTCCATCAGGTCGGCACCGCGCACGATGAGCACCGGCCCCACGTCCGGGCGCTGCTCAATAGCTTCCAGCTTTACGCTGGAAAGCCCCAGAGGGTTCGGTCGGAAGGGGGAGCGGGTGGCAAACACGCCCACCCGGGTGTTGCCGCCAAGGCGCGGCGGGCGCACGGTGGGAGACCAGCTTTCCCGCACCGCGCCGGAAAACTGCCACACCAGCCAGATATGACTGAAATCCTCCAGTCCGCGCAGGGCGTCGGGGTTGCGGTATTCCGGGGTGAAAACGATCTCGCCCCGCAGCTCTTCTACCAGCCCGCTCTGGCGCGGAATGCCGAACTTGGTGGGAAAGGCGGTATGGATATGGGCAATGACCTTCAGGGTCATGGCTTCGGGTGCCTGCTGCATGATGAACTCCTTGCTCAATAGATCTTTTCAATGGGGCAGTCGGCGGGGATGCCGTACCGGCTGCGGAAGGCCTGCAATTCCTGCGGGCTGCGGATCAGCTGTACCTCGGTAAAATGGCCAGTGTGCAGATCCTGAAACCCGGCCACCTGCTCCCCGGTGCAGATGCTGCACCGCAGCACCGGCTTCTGGGCGGCGGGGTCGTAGGAGGGGGACATTTTCTTTTTGCCGAACACAGGCTGCTCCTTTCTCTCCTTATCTTATAGGCCGCGGCAAAGCCCCACGGCCTTGCCCTCGATGTGCAGCTCCGAAAGCTGCTCTCCAGCGTAGAACATGGGCGGGCAGACGGCGGCGTTATCGGCCAGCAGCATCACGGCATCGCCCTGCCGGTGGAAGTGCTTGAGGGTGGCTTCCTCGCCCACCCGCACGGCAGCGATCTCGCCCTGCTCCACCTCGGGCTGGCAACGGATGCATACGATGTCTCCGTTGCATATCGTGGGAGACATACTGTCGCCGTGGCAGGTCAGGGCGAAATCCGCGTGCCACGCGGCGGGCACTCCGATATAGCACTCGATGTTCTGCTCGGCGGTGATGGGCGTGCCGCAGGCGATGGAGCCGATCAGCGGCACCTGCACCATGGTGGGCAGCGGCTCAAAGCCCGGGGGACAGGCGCAGGGCGCGTCCAGCCCCAGCAGAGCGGCGGGAGTGGTCTCCAGCGCCTGTGCCAGCTCCTCCACTTTGGACTGGGGCAGATCGTTGATGCCTTTTTCCAGCTTGGTGATGGAGGAACGGGAGCGGTAGCCCATGCGCCGGGCAAGCTCCTCCTGCGAAAGACCCAGCTGCTCCCGGCGCAGACGGACACGGGTGGACAGATCAGACATGACGGTTCTCCTGAAAACTATGTGTTGTGGTATGAAATGCGGTTTTCTATTCTGAGTATAGCAGAAAATTTCCTGAAAATCAACAATTACAGCGCGTTTTGGAAATAATAGGTTGACAGATAATCAACAACGGAGTATAATACAACCAATGATTGTTTCAAATGCAGCGAACTACAAAAAAGGAGAGAAGCCATGGCAAACACGAATCTGATCTACACCTACATTCAGGACAGCGGCTACAAGCTGCAATATGTGGCCAGTGTGCTGCACATCAGCAGCAACACCCTGCGGCACAAGCTGCTGGGCGAGACCCAGTTCAAGCTGGACGAGGCCGAGCGGCTTTCCACCATGCTGGGCCTGACGATGGCCGAGCGGGACGCCTGCTTTTTCGATGCCGAGAACCGGTTCTCGCGCAGTGCAACGCTGGAGCTGCCCAAAAGGGGGAAGCGCCAGTGACACCGGAGCAGCGCGATGTGACCCGGAACGCCCTGCGCAAGTATGGCGAGCGGCACTGGGCGCGCACGCCGGAAAACCGCCGCTGGCAAAGCGCCATTGATGAGGGCCTCGACTACTATCAGGCGCACGACCCCATGCGGGCAGACCTGCTGCGAATGCGCTTTTTTGAGCAGCGCCCGGAGGACGAGATCTTGGAGCAGCTGCACATCGGCCGCACCACCTACCAGAAGGCGTTGCAGGACCTTTTGAGCACCATCGCTGTCTACGCCGCCCAGCGCGGCGCGTTCTGAGCAAACAGCCGTGAAAAGTGCCCCAGAAACGCTCGCGGTCGTTTCTGTGGCACAACCATAAAACAGGGCTGCTGCACCGTGTTTCGTGCAGCAGCCCTGTTTTGGTTATTTCTTCCTGGTGTCCGGGTCCTCGCAATGGCTGTGGCAGGAGGCGCAATTGCCGTTGCAGCCCTCGCCCTTCCAGCCGCCCTGTCTGGAGATCCAGACCACAGCCAGCGCAAACAGCACAGCCAATATTACCAGCGTGATGATCCCGCGAAGTGTCATATTCATCCCTCGATTTCTTTTGTACGGCTTTCTGCCCCAAGTATACACGATTTACAGGCAAAGAGCAACAGCCTGCCGCACATTTTTTGTGCAGGGTGCAGCCGATGCGGCTGCCCGGCGGTAATGTTGCACGCCCGGCGGTCGGCGCACCATTTTTGCAGCCGGAGAAAGCGTTTCGAGAAAAGTAAAATAATTTTAAATTAGGGCTTGCATTTCTGCAAAGGCCGTGCTATAATAATCACGTTCCAGTTCGGAACGAACAACACAAGCAAATATGGAGGATTAGCTCAGCTGGTTAGAGCACCTGCATCACACGCAGGGGGTCTGGGGTTCGAGTCCCTAATTCTCCACCATACAGTTCGTACTCGAACCCGATTCTTTACGAAAAAGGGTTCGGGTACATTTTTTGTTTACAGGAAGTTCTGAGAAGGCACTACTCGGAACAGTGAGCAGGAACGAACAAAGGCAGGGTATCACCATGGCGGTGGTATCCTGCCTTTTGTTTTGCGGGATCAAGGTCGCTTTGTGCGAACTTGATCGTCCCCCTATATGGCGCGTTTGGGGGTAATCGCTGCGTACGTGCGTACCGGGAGTCTGTACACCTCTGACAATGTGTAACACACTAGACTTTGTTCCAAAGTCCGTGTGCTAAGGGGCAGGCCCCTTAGAATTCCTGTGGAGTGTGTACGCACGTACGCAGGAAAACGGCAAAATCTCACTATATCGGGGTGTTCTTTCATTGGAGAGTATGATATACTCGGCTTAGTTCAACAAATCGGAATTGAGGGAGTAGGAGAAATCGAGATTGGAGGATAAGTTGGTGAACAAGATTTTCAAAGGTCTTATTCGATTTTTGATAGAAGTGATAGTTATGACTGTTTTGATTGTTGGGATCAACATATTTACGAATGGTATGTATCTTTGGGGATTGCCCCGCATAAATGATATTCAGTCTGTAAATATCACGTATCCGAGTGTCACGGATGATGTTAAAGAAATTTCGAGCAGTGAGGACATTGAGTTAGCCTTAAAGCTAACGGGATTTCTGAAATATGATTTATTTGGGGAAGTGAATAGCGAAGAAGAACCCGCTATTACAATTACTTATTTTCTCAAGGATGGAACAAGCAAAACAATCTCCGCTAATAACACTACTGTCTGGTGGAACAATAAAATTCATGTAATCAAGGACAAGGAAATGTTTGTCAACCTAACAGAGGGAATTTTCTTTCTGGAAGATTTGCAAACAAAGTAAATCAATTCCAGTTTTTGAAACTGAGAAATCGGGATTTATCAAGCTGTTAATTTTGAAAATTTCTTTGAAAAACTATTGACTCCTACGCAACGTAATAGTTTACGATATGTTTATCGAGAGGAGGAAATGACAATGATGACGGTGAATGAAGTAAGTAAATTAACAGGAGTGAGTATACGCACTCTGCAGTATTATGATACCATTGGTCTCTTAAAACCTATTGAATATACAGAGTCAGGTTATAGGTTGTATGACGATACATCCTTGGAAAGGCTGCAACAAATTTTACTGTTTAAAGAATTGGAATTTCCACTTAAGGAGATTAAAAAGATAATCGATGCTCCTAACTTTGACAGGAACAAAGCATTAGAGCAGCAGATTGAATTGCTAACTATGAAAAAAGAGCATCTTGAAAATCTTATTAGTTTCGCTCGAGGAATAAAAGGAATAGGAGTGAAATATATGGATTTTAAAGTATTTGATACAACAAAGATTGATGAGTATTCTAAACGAGCAAAAGAACAATGGGGACAAACCTCTGAGTATAAGGAGTTTGAAGAGAAAACAAAGAACTGGACGAAAGACGATGAAGCTACTGTTGCAAATGAGTTTATGCAATTATTTGTTGAATTCGGACAAATGAAAGAAATGAACCCAGAAGATGAACAGGTGCAGTTGCAGGTAAGGAAACTTCAGGATTACATTACGAATCATTTTTATACATGTTCTGATAAAATTTTATGCGGTCTTGGAAGAATGTATGCTGGTGG
>OHMG01000274.1_pt1 | contig 24682 bp, 19 predicted proteins | sample 1569281 | NCBI WGS metagenome assembly OHMG01 (sample SAMEA3879581, study PRJEB24766) | human gut metagenome | biome: human-associated habitat; feature: feces | place: USA | collected 1985/1987 | reverse complement strand
GCCAGTCTGCTCGAAGAGTACTATTTGACCGACACCGTCACACGGCCCTGGCTGGTGGAGATGGTCAAGCAGAAAACGATTTATTACCCGGCCTATGGAAAATAACGGCATCGGTAAATTGTTCGAGGGCGTCGATCGCTGGACAGTGCTGATCTATGTGCTGATCGTGCTGGTCGGCTTCGTGGCTATCCTCTCCGCTTCGTACGAAGAGGGGGCGGAGAGCATTTTTTCCTTCTCGCATTTCTATATGAAACAGCTCGTCTGGATGGGAATATCGTTCGCCGTAGCGGTCGTCGTGTTGCTGGTCGATGCGAGCATCTATCACAAGTGGGCTTATCTGTTCTATGTCCTGGGATTGCTGACCCTGGTAGCCGCTCTGCTGTTCGGTCGTGAAGTGAACGGTGCGAAGGCCTGGTTCGAGATCGGGTCGGTCCGTATTCAGCCGGTGGAGTTCGCCAAAATCGCTACGGCGCTGGCGCTGGCCCGCGTGATGAGCTCCAGCTCGTTTTCGATCAACCGGGCGGGGGATCTTTTCAAGGTGGGATTGGTGATCTGTCTGCCGCTGTTGATTATCGTCATGCAGAACGATACAGGATCGGGTATCGTGCTCGTATCGCTGCTGTTCGTGTTGTACCGCGAAGGTTTGAACAAGTGGCTCTGTATTCCGGTGATCCTGATCGCCGTACTCTTTATTTTTTCGTTCCTCTTTACGCCGCTGACCCTGTTGGTGATGCTGATTCTGGTCTGTACGCTTTCCGAGGCGATGATGAACGGACAGTGGCGGTCCCGCATGGTTTATCTGGCTGCGCTGGCATTGGGCACGCTGCTTCTCTATTTCGGGATGCTGTTGGCGGCACCCGGAGCGATGGATCTCTACCGCTGCCTGCTCGTGGTGACGCTGCTGTCGCTCATCTTTGTGGCGATTTATGCCTTCCGCGCCAATCTGCGCAATATTTTCATTACGATCGGACTGTTTCTGACGGCAATGCTTTTCGTTCCGACTACCGATTATATTTTCAATTCCATCCTCAAAGAGCATCAGCAGAACCGTATTTTAAGTTTCCTGGGGCTGGTCAGTGATCCCCTCGGTACGGATTATAACGTCAATCAGGCCAAGATCGCTATCGGTTCGGGCGGCTGGATCGGCAAAGGGTTCCTGCAAGGGACCCAGATCAAATACGGTTTCGTGCCGGAGAAACATACCGATTTCATTTTCTGTACCATCGGCGAGGAGTGGGGATTTCTGGGCGCTATGCTTCTGCTGACGCTCTTTTGCCTGTTGATATTCCGGTTGATGCGTATGGGCGAACGGCAGGAGGAGCCTTTCGGACGGATCTACTGTTACTGCGTTGCGGCATTCCTGCTTTTTCATCTGCTCGTTAATGTGGGGATGACCATCGGACTGATGCCGGTGATGGGAATTCCCCTGCCGTTGGTCAGCTACGGTGGTTCGTCGCTCATGGCTTTTACCATCATGTTGTTCATTGCGGTCCGGCTGGATGCCTCGACCCGGCAATATTCTTTTCGATAACATTCACAACCTTATTTATATATCCGACTGACTTTATGAAAGAACATCAACACAGAGGTTTGACTTCCGCCCAGGTGGAGGAGAGCCGCCGTCTGCATGGGGATAATCTCATCACGCCCCGCAAGGGGGATTCGGCCTGGAAACTGTTTGCCGAGAAGTTCCGCGATCCGATTATTCAGGTATTGCTGGTAGCGGCGCTGCTGTCGCTGGCGATGGCTTTTATCGATGGGGAGTTCCTGGAAACCATCGGAATTATCTGCGCCATCGTTTTGGCCACTTGTGTCGGCTTTTTCTTCGAATTGGACGCCATGCGGCGGTTCAAGCGGCTCAATCTGGTGAATGACGACATTCCGGTCAAGGTCGTCCGCGACGGGGAGATGACCGAGGTGCCCCGACGCGATGTGGTCGTGGGCGACCTGGTGTATGTCGAGAATGGCGAAACGGTCCCGGCGGACGGTAAGCTGGTGAAGGCCGTATCGCTCAAGATCAATGAATCGACGCTGACGGGCGAGCCTGAGGTGGACAAGACTACCGACGAACGCTTTTTCGATGCCGAAGCGACCTATCCTTCCGATGCGTTGTTGCGCGGTACGACTGTCGTGGACGGTTACGGCGAGATGATCGTCGAAGCTGTGGGCGACCGCACCGAGGCGGGACGGGTAACCGAGCAGTCGTCCATAGCCAGCGAGGAGCCTACACCGCTGTACAAGCAGTTGACGCGTCTTTCGCGGATGATCGGCAAGATCGGTATCGCGGTGTCGATCGCGATCTTCTTGGCGATGCTCGCCAAGGCATACATGGGCGGCGAGCTTTCGACGGGCGATTGGGTCCAGACTTCCAAGGAGCTGCTGCGTATTTTTATGGTTTCGGTGGCTCTGATCGTGATGGCTGTTCCCGAGGGGCTGCCGATGAGCATCACGCTCTCGCTGGCGTTGTCGATGCGTCGGATGTTGAAGACGAATAACCTGGTGCGCAAGATGCACGCCTGCGAAACGATGGGGGCCGTTACGGTGATCTGCACCGATAAGACGGGTACGCTCACTCAAAACCGGATGCGGGTGGAGGAGATCATTCATTATGCCTCCATTGACGAACGGTTGCTGGCGGAGATCATCGCCGTCAATTCGACCGCTTTTCTCGATGCCGACGGAAATGTCATCGGCAATCCGACCGAAGGGGCCCTGCTGATCCGCCTGCGGGAAGAGGGATTCGACTATGCGGCTTTGCGTGAGGAGGCGCCGATCGTCGATCGTATGACCTTCACCACCGAACGCAAATATATGGCGACGATTATACAGAGCAAAACTACCGGAAAGCGTTTGATTTGCGTGAAGGGTGCTCCCGAAATCGTGCGGGCGATGTGTATGCCGGATGGCAAGGATGCCCAGGTGAACGAACAGTTGCTGCTGTTCCAGGGACGTGCGATGCGTACGCTGGCGGTGGCGTATGCCGAAACGACGGCCGAACGATGCGAAGACGCGCTGCGGAATCCGCAGTTGCTGTTCGTGGCCGTGGCGGCGATCGCCGATCCGGTACGGGATGATGTCCCGGCTGCCGTAGCCCGTTGTATGAAGGCCGGGATCGATATTAAGATCGTCACGGGCGATACTCCGGCCACGGCCCGCGAGATCGCACGCCGCATCGGTTTATGGCACGATGAAACCGACTCCTCGCGGAACGAGATGACGGGCGTGGAGTTCGCGGCGATGAGTGACGAGGAGCTGCTCGAACGGGTGCAGGCTCTGAAGATTATGTCCCGGGCGCGACCGCTCGACAAGCAGCGGCTCGTGCGTCTTTTGCAGCGCAAGGGCGAAATCGTGGCGGTAACGGGTGACGGTACGAACGATGCCCCGGCGCTGAACTTCGCCAACGTGGGACTCTCGATGGGATCGGGTACGTCGGTGGCGAAGGATGCCAGCGATATCACGCTGCTCGACGATTCGTTCGCGTCGATCGCTGCTGCCGTGATGTGGGGCCGCTCGCTCTACCGCAACATCCAACGCTTCGTTCTGTTTCAACTGACGATCAATTTCGCGGCGATCATCGTGGTTTTCGTAGGTTCGATTTTCGGGACCGAGATGCCGCTTACGGTAGTGCAGATTCTGTGGGTCAATATCATTATGGATACTTTCGCTGCGCTGGCGATGGCTTCCCTGCCGCCCAATCCTGCGGTGATGAACGAACCGCCGCGTCCCAAAGACGAGTTTATCATCACGCCGGCCATGGCCCGGACGATCTTTACCTGCGGAACGATTTTCGTCGGCGTATTGCTCGGTATGCTGTTCTACTGGCGTGCCACGACAGGGGCGCCCAACCTTGAACAACTGACTGTTTTCTTCTCCGTATTTGTCTTCCTTCAGTTCTGGAATATGTTCAATGCCAAAGGTTTCGAAGCGTGTCATTCGGTGCTGCACGATCTGCGGGGAAGCCGTACGTTCTTCCTGGTGCTGCTGTTGATTGCCGTCGGACAGGTGTTGATCGTGGAGTTCGGAGGTCCGGTATTCCGTACCACGCCGCTCACGTGGGTACAATGGCTCGAAGTGATCGGCTATACCTCTCTGATCGCTATTCTGGGCGATGTCGTGCGGAGTATCCGCCGCCGCATCCGTCCCCGTCCCGGCTGTCGGTAAGCGGTGAGAACAGGTTTTTCCGATGCGGTCGGAATCTTGTATTTGGTAAATGAAGAAATTGCTGTTGCTGTGCCTTCTGCTGGGGGTGTCGATCGGCGCTTTCGCCCAGGTCGATACATTGAGTCCGATTACCCCCCCCCTCCGCCGCAGCCCGTTTGTCCGGGATATGGAGCGGATAACCTCTTCGCGTGCCTATCGAATAACCTATATCGGAGTTCCCCTTATTGTCGCAGGTTTGGTCGTGCAGGAGCGGGATCGGGGATTTCGTCATTTGAGGAACGATTATGTACCGTCTTTCCGTCTCCATTATGACGATTATCTGCAATATGCTCCCGCAGCGTTGATGCTGGGGCTGAAAATCGGAGGAGTCCGGGGGCGCAGTTCGTGGGGCCGGATGTTGGTGTCGGATGCCTTTTCCGTCGCGCTGATGGCCGGAGCGGTCAACTCTCTGAAATATACCTGCCGTATGCCCCGACGGATCGAACAACAAGTCGTTTCCGTCGGGGCATACGGCTACGGCTTTTATGGCAGCTACGATGCTTCATAAGGAGTACGGGCCTCGCAGTCCCTGGTACAGTATCGCCGGCTATTCGATGGCTACGGTAACGGGTGTTTCGCGCATGCTCAACAATAAACATTGGTTCAGCGATGTATTAGTAGGTGCGGGGATCGGTATTCTTTCCGTAGAGCTGGGATACCTGTTCGCCGATTTGATTTTCAAGGAGAGGGGATTGACGGAATTCGAGCAGGATTTTGCTTTCGATCGGTATTGCCGGCCGTCGTTTCTCGGTATGGAAGTAAGTACGGATGTGGTGATAGGACGGTATCGTCCTGTTGCGGGAGTCGAAGGCGAGTTCAATGCAGGTGTGAACCTGGGCATCGAGGGGGCTTGGTTTATGAATCCTTATGTCGGTTTCGGAGGACGTACGGCCGTGTCGAGTGTGCCGATCAAGTTGAATGTTGCCGAATCTACGGATCGTTTGGACAGTTGGGCCGCAAGTGCCGGGGCCTATTTTTCATATCCGATTACGGCACGCTGGCGGACCGGTGGCAAGGTCTTGGCCGGGTATCAGTATTATGAATCCTTTTCCCTGAACGGATATACGCTGGGGAGTTGCGGAGGACCTGTTTTCGGAGTCGGCACGTCCATGACATTTCGCGCCAACTACAATTTCGACCTTCGATTTCAGACGACTTATTACCTGCAACCTCCGATGGTCCGCGAGAGTCGTCAGCACCTTAATACGCTGACTTTGGGTCTGTCGGCGAATATCGCTTTTTAGTACTTGTGCGGGTCCGAACCGCGATTCTTCGAAACGGATAAAATGAAAGAGGTGCGACCTTCGGCCGCACCTCTTTTCGTATAAAGGAACAGGATTACAATACACCCTGCTCGAGCATAGCCTGTGCGACTTTCATGAAGCCTGCGATGTTGGCGCCCTTCACGTAGTCGATGTGACCGTCCTTCTGCTTGCCGAACTTCACGCAAGCGTCGTGGATGCTTGCCATGATGAAGTGGAGTTTCTCGTCCACCTCTTTGCCCGACCAGGAGATGTGCATGCAGTTCTGCGTCATTTCGAGACCCGAAGTAGCTACACCGCCCGCATTGACAGCCTTGCCCGGTGCGAACAGGATACCTGCCTTCTGGAATGCGTGGATAGCTTCCGGCGTGCAACCCATGTTCGAAACCTCGGCGCAGCACCAAGTGCCGTTCTTCAGCAGTTCGGCAGCATCGTCGCCGTTCAGCTCGTTCTGGAATGCGCAGGGGAGTGCGATGTCGCACTTCACGCTCCAAGCCTTCTTGCCCGGAGTGAAGGTCGTACCTGCGAATTTCTCTGCGAACGGAGCCACGATATTGCGGTTCGAAGCGCGGAGCTCGAGCATATAGTCGATCATCTCCTCGTTCATACCGTTGGGGATCGTTACTACACCGTCGGGACCGGAGATTGCGATCACTTTGGCGCCCAGTTCGGTAGCCTTCTTCGATGCACCCCAAGCCACGTTACCGAAGCCCGAGATGGCGATCTTAGCGCCTTCCAGTTTCTTGCCGGCCAGGTGCAGCATGTGCTGTACGAAATAGAGTGCGCCGAAACCGGTAGCCTCCGGACGGAGGATCGAACCGCCCCAAGTTTCGCCCTTGCCGGTAAGAACGCCGGTGTGGTACTTGCGAGCCAGTTTCTGATACATACCGTTCAGGAAGCCGATCTCACGACCGCCTACGCCTACGTCGCCGGCGGGAACGTCGGTATCGACACCGATATTGTGCCACAATTCAAGCATGAAAGCCTGGCAGAAACGCATGATTTCAGCGTTCGACTTGCCGGTCGGATCGAAGTCCGAACCACCCTTTGCACCACCCATCGGAAGGGTCGTCAGGGCGTTCTTGAAAGTCTGCTCGAAACCGAGGAACTTCAGCATCGAAGGGTTCACGGCCTTGTGGAAACGCAGACCGCCTTTGTAAGGACCGATCGCGCTGTTGAACTGAACGCGGTAGCCCAGGTTGGTCTGAACTTCGCCTTTGTCGTCCACCCACGTTACGCGGAAGGTGAAGATACGATCCGGCTCTACGAGGCGCTCAACGATCTTGGCTTTCTCGAACTCAGGATGTTGGTTGTAAACTTCCTCGATGGACTCGAGTACTTCGCGTACGGCCTGCAGGTATTCGTTTTCACCCGGGTGCTTACGCTCCAATTCTGCCATTAAATTGTTAACATTCATAATATATTGAAATTAAGTTGTGGTTTAATGTTGATGCAAAGATAGTATTTATTCTTATAGATTGTAATTTATTTTGCACGAAAAGATTACTTTTTCGTACAAAGCGATTCCGTTTGTCCGAATAATCGAAATCGGAGAGTTTCCCGGTCCCGGATTCTTGCGTTATACTATATGGAAAAAGTTTTCGCACGGATTGGGGCCTGTGAACGGGGATTTTGGAAAAATATCGTTATCTTTGTTGGAATTAAACCTTATTTTTAAGGCAATGAGTTCAGACAAGTATGTTTTGCAGGAGGTCGTCGATGCCCGTACGGAGCGGGAGTTCCTCGATCTGCCTCGGAAAATCTATAAGGGGAATCGTAACTGGGTATGTCCCCTCGATCCTTCGATCCAGGCTGTTTTCGATCCGAAGAAAAACGAGATGTTCTCCGATGGCGAAGCCATTCGCTGGATCGCACGCGATAAAAAAGGAGAAGTGGTGGGACGTATCGCCGCTTTTTACGACCGGGAACATGCTTTCCTGGAGGAGCAGCCGACGGGAGGGTGCGGCTTTTTCGAGGCTATCAACGACCAAGAGCTGGCCGATCAGCTTTTCGATGCGGCCCGCATGTGGCTTTCCAGCCGGGGTATGGAGGCGATGGACGGTCCGATCAATTTCGGTCCCCGGGATTCCTGGTGGGGGCTGTTGGTCAGCGGGTACGAATTTCAGCCCCTCTATGAGAACACGTACAATCCGCCTTATTATAAAGAGTTGTTCGAAAATTACGGATTCCAGAACTACTTCAACCAGCATACCTATCTGCGTCGGTTGGAGGTGGGGCAGTTGAGCGATTCGGTTTACGAGCGTGTGAAGCGTCTGGAGGAGAGTCCTGGTTACTGTTTCAAGCATATCTCGAAAAAGAATCTCGAGCAGGTGGCCGAGGATTTCCGGCTGGTTTATAACAAGGCGTGGGCGCTGTTTTCGGGCGTGAAGGCGATGGACCGCGAACAGGCGTTCCGCATTATGAATACGCTGCGTCCGATTATCGACGAACGGTTGATCTATTTCGCTTACTATAACGACGAACCCATCGGCTTTTTCATCATGGTGCCCGATCTGAACCGGGTGATCGGTTCCTTCAACGGCAAGTTCGGCTGGTGGAACAAGCTGCGTCTGATGTGGGCGCTCAAGGTTGCGCATAAGGCCGACCGGATCTTCGGCCTGATTTTCGGAGTCACCCCCGAGTTCCACGGTAAGGGCATCGAGGCGGGAATCATTCGTGCCTTCGAGAAGGAGGTTCCGAAGTTGCCCTACAAATCATTGGAACTTGCGTGGATCGGCGATTTCAATCCGGTGATGATGCGCATGATGGAGAGTTACGTATGCGCCACCAAGCACAAGATGCATACGACCTACCGCTACCTGTTCGACCGCACGAAGGAGTTTCACCGCTGTCCCCGGATGGGCGTGAAGCTCCGCGAATAAGACTGATAATCAAATAACTGATAATTAAATCGATAACAGACAATGAAAACAACGGTTTTTACCAAACATCACATTGCGAACGGCGCTAAGATGGCCGAGTTCGCAGGTTACAACATGCCGATCGAATTTACGGGCATCAACGAAGAGCACCTGGCCGTGCGCAACAACGCGGGCGTATTCGACGTGAGTCACATGGGCGAGGTCTGGGTAAAAGGTCCCAAGGCCGAAGCGTTCCTGCAGCATATCACGACCAACGATGTTGCGGCGCTTTACGACGGGAAGGTGCAATATACCACCATGCCCAACGGCAAGGGAGGTATCGTGGACGACCTGCTGGTTTACCGGATCGATGCCGAAACTTATCTGCTCGTAATCAATGCGGCCAATATCGACAAGGATTGGAACCATATCGTCGAAGAGGGCAAGAAATTCGGCTTGGAGGCCGGTCATGGCAAGCAGCTCTACAACGCTTCGGACGAGATCTGCCAACTGGCGATCCAGGGTCCCAATGCGATGAAGATCGTGCAGAAGCTGTGCACCGAGCCGGTGGAGGATATGGAATACTATACGTTCAAGAAGCTGAAGGTTGCCGGTGTGGATGCGATTCTTTCGATTACGGGATACACCGGTGCGGGCGGCTGCGAGATCTATGTGGCCAACGAAGACGGTGAGAAACTCTGGAAGGCTCTCTGGCAGGAGGGGTCGAAGGAGGGGCTGAAGAACATCGGCCTCGGTGCCCGCGACACGTTGCGTCTGGAGATGGGTTTCTGCCTCTACGGTAATGATATCGACGATACGACTTCGCCCATCGAGGCGGGCCTGAACTGGCTGACCAAGTTCGTCGATGGCAAGGAGTTCATCGACCGTAAACTGATGGAAGAGCAGAAGGCCGGCGGTTTGACCCGCAAGCTGGTCGGTTTCAAGATGATCGATCGCGGTATTCCGCGTCATGGTTACCAGATCGCCTCTCCTGAGGGCGATATCATCGGCCAGGTGACTTCGGGTACGATGTCGCCCTGTCTGAAACAGGGGATCGGTATGGGTTACGTGAAGAAGGAGTTCGCCAAGGTCGGCACGCAGATCGCCATCGTGATCCGCGAGAAGCTGATGAAGGCCGAGGTCGTGAAACTTCCGTTCATTCAGCAAAAATAGTTTCCGTCCGATCGGATGATTCGGGGCGGCTCTGCAAAAGAGCCGCCCCTTTTTCGTCGTATCCGTGATTTTTGCATCCGACATCAGATCTGCGCGTCCGGTCGGAGCCGGTAACGGGTTATACTGAGAAGCAATTCCGATTTTATAAAGCCGGGAAAGGCATCGGTAAATGGGGCTCGGTTTTTCAGCCGTTCGCAGCCATCTCCCGGTCGAATATTTCGTCGAAAAGCCGCCGAAGCTCTTGGCGGTTGCGGATCAGCTCGCGCAGTCGTGCGAGGCGCAGGGCATTGTCCGATTCCGGGATCCAGAGTCGGAGATAGCCTCCTTCCGCGTATTTATGTGTCAGGTGATCGACACAGCGGCGATATTGATCCTCGCGGTCCAGCTCCGGATAGTTCGCCAGCCCGTATTGTATCGTGCGGCGGACGATGGTCGGTGGGTCGATACAACGGTCGGCTTCGGCAACGATGCGTCCGTAAATCGTGCGGGGTTCGTGGTCCGACGAGGCGCGGTGGTCTTCCACCGCCTCACGCATGACGGCGATCTGCTGCGGCGAAAACCACTGCCGCAGTTTTGTATCCGCAGCGAGGATCTCCCCCGAATGGATATGGTGCATCTCCCGTCCTTTCTCCAGTCCCACGTCGTGGTAGGCCGCAATTGCGTAAACCATCTGCCGATCGACCTGGTAATGCCGGGCCAGTGCCAGACTCTGTTCGATGACTGTCCGGGCGTGTTCGGGTCCGTGGGCACGGTCGAAATGTTCGTAACGGGGGAGGATCGCCTGTTCGATATGTTTTTTCAATGGCTCGTTCATTTTCGGGTCAGTCCTGAATGGCAACCAGCTTGCCGTTCTCGAAATAAAGATAGTTGTGCCAGCCATATACCCACTGTTCGTGGACGGTTCCGGCGACGATTGTCCGGTTATTGCGGAAGGGTTCTCCCCAGGCCAGGGTGCACATTTCCCGGCTCATGCCGAGCGTTACCTTGCCTTCGGCGATCAGGGTGCCGAGTTGTTGTCCGTATTTGCGGATACATTCCGTCCGGAAAGCCGTTTCTTCCTGTTGCCGGACTTTTTCCCGGGCTTCCTCTTCGACTCTGCGTTGCTCCTCACGGAGTTGAAGTTGCCGCTTGTCGTAAAGATCGCGGCTTTCCGTGATGAAATCGACCGTCGGGTAATCTTTGTTTCTGATTTTCGGGGGCAGCGGCAGCTTGATCGTTTCGCCGGCTTCGTTGGTCAGCAGATAAAAGGGAACCAGGACCGGTATGTTTTCCAGTTCGATGAGCGTCAACTCCTCGCACCGCCATTTGCTGCCTTTGTTTACCTGGACAATCTCGCCGGTGTTGATGTCCACGAATCCGGTTTTATCGTTTCTGGCCAGGAGGTTCTTGCCCACGAAGAGTTGTCGTGCCTTGACGAAGTAGGAACTCAGGAGCGAGAAGTAAATGTCGTAGCTCTCGTTGTCTATGCGATAGCCGAAATTCCCCTCTTTGTTCAGGTCGCTGACATCGCGGAAATACCAGAGTAGGTAGTTGTCCGCATCGCGTTCTTTCAGCAGGAAGGCGAGTTGCGAGAATCGCTCCTTGGCCCGGGTGAAGCGTCCTTCTCCCCGGTCGTTCACCGATCCTGTCATAAGGTCGATGACGGTATAATATCTGTTGGCGATTTCGGAGTAGGCGACCGAACCGGAGGCGTTGCCCAGAGAGTCGCTTCGATAGAAGCCGCCCTGTTGGGCACGGCGGTAGGGTGAATAAGAGGGATAGGCGTATTTTATGCGATTGATTTTTTGTTCCTGTTGGTCGATGGGGTAGATTAAGGAGAGGGACCGCTGTTGTAATTCTGCACTTTTTTCCGCGATTTTGTCATTCCTCCTGAAGAGGTTGATTCTTTGGCCTTTACTCGTTAATTGTCGTATGGAATCCGTGCAGGCTTGTTGGAGTTCGCATAGACTATCCAGTGTTTTTTGCGCGGCCGCAAGGAGGCGCTCGCCTTCGAGGGCTTTTTGAAGGACCGGTTGCGCGACGGGAATGAAAAAGACCTCCTGTTCGAGGTATTTTTTCAGATTATACGTTTTGTCACGCTCTGTCGGAACGATATTTTCCAGGCTGTCGAAACGCTCCGGACGAAGGACGGCTTTTTCGACGATGGCGGTCTGACGAATGGTGATTTGTCCCCGGGCGATGCAGGGAATTGTCAGGACAAGGAGTAGAAGGAGGCGTATTTTTCCCATAATGTATATATTTTCGATAATAACGTCGTTCCGAATCGCGATCTGCACCGGATTATTCCTCCGCGATGATCGCTGTTTTGGGGCGTTTTCTTGCGCTCGCTGCAACTCAAGACGGCTGCATGGTTTGTCGGAATAGGTATTCCGCTCTTCAAAGATACGTAATATATTCCCGGGATCGTATATTTTCGTGCATCTCTTTGAGTGCGCAGCACCCAAAATCTCCTCCCCGTAGGGGATTTTGGGGCAGGGGCATAGACACGGCTACGGGATGCGAATAATCGACCGCCGGATTCGATGCTGCGATCGTTAGAAATGGCACATTAAAAAGATATGATTGCCGATATTTTCATCGGACGGAGGGCGGGGAGACGCTCGGGGCGGCAGGCACGCAAAAGATCGATTTTTGCGTAAAAAATCCCGGCCAGTATGATCGGGATCGGTGTTGGGAGTATCGTTGCGTTAGATCCGTTGCGGATCGGGTTTTGCGGATGACGGTGATTTTTACCTGCCCTTACTTATGCCGCAGTCCCTCCTTTGAAAAGGAGGGACTGCCGATGGATTGTCCGTATTGACAGACATCGTATTTTCGGGGTAATATCCTATTTTGCGTATGCCACGGATCGCGTTTCGCGGATGACGGTAATTTTTACCTGACCTGGGTACGTCATTTCGTCCTGGATCTTCTTGGCGATGTCGTGCGACAGGCTTTCGGACTCCATGTCGGAGAGTTTCTCTGCACCGACGATTACGCGCAGCTCGCGGCCTGCCTGGATCGCATAGGTCTTCACTACGCCGGGGTAGGAGAGCGCGATGTCCTCCATCTCCTTCAGACGCTTGATGTAGCTTTCGACTACCTCTCGGCGGGCACCCGGACGGGCACCCGAAATGGCATCGCAGACCTGGATGATCGGGGCGATAAGCGACGACATCTCGATTTCGTCGTGGTGGGCGCCGATGGCGTTGCAAACCTCGGGCTTCTCCTTGTATTTTTCGGCGAGTTTCATACCGATGATTGCGTGCGGCAATTCGGGTTCGTCGTCGGGCACCTTGCCGATGTCGTGCAACAGACCGGCGCGGCGGGCCGTTTTGGGGTTGAGCCCCAGTTCGGCAGCCATGATGCCGGCCAGGTTGGCCGTTTCACGGGCGTGCTGCAGGAGGTTCTGTCCGTAGGAGGAGCGGTATTTCATCTTGCCGATCATGCGGATCAGCTCCGGATGCAGGCCGTGAATACCCAGGTCGATCGCGGTACGTTTGCCGACCTCGACGATCTCCTCTTCGATCTGTTTCTGTACCTTGGCGACCACCTCCTCGATACGGGCCGGGTGGATACGTCCGTCGGTGACGAGCTGGTGCAGGGCCAGGCGGGCGATTTCGCGGCGCACGGGGTCGAACCCGCTCAGGATGATCGCTTCGGGCGTGTCGTCCACGATGATTTCGATGCCTGTGGCAGCTTCCAGCGCCCGGATGTTGCGACCTTCGCGGCCGATGATGCGGCCTTTGACTTCGTCGCTTTCGATGTTGAACACCGTAACGGCGTTTTCGATGGCCGTTTCGGTCGCCACACGCTGGATCGAAGCCACGATGATTCGCTTGGCCTCCTTCGTGGCGGTCATTTTGGCCTCCTCGATCGTTTCGTTGATGTAGGCTACAGCGTCGGCTTTGGCTTCCGCTTTCATATTTTCGATCAGGATGCTCTTGGCGTCTTCGGAGCTCAGGCCCGAAATCTGCTCGAGGCGCGTGTTCTGCTCGTGCATCAGACGGTCGATCTCCTCCTTCTTGTGTTCGAGCATCTGAAGCTGCGCTTCCATCTGCTCTTTGAGGCGGGCGTTCTCCTTGACCTTGCCTTCCAGTTCGCGCTGTTGGTTTTGCAGGTTGTTTTCGATCTGCTTGGCCCGCTGTTCGCTCTGGGCGATCTTCTGATTGCGTTCGTTGACCTGGCGGTCGTGCTCGCTCTTGAGCTGGATGAACTTCTCCTTGGCCTGGAGAATCTTCTCTTTCTTTATCATTTCGCCTTCCGCTTCCGCCTCTTTCCGGGCGGCTTCACGCAGTGCCTTGATGGACTTCTTGGTAACGTATTTGGTTACCAGGATGTAAATACCCAGGCAGACTACGGCGGACAGGACGCTCGATAGTACGATTGTCATCATTGTTTTAGAGAGTTATTATTTGTTAGTTATTAGGGTTTGTACATAAAAAAACCGCATAGTATTCCTTAACTTGTTTGACGAATCTGCAAGATCAGTCAAGTGTGGGGGCTCCCGAAAATCGCAACCTTCTACCGGCAGGCCGCAGCCTGCACCCCGAGGGGTTGAAGCCTGATTTTGAAAGTGGTGAGTTGCCCCAATGTAAAAATTGTTCAGTTTCGCAAAGCTTTAAGGAATCTATGCGGGTAGATTTTTCTTAAACGTATGGTAAAGAACGATGATACTTGCGGACTTTTCTATACGGTCCCCCTCGTATCCTTCCCTGTTATTTCTTTTCGGTTTCGATTCGGTTCAGGTATTCGTCGATCTCGTCGCGCAGCGCTTCCAGCCTGCGGAGATCTTCGCTGCCCACTTCGCGGCTACGGGCCAGCGAAACGCTCGAAATCGCCAACTGCAATGCGGCCATCGCCAGGCAGTCCTGTGTCGAGAATCCTTCGTATTTGGCCTTTTCGAACCGGGTGACATAGGCGTTCACCTCGCGTTCGGCCAGGCGGTAGAGCTCCTCTTTCTCCGCCAGCGACTGTTCCTCGTTCGCTTCGTGCTTGAGCGTAAACGAGTAACTTTTACCGGCTATTTTGAGCTTTATTGCCTGTTGCTGGGCCATGTCGCTTGCTTCCCGTTAAATGAAATATCTTCGGTCGTTATCGTATGTCTTGCCTACTTGCCCGACAGCTCTTCGCCGATTCGGTCGGGTTTGTTGAGTAGGGTGATGCACTTGTCCACCTCCCGCATTAAACGGTTGACGCGTGCGATCGCTTTGCTTTGGTCGGGTGCATTTCCTGCGAGTCCCTGGCTGAGCTGTACGCGGGCGAGCTCCTTGCCGAGCTCTTTTACCTGCATTTGCAAATCGCGGTTTTCTTTACGCAGGACGTCGCGCTCCGCCGCTGTTTCCTTGCAAAGGGCCGTAAGCCGACGATGGTCGGCAATGAGCTGCCGAATCTGCGCCTCGAAATCGCTTATGACCTTTTTCTCTGCCATTTATCTGTCGCCGGAAATATTTTCCGCCTTCCCAAAGGTATATAAAAAACGTCAAACGACAAAATTTTATTTCATGATCATATCCTTTCGTGTCCCCCGTTATGGGAAGCGTAGCGGCCCAATTCCCTCCCGGGAAGGGAATTAGGGGTGAATTGCGGACACGACCGGAGGTCGTGAGTTAGCGACTGTCGGATTCGATACTGCGGCTGTCGGATAACGCTACATTGAAAGATGTGATCGATTGTCTTTTATTTCGTTTCGAGTTCGCCGTAGAGGTCGTAGTCTTCCGCTGCGGTGATCCGCACCTGATAGAAGCAACCGCGGATCAGTCTGCGGCCTGCGGCCGGAATCAGGATCTCCTGATCCACTTCGGGCGAGTCGTATTGCGACCGTCCTACGTAGAAATCCCCCTGCCGGGAGTCGATGATGACCCGCTCCAACTGACCGATACGTGCCCGGTTGTTTTCGAGCGAGATCTCATTCTGAAGCGCCATTACTCGTTCTACACGACTTTGTTTGACCTCCTCCGGAACATCGTCCGGCAGATTCCGGGCCGAATAGGTCCCCTCCTCTTCGGAATAGGGGAATACGCCCAGCCGTTCGAATCGTACCGTGCGCACGAATTCCAGAAGCTCTTCGAAGTCGGCTTCGGTTTCGCCCGGATAGCCGACCAGCAGGGTCGTGCGCAGCGCGAGATCGGGAATGGCCTGCCTCAGTTTGTCGATCAGCTCGTAAGCCTGGGCCTTGGTATGGCGTCGGTGCATGGCCGCGAGCTGGTCGTCGGAGATATGCTGGAAGGGAATGTCGAGGTATTTGCAGATTTTAGGTTCGCGGGCCATTACTTCGATCACCTCGTCGGGGAAAGCCGTAGGGTAGGCGTAATGGAGCCGGATCCAGCGGATGCCGTCGATGCGGCACAGGGCTTCGAGCAGTTCGGCCAGGCGGCGTTTACCGTAAAGATCCAGGCCGTAGTAGGTCGTGTCCTGGGCGATTACGATCAGTTCGCGCACACCGCCTGCGGCCAGCTTCCGGGCCTCTTCCAGCAGGGTTTCCATCGGCACCGAAGCGTGGGAACCCCGAATCAGGGGAATGGCGCAATAACCGCATTTCCAGTTGCAGCCTTCGGAAATTTTCAGGTAAGCGTAATGTTTCGGGGTGGTGAGCCGGCGCTCGGTCGCAAGCGCTGGCCGGGGAGTCGCCTCCAGCGCCCGAACGATGTCGTCCCAATCCTTCACGCCGAAGAACTCATCGACCTCGGGCAGCTCGGCACGCAGCTCCTCCGCATAACGCTCGCTCAGGCAGCCCACGACGAACAGCCGTTCGATTTTGCCCGTCTGTTTAGCGGCGGCGGCCCGGAGGATCATGTCGATCGACTCCTGTTTGGCGTCGCCGATGAAGCCGCAGGTGTTGATGACCACGACTTTGGCATCGGTGCGGTCGCTGTCGTGCGTGACCGTATAGCCTGCGGCTGCGAGCTGGGCCATCAGGTGCTCCGAATCGACCGTGTTTTTCGAGCACCCGAGGGTGATGACGTTAATTTTCTTCATTCACGGGAGATTTTATTTTGCTTCGCTGCCGAAAAGGGCGTTCACGAACTCCTTGCGGTCGAACATCTTGAGCTGGTCGATGCCTTCGCCGATGCCGATGTAGCGGACGGGAATGCGGAACTGGTCGCTGATGCCGATCACCACGCCGCCCTTGGCCGTGCCGTCGAGCTTGGTGATGGTGAGCGACGTGACCTGCGTGGCCTGGGTGAATTGCCGGGCCTGTTCGAAGGCGTTCTGTCCGGTCGAACCGTCCAGCACCAGCATCACCTCCTGCGGGGCGTTGGGGATAACCTTGCCCATCACGTTGCGGATCTTGGTCAGCTCGTTCATCAGGCCGACCTTGTTGTGCAGGCGGCCCGCCGTGTCGATCAGTACGACGTCGGCCTTGTTCGCCACGGCCGATTTCAAGGTGTCGAAGGCCACCGACGCCGGATCGGAGCCCATCTCCTGACGGATCATCGTGGCGCCGGCCCGTTCGGCCCATACGGCCAACTGGTCGATGGCGGCCGCACGGAACGTATCCGCAGCGCCGATATAGACGTTGAGGCCGGCCCGGGTGAGCTGGGCCGCGAGTTTGCCGATCGTCGTGGTCTTGCCGGCGCCGTTCACGCCGACGACCATGATGACGTAGGGGACGCCTTCCTCGACGTCGAGTCCGAAGTTTTCGGTCGAGCGGTGCGACTCCTCCATCAGTTGGGCGATCTCGTCGCGCAGGATCGATTGCAACTCCGAGGTGTTCATATACTTGTCCCGTGCGACGCGGGCTTCGATGCGTTCGATGATCTTCACGGTGGTTTCCACGCCTACGTCGGAGGTGATGAGCACCTCCTCCAGATCGTCGAGCACCTGTGTATCGATGGTCGATCGACCGGCGACGGCCCGCGCCAGTTTCGAGAAGAGACCCGTTTTGGTCTTCTCCAGACCGGTGTTGAGTTCCGCCTGCTCCCGGTCGGCGGTCCGGTTAGTCGGCTGGGGAGAGTTATTTCCTTGCTTATTATCGTTTCCCGTTGTATTTCCGACCGTCGCCGACCGGTGGTTTTCGGGGGAAGTCGGTTGAGATTGTTCCGCCGGAGTCGTCGGCTGCGTATTCTGTTTTTTCTTGAAAAGATCGAAGAATCCCATAAAATATGTTTATTAGACAATGTTGCAAAGATACGAAAAGCCGAGAGAAAACGGGAACTTGTTGCCAGTTTTCCGAGAACATTCTGTTTAAGACTACGTCAAAGATAGTGAAAGATAAAAGCAATCGTGCGGGCTTGCATGCAAAGATTGCCGAATCGCCTCCTGTCTTCTGCAAAGATAGTACAACCAGCCGGCGGAGCCAAATTTTTTTGAGCGTTGGCCGCGTTGGAGTATTTAGGCAAAGTCAGAGATACGGATAAATCGGGTGGTGCGAGGCGAATTTATTCCCGTTTTGTCGAGTCGAAGAGCCGCAAGAGGAACGAAGGTACGAATGATTCCTCGATGATCGGTGCTGTTCTGCCGGGTTTCGGGGCGGTGAAAATACAAAGGGCATCCGTTGAGGATGCCCTTTGTATTAAGCGAAATCGAATTTTTAGGTTGTTTTCCGAATCCGGTCCGGCGGATGATTCTTTCCGGCCTTGCGATCCGAAAACATTCGTTTCGCCTAATGCATTGCATTTATTTCTTCTCGGCGAAAAAGTCTTTCACCTGGTCGTTGGCGATGATGCCCTCTTTGAAGATATATGCACCGGTTTTGTCGGATTTCACCATTTTGATGCATTTGGTGAACTGTTTGCCCGTACCGGTTTTCAGCGTTGCGACTACTTTCTTTGCCATATAGCACTAAAATTATTTGATTTCACGATGAATGGTCACCTTCTTCAGGAACGGATTGTACTTCTTGCGCTCCAGACGGTCGGGGGTGTTTTTCTTGTTCTTGGTCGTGATGTAGCGGGACATTCCCGGAACACCGCTAGCTTTCTGTTCCGTGCATTCGAGAATCACCTGCACTCTGTTGCCTTTCTTTGCCATTTGTCACTTGAGTTTTAGTAAACCTTTTTGGGTGCGGCAGCTTCGCGGAGCGCTACTGCGAGGCCCTTCTTGTTGATTGTTTTGATTCCGGCAGCAGATACCTTGAGGGTGATCCAGCGGCCTTCCTCTTCAGACCAGAAGCGCTTGTTCTTCAGATTGGGGCTGAACTTGCGTTTGGTCTTGTGGTGCGAGTGGGAAACATTGTTGCCGATCACCGCTACCTTGCCTGTAATTTCGCAAACTTTCATTTTGGTTAAAATTTAATTGTAATCCCATTTCGGGGAGTGCAAATATACAACCTTTTGGCCAAATAACAAAACACCGGCCTGAAAAAGGGCCGGTGTCTCTGTTTTCGGGGGTCCTGACTTACCAGGGAATTGCGACAGGGTCTTTCTTGAAATTTTCGGTCGAAACACTGTTTCCGGGCGTTTCGGGATTCAGATATAGCGTACTGTTGAATGGCGTGACGAAGAGTTGTTGGCTGTCGGCATAGCAAATGAGCACGCCGATTCGGATCGTGCCTTCCGCTCGGTTGTACGTACCGTGCTGGTACTCTTCGCCGCCTTGGATGTTGAAGTCGTTGCCGACGCTCATTGCTCCGTATTCGTTGTGAACGATGCCGAGTTGGCACACTTCATTGACGACTTTTACATTGTTCGGGTCGGTCGCATCCATATAGAAATAATACGGACTGCCGGACAGATCGCTGTATATGCCGCTGGCCGCAAGTTCGGGGATCCGGGAGACGGAGAAGGCGTCGGTCAGACGGAAGAGGTCGCGATCGGCGAGTTTTTCGACTTTAAGGTTCGTAATATTGATCACGTTCGACAAGGAGGGGATGCTTTGGTTGAAGAAGAAGCCGCAAACGAACGTGGCTTCGGAGGAAACGGTGATCCATTCGGCAGAAGGATCGACGTACGGTTCGGTCGCAATTATTTCTTTCTTGAGCGTAGCTTTGCCTGCTGCGCTGGAGACCGAAATTAGCATAACGAATTCCGTTTCCGGCGGAAGCGAAATGTATTGGAGTGTATATCCTCCGTTGTTGGCCTGCTCTACCTGCTCTGCCGTCCATGCATTGCCGTACTTTGCGATCAACTCTTCGTCTATTCCCTCCCGGCTGAATACATTGTCGTAATCGCTTTTGAAGAAGAGTGCGGTAAGGATGCCGGATGCGTTGCTGGTGGTGGTAAGTACATCGATCGTAGTGCTGCCGGCCGAAGAGACGGTGACATTCACTTCGGGAGCCGGGCCTGTGGCGGCCGGAGTGTGAACGGGAACCGGGGCGGGGATTACGCCGACGGATTGGGTGCCGGAGAAATAGGCGGCCAAGACGAGGTAGTCGTTGTCTTCCTGTACGGGCTGCATCGAGTTTACGGCTCTTGCCTGGGTTGCAGTCTCTTCGTAACGGCCGTTGTCGTCGGTCGGAATGGTGGCGGAATAGGCCGCGAGGATTTCGGACGTGAGTTTTTGCGGATTGTCGAGGTAATATTCCTGTGCGATGAAATGATCCCACATCGCTTTGGTGACGAGCAGGGTCCGCAGGTCGGTCGAGGGATTACCTTCGATATTCCAGGTAACGGAGTTCGCCGCGATTTCTCCTAAAGTGACCGTAAGCGCTTTGTCCTTTTCGAACGCAATCGGTTCCATCGACTTGAGGGTCGCACGCTCGATCGAGACGGAGTTATGCGTTTGCCGGAGGCAGGTGTTGCCTTCGCTGTCGGTAAGCGTTACGGTGAATCCTTCCGTGTATTCGGCTGCCGGCAGCGCGAAGTAGAAATAGGTCGGAGAGTTCGCATCGAGTCGTACATTCTCCGTGCAGGTCATCGTGACGGAGGTGCTGACGAATTGTGCGGAACCTTCGCCGGGAGCGAAATCGAGGCTGCCGGAAGCCAGATCGCTTTTCGAGATTTCGAAGTGTCCGGCAATGGGTTCTCCCGCATTGCCCGACAGCATAACCGACGCGATCGACGCATCGCCGGTCACTCCTATGCGGAGTAATCCGCCGATATTTTTGAATTCCAGCGAGGTGGATGTGCTGTATGCCACCATCGGATTGCCTCCTGTCGTGTAAAACGAGTCGGGAGTATGGGGCACTTCGGGGCGGAAGTAGGCTTCGACGACCTCTCGCTCCGGGATATATCCGCCGTTGTCCGGAGAGTAGAGAGCCACGTACTCTTCGGCGGTGTCCACATTGGAGATCGTTGCGCGTGTCGGATCATTCGGATCGGGGATTACGGGCAAATTCGTGCCGTTGATTTGTACAATATCCTCTTCGCTCCAGTGGACGTAGGTTTCGCTGACGAGCGTCGTGCGGGTGCGGGGCGTCGAGAGAGTAAGGGTTACCTTGCTGTTTTGTTCGTCGTTTCCGGGATCGTCCGTTCTTCCCGGGTTTTCGGCCGGAGACTTGGTACAGGCCTGAAGAGCCAGGGCGAGGGTGCAAATCCCTGTGAGCAAATGTAAGAATCTTTTCATGGGTTTTGTTTTTTGATGGTTAGACTTGTCGGTTTTTCTTTTCGGGAATAACCGATGTATATCATGTGCTCGGATCATTTCGGGGCGGTGTGCGCCGGTCCGTATCGATCGGCTTTCCGGTGTCGTTCGATCGGCCTCGAAATCTGTTTGCCGGGAGGACTTTCGTTCGGGGCTTTTGACGGTCGGGAATACGGATGCTATTTTGTTGCAGCAAAGATGAAGGGAGCAGGCGTATATTGCTCTCTCATTTCGTTTATATCATTTCTCAAAAAGTATATTTGTCGAAAGATCCCGTTTTCAAGGCCGTTCCCGTGTTTCCGAAAATCGTGCGGATAGAGGGGCGGTGGGAATAACTGGGTGATTTTGTCGCTGACCGGGAGGAAGAATCTGTTCGGGAATAGCTTCGAATTTCGGTTTTGGAAGGCGAATGTTTGATATATAGCGGTATGAGGTGCCCGTAATTACGGTCGGAGAATTAACTCTTTTCGACGGGGTGTGTTCAATGATCCGCCTTTGAATTTCATCGGACGGTGCTAGTGATCGTATCGGGCTTTTGTTTCGCGATTTTCGGGGGCGTCCGGCCGGACAGCGTATCGGAAAGGGTTGGATGCGTTCCGGGAGGAACGGGGCTTGTTCCAGAGACGGGGATATGAAGACTTCCGGAACCTTTCGAGGCTCCGGAAGTCAGGGGGCTTTGGGAAGTGTCGAAACCGGGTTATTCTCCGGCGGCATCCCGTTCGATTTCGTCGCGCAGGAGCGCGAGTGCGAAGGCGCTCGCCCGGTCGATAACCTGTCCCCGGTCGGTGCCGCATTGTTTGAGCAGGGTTACGGTACGGTGCGGGCCGGCTACGGCCATCCAGACCGTGCCGACGGGTTTCTGTTCCGTACCGCCCGCAGGACCTGCGATGCCGGTGGTTGCGACGGCATAGTCGGCTCCGGTGATGCGGCGTGCTCCTTCGGCCATCTGCCGTGCGACCTCCTCGCTGACGGCGCCCCGGCTGGCGATCGTTTCGGGATCGACACCCAACAGGTTGTTTTTGGATTCGTTGCTGTAAGCCACCACTCCGCACAGGAAATAGGCCGAGGCTCCGGGCATTGCCGTGAAGCGGGCTGCGATGCTGCCGCCTGTGCAGCTCTCGGCCGTGGCGAGAGTCTGCCGACGCTGCGTCAGCAGGTTGTGGACGATCTCCTGCATGGTCGCCCGCTCGAATCCGAGGACGTAGCGGGGAATGATGCGTTGCAGGGCGGCGAATTGCCGGTCGATTTCGTGCGATACGCTCTCGCCTTCGACTTCGTAGGCCGACAGGCGCAGCCGCACCACGCCGGGTGCGGGCAGATATGCCAGGTGGAGGTACGGGGGCAGGGCATTTTCCCAGTCGGCGATCTTTTCGGCCAGCATCGATTCGGCCAGACCTGCCGTGATCAGCGTGCGGTGTACGATCTGCCGCAGGGAGAAACGGGCTTTCAGACGAGGCATTACCTCGTCGGTCATCAGGTGCTCCATTTCGAAGGGGACGCCCGGCAGCGAAACCACGACCTTGCCGTTCTGTTCGAACCACATGCCGGGGGCCGTGCCGTGGGCGTTGAAAAGCACGGTGCAGCACGCCGGGACGAGCGCCTGATCGCGGTTCAGGCGGTTGTATTCGATTCCGCGTGCTTCGAGCATGCGCCGCACGTGGTCGGCGACGGTTTGATCGCATACGAGCCGGGAGCCGAAGAGCTCGGCGAGGGTCTTTTTCGTGATGTCGTCCTTGGTGGGGCCGAGGCCGCCGGTCAGGATGACTACGTCGCTCTGGTTCATGGTCCGTTTTACGGCCTCGGTGATCTGCTCGCGCTGGTCGCCGACCGATGTGCGCTCCCAGACGACGATGCCCGCATTGTTCAGGTGACGGGCGATCGACGCCGAATTGGTATCCACGATCTGCCCGATCAGGATTTCGTCGCCGATCGTAAGAATAGATGCTTTCATGGTGGTAAGATTGAATTATTTTCCCGGCGCGGGCGAAGCGGAGGCTTCGGACGCTGCGTCGTCGATCAGGGCCCGGCAGATCTCCTTGACCAGGGAGGGCCCTTCGTAGATATATCCCGTGTATAGCTGGACGAGGCTCGCGCCGGCGGCGAGCATGGCTTTCACATCCCGGGCATTCATCAGGCCTCCGACGCCGATGATCGGATAGGCTCCGTGCGAACGTCGGTGGATGCGGCGCACTACCTCGATGGCCCGCTGCGTAAGGGGAGCTCCGCTCAATCGGCCGCTGCCGATTTCGTCGAGCGTCTCCTCATCGGTTTCGAGACCTTTGCGCGAGAAAGTTCCGTTCACGGCCACGATGCCGTCCAGCGGCGTAGAGAGCATCAGGTCGGTCACCTCGTCGATAAGCGGGTCCGGCAGGTCGGGCGATATTTTCAGCAGGATCGGCCGGTACTGGTTCTGGCCGCGGCGAAAATCGAAGAGCGGCTGCAGAATATTCATCAGGTGGGCTTTGTTGTGCGATACGCTGCCGTCCGCACAATTGTCGCAGCAGGCGTTGATCGAAAAATAATCGACGTACTGGTAGAGGTTACGGAACATTTTGAGGTAGTCGGCCGCGACCTGCGAAGGTTGTGTCAGCGTGTTTTTGCCGATGTTGCCTCCGATGATAAGCCGGTCGTGTCGGTGGCGGAGCTGGGCGATGGCCTTGTATAACCCCTTGTTGTTGAGTCCCGAACGGTTGATGATCGCCCGGTCTGCGGGCAGCCGGAAGATGCGGGGGCGGGGATTGCCGGCCTGGGGCTGGGGCGTGACCGTGCCGATCTCGACGAATCCGAAGCCCAGGGCCGAAAGTTCGCGGAACGCTTCTCCGTTGCGGTCGAAACCCGCCGCCAGACCGATCGGGTTGGGAAACCGAAGTCCGAATACCTCCCGTTCGAGCGACGGGTGCTCGGTGCGGTAGATGGCACGCAGCAGCGCCCGTCCGCCCGGGATTTTCCCGATCATGCGCAACAGGAACAGGACCGTGCTGTGAGCGCGTTCGATGTTCATGGCGAACAGGATGGGTTTGATCAGTTTACGATACATAATGGGCGGTGCGGTCGATTTCGGCCGCAAAGTTAAGAAAAAAGCATCTAAATTGTTAAAAATATTCTTCCCGGTAGCGGTATTCGTTGCGTATCGTTTCGAATTTTTCGGGGTTCTCTTTCAGCCGTCTGCTTTCGGCGGCGATGTCGAAGCGGTCGTCTATCGTGTCGCAAAGCTCCTGCCAGGAGATCGCCCGGGGACGGGACGGGGCGATGTTTGACGGATACCACTCCCCGAGCGACAGTCCGAAGTACCGGCCGATCGTCCGGACGGACAGGGCCGTTGCATTGGCCTTGCCCTGGGCGGAATAACCGGCGATATGAGGGGTGGCGAGCAATGCGTCCCGCAGCAGTAGCGGGTCGAGATCGGGCTCGTGTTCCCAGACGTCGAGGACGTATTGCAAACCGCTTTCGCGGAGCGCCTGCCCATCGACTACCTCGCCGCGCGAAGTGTTGATGAGGATGCTGCCGGGCTTCATTCGCTCGAAGAGCTTCGCCCCGGCCATGTGCCGGGTCGTATCGTCCAGCGGAGTGTGGAAGGTGAGGATGTCGGCCTGGCACGCCACCTCTTCGAGCGGCAGGAATCCGCCGTGCTCGCGCTCTTCGCGGGGGGGATCGCATGCCACGACGCGGAATCCCCACGTCCGGGCGTAGGCCTCGACGAGCGACCCGACGTGTCCTACACCGACGATTCCGAGGGTTTTGTCT
>OHMG01000232.1_pt1 | contig 28549 bp, 31 predicted proteins | sample 1569281 | NCBI WGS metagenome assembly OHMG01 (sample SAMEA3879581, study PRJEB24766) | human gut metagenome | biome: human-associated habitat; feature: feces | place: USA | collected 1985/1987 | reverse complement strand
CAACAAGTTGCTCCTTGAAGTAGCGAACAATAAGGAAGAAGAGGAAAAGCCCTCCATCGACCCTATGGCACTCGTTGGCAAAAGCCTTTTCAAGGTGTCCCAACTGCGAAAGAAAGAAGAAACGGAACAGAAACAAACTGAGTCTGAGCCAGTATTAGAGAATGATGTGACATTCGAGGATTCTCCAAAGAACACAGCAAGGATTCCTGACGAACAGCTTGACGATGTGTTTACGAATGTTCGCATAGAGGACGTTGATGTGAAATATTCTGACGATGAGGGTGATGCCGATGTGCCGCAAGCCAAAGGGTCAAGTTTTGAAGACATTGACACAGCCGTAAAAACGGTCAAGGCTTCAAAAGCTACGGACAAGGAAAAACGACATGCAGGAAAAGTCTTCCATGAGATGGATGGCAACCAATTCTATGAGAAATTCATGGAGAACAGCAAGGAGTGCAAGAAGAACATCCATGATTTCGTCACCTTTTACCTGCAAGGACATAAGATAGAACAAACGTCCAAGCCAAAGAAGGAGTTTAAAGTGCCAGACAGCATAGAGGACTTCAATATCCTCGATTTTGTATAACAATAAAATTTAGAGAACAATGGAAAGAAACAGAAAAAGAAAGAATGGTGCGACAAAGGAATACATCAGTATTCAGTCCACAGTGAATGTAACCGTGTCGTCCCAAGCAGAAAAAAGAGTTGGGTATATAGACAAGTTTATGTCCAAAGCCGACTTTACTGCAAGAAATGGTAAACAGGTATGCATCAAAGAAGAGACACATGAGCGCATTATGAAGTTTGTGAATGTGGTTGGTAAAGGACAGGCTACTGTAGCAAGTTTCATAGACAACATCATCAACGAGCATTTTGCTATCCATGCTGCCGAAATCAAGGCTGCATTTGATGAGGGACTCAAGGCATATCGCCTCTAACAATAATTTTAAAGTACACCAATGAAAAAGAAAGACTACGGCTAAAATCTCAGTTCGCCACTGAATCCACAAGTCGGCATTATGCCGCATGAGTAAACAAAAGTATCAACCGCCAAACGGGATCATCCAATCCCCAAGGCACAGACAAAAAACGATTTATGAACAAGAAAAACAGAATCATTCTTCTCGCTGCGATGATTGTCGCAGCCGTATCACAGACATTCGCACAAGGCAACGGACTTGCAGGTATCAACGAGGCAACAAGTATGGTGACCTCCTACTTCGATCCAGGAACGAAACTCATCTACGCCATCGGTGCCGTAGTGGGTCTCATCGGAGGCATCAAGGTGTATGGCAAGTTCTCGTCAGGCGACCCGGACACGAGCAAGACTGCCGCAAGCTGGTTCGGAGCCTGCATCTTCCTCATCGTGAGTGCAACCATCCTCCGCTCGTTCTTCCTATAATATAATAAGGTATAAGACTTATGGCTGACTACCCAATCAACAAGGGCATCGGTCATTCGGTTGAGTTCAAGGGACTGAAGGCACAGTACCTCTTCATCTTTGCAGGTGGACTGCTTGCCGTCTTCTTCCTTGTGGTCGTCCTCTATATGGCTGGTGCGGATCAATTGGTCTGCATCGGCTTGGGTCTCACGCTCGGATCATTGCTTGTATGGGGAACATTCCACCTGAACAACAAGTACGGAGAGCATGGACTGATGAAGCTCCTTGCCGCCAAGAGCCATCCACGCTATATCCTCAACCGAAGGAAAACAAACCGAATGTTCAAACATAAAAAGAAAGAAGAATGAGAAATATCAGAAAATCAAGCACCCTTGAAAGCAAGTTCCCGTTGCTTGCCGTGGAGCAAGGCTGCATTATCTCCAAGGATGGCGACATCACGGTCGCCTACGATGTGACGCTCCCCGAAATCTTCACGGTAACATCGCAGGAGTATGAGTCGGTACATGCCGCATGGTGCAAGGCTATCAAGGTGCTGCCCGACTACAGCATTGTCCACAAGCAGGACTGGTTCGTGAAAGAGAATTATTCGCCGGACTTGCAGAATAGCGACATGAGCTTTCTGTCAAGAAGCTATGAGCGACACTTCAATGAGCGTCCTTACCTGCATCACCAGTGTTACCTGTTCCTCACCAAGACCACCAAGGAGCGCATGGCACACCAGAGCAATTTTTCCACTTTATGCCGTGGGCATATCATCCCCAAGGAAATCAAGGACAAGGAAACGGTCGCAAGATTCCTCGATGCCGTGGAGCAGTTCGCAAGAATCATCAACGACTCCGGCTATATCTCCTTACGCAGACTGACGGACGAGGAAATCACAGGTACGGAACGGACAACCGGACTTGTAGGTAAGTACCTCTCGCTCTCCACGGAGAACGTGCAATGTTTGGAGGACATGGAATTGTCTGCAAGTGGTATGCGTATCGGAAACAAACACCTATGCCTTCATACCTTGTCGCAAACGGAAGACCTTCCTACGGAAGTATCTACGGACAACCGCTTTGAGCGATTGTCAACTGACCGAAGTGACTGCCGTCTGTCCTTTGCCGCTCCAGTTGGCTTGCTGTTGTCCTGCAATCATATCTATAACCAGTATGTATTCATAGACAACAGTGACGAGACCTTGCAGAAGTTCGAGAAGACCGCCCGTAACATGCACTCGCTGTCAAGGTACAGCCGTCAGAACGCAATCAACAAGGAATGGATTGACGAGTATCTGAACGAGGCTCATTCACAAGGCTTGCAGTCAGTCCGTGCCCATTTCAATGTCCTGGCATGGGGCGAGGATATGGAAGAGTTGAAGCATCTTCGCAATGATGTGGGCAGTCAGTTGGCAAGCATGGAATGTGTGCCACGCCACAATACGGTGGATTGTCCGACACTTTTCTGGGCTGCGATACCCGGCAACGAGGGGGATTTCCCGTCAGAGGAGAGTTTCCATACCTTCATTGAGCAGTCAGTGTGCCTTTTCACGGAGGAAACCAACTATATGGATTCTCCCTCGCCGTTCGGAATCAAGATGGCAGACCGCATCAGCGGAAAGCCGCTGCACATTGACATCTCTGACCTGCCGATGAGAAAAGGCGTGACAACCAACCGCAACAAGTTCGTGCTCGGTCCTTCGGGAAGCGGGAAGTCCTTCTTCATGAACCACCTCGTCAGACAGTATTACGAGCAAGGCACGCATGTGGTATTGGTCGATACGGGAAATTCCTACCAGGGACTCTGCGAGATGATCAACAGAAAGACAGGCGGAAAGGACGGTATCTACTATACCTATACGGATGAGAGTCCCATCTCGTTTAATCCCTTTTTCACCGAGGATAAGGTCTTTGACATCGAGAAGCGAGAGAGCATCAAGACATTGCTCCTGACGCTTTGGAAGAAGGACAACGAGCCTGCCACACGAGCGGAAGAGGTCGCCTTGTCGAATGCCGTGTCGCTCTACATCGGTAAACTGAAAGAAGAAAGCGCCATCGTGCCGTGCTTCAATACCTTCTATGAGTTTGTGGAAACGGAATACCGCAAGGTGCTGGAAGAAAAGAAAGTCCGTGAGAAAGATTTTGATATAGACGGATTCCTCAACGTGCTGGAACCTTACTACAAGGGTGGCGAATACGACTATCTGCTGAACTCAGACAAGGAGCTTGACCTGCTGCACAAGCGGTTCATCGTTTTCGAGATAGATTCCATCAAGGGTGCGCCCGTCAAGGCTGCATAAATAACTATTCCATTAGCAAGGAATTAGGCAAGTGTACATTGAAAAGACCTATCATCCGCCTACTTATCCATTCAACGAAAGACGATGGGGAGTGTAGCATGTAGGAAATCCATAAGTCAATCAGCTATCAGATTGCGACTGAATGGTGGGATGAAAAGATAGACAAAGGATAAAATCTATACTGATTGAATGATAGTCCAAGCGGTATCTGCGCGTACCTGCAACGTAAGATAGCTAAACTCGTTGTATCGTGATACTCATTTTCCAGTCTTTGAGGAGAACAGAGCATGTACTTGTCACGACGCATCTGCAATAAGCAGAAAAGGACGAAAGTCATATCCTCCTGTCTATCAGGCAAGAGTTATTATGCAAGCAAACGGGGATTGCCTAAATCGGAAAGCCACTTGTAAGGCTATGAGGTGCAGACCTCTGAATATCTGACAAGGCAACGGAGCCTCCGTAGTAGTCCGAGCAGGATAATGACCTGCACATGGCAAAGGGAGGCAGTTAATTCTTTTAATACAATTAATGAAAAATGTGTGAGACATTATGAGAAATTCAGAAAGAGTATTAAACAGTCTGGCTATACACAGCCGACAACCGAACTATAAATTTGAGCGGCTTTACCGTCTGCTCTTCAATGAACAGATGTACTATGCTGCCTATCAGCGCATTTATGCAAAGGAGGGTAACATGACCAAGGGGGCAGACAACACCACCATTGACCACATGAGTATATCACGCATTGAAAAACTGATAATTTCGTTGAAAGACGAGTCATATCAGCCCATACCGTCAAGGAGAGTTTATATTCCCAAGAAGAATGGGAAGAAACGACCTCTTGGCATACCCACATTCAATGACAAACTTCTGCAAGAAGTTGTCAGAATGATTTTGGAAGCGATATATGAAGGTAGCTTTGACAACAATTCCCATGGTTTTAGACCCAAGCGAAGTTGTCATACAGCCTTGCAACAAATTCAAAAGTCATTCAATGGGACACGTTGGTTCATAGAAGGGGACATCAAAGGCTTCTTTGACAATATCAATCATAACACATTGATAGACATTTTAAGGAAGCGAATTGACGATGAGCGTTTTCTTCGATTGATACGCAAGTTCCTCAATGCGGGATTTATTGAAAATTGGGTATTCAACAAAACATATAGTGGCACGCCACAAGGTGGAATAATCAGCCCGATATTGGCAAACATCTACCTTGACCAACTTGACACTTATATGCGTGAATACATCCAAAAATTCAACAAGGGCAAGGAAAGAGCAGACAATCCCGAAAGGGTGAAATTTGAGTACGGCAAAAGTCGTGCAGTGTTGAAACTCAAAGCGGTAACAGACAGGGAAGAGCGCAAATCCATAGTCAAAGAAATAAAACACTTTGATAAGGAAAGAGCCAAAATTCCTTGTGGTGTGGATATGGATGCAAATTTCAGACGCCTAAAATATGTACGGTATGCAGATGATTTTCTGTGTGCTGTCATTGGAACAAAGAAAGAGGCGGAAGCCATCAAGCAGGACATCAAAAAGTTCCTTGCCGAGAAGCTTTCGCTTGAACTTTCAGATGAGAAGACACTCATTACACATGGAAGAAAGTCTGCAAAGTTCCTCGGCTATGAAATCTATATCCGCAAATCTGTATTGACCAAGAGAAACAAGGCTGGCAGATTGACAAGACCCTTTAATAATAAGGTGTACTTGAAGATGCCGACGCAAGTGATTAGAAAGAAACTCCTTGACTATGGTGCATTGGAGATAAAGATGCACAATGGAAAGGAGTTTTACAAGCCTAAGCACCGACCATATCTCATCAACAGTGATGACTTGGAAATCTTGGAAAGATACAATGCTGAAATAAGAGGTATCTATAACTTCTATTCAATAGCAAACAATTGTCATTCGCTTCATACATTCAAGTATATCATGGAGTATAGCATGTACAAAACCTATGCGTCCAAGTATAGAAGTTCTGTAGTGCAAATCTGCAAGAAATACAAGAAAGACGGAGTGTTCACAGTAAGCTATAAGAACAGAAAAGGACAAACCTTAAAGAGGCAGTTTTACCACGATGGGTTCAAGCGTAAGAAACAAGAATATGGAGATTGCTATGACAGATTACCTGTTCAATACTTTTACCACGGAACAAGTCTTATCGACAGATTAAAGGCAAACCGTTGTGAATTGTGTGGAAAGGAAAACGTAAAACTTGATATGCACCATGTGAGAAAACTCAAAGACCTTCAAGGAAAGGAAGATTGGGAACGCCACATGATTGCACGCAAGCGTAAGACGATAGCTTTATGTCGTAGCTGCCATAAGAAAGTCCATTACGGTAGTATAGACTGATAGAATTAATGGAGAGCCGGATACGCCGAAATGTGTAAGTCCGGTTCGGGGGCGAGCATTTGGAAACCTACCATAGTAATATGGCAAGGCGCTGGGTGCTTAGCCTACACCATCCAATCCTGTTCCCAGTCACGACCATCATCATCATGGAGCTGTTCATCAACAAGATGCGTCGTCTGAAAGGCATCCGCAAGATGATAGTGATAGAAGAAGCATGGAAAGCGATAGCTTCGGCAAACATGGCTTCCTATATCAAGTATCTCTATAAGACGGTCAGAAAATTCTTCGGTGAGGCGGTTGTGGTAACCAAGGAAGTAGAGGACATCATATCCTCCGCTATCGTGAAGGACAGTATCATCAACAACTCAGACTGCAAGATACTCCTTGACCAGAGGAAGTTCATTAACAAGTTCGAGCAGATACAGTCATTGCTCGGATTGACGGAAAAGGAGAAGTCGCAGATTCTCTCCATCAACCAGTCCAACGACCCGTCACGTCTCTACAAGGAAGTATGGATAGGACTCGGAGGAACACAGTCGGCAGTATATGCCACAGAGGTGTCCACGCAGGAATATCTCGCCTATACGACAGAGGAAAGTGAGAAACTGGAGGTGAGCGCATTGGCGGAGAAACTTGGTGGTGACATGGAAGCCGCCATCCGGCAGCTTGCAGAGGACAAACAATAGAACAAATGAAATTCATTATCCACTTAATCCAAAAGTAAAATGAGAACAAAAGTAATCATGACAATCTGCCTGTTTCTGCTGATGGTGGGAAAGGCAAGCGCACAGTGGTCTGTCATAGATCCTACCAATATTGCGCAGAGTATCATCAACTCGTCCAACAACATCGTCCACACATCTTCGACGGCTCAGAACATGATCAACAACTGTGCGCCCGTATAGGCTGAATAAGTAAATGTAGCTATTGCAAGCTATTAGGTAAGTGTTTTGTGAGAAACCTATCATCACCCGACTTATCTGAAAGGGAAACTGGACAGGGAGTGTAGCATGTCGGGATAAGTCATAAGTCAGTTAGTTACCAAACTGCGACTGAATGGCGTGATGAAAATGATAGATATGAGGATAAAAACCGAATTGTTTGAATGATAGTCCAAGTGGTAAGTGACCAAACTGCAACGTAAGGTAACTGAACTCGTTGCACCGTAGCACTTCTGATATGGAAGTTGTGTAGCAGAAGCAAGAACTTGTTACGGCACAATCGCAGTAAGCGAAAAAAGGACGGAAGTCATATCCGACAATCTATCAATGCAAAGTTACTTATTGAGTAAACGGGGATTGCCTAAATCGGAATGCCTCACAAAAGGCTATGAGGTGCAGACCTCTGAATATCCGACATGGCAACGGAGCCACCGCAGTAGTCCGAGCAAGGGAAAGCCTTGTACATGGCAAAGGGTGGCAGCTAACATTTTTAATACAATAAACGGAAAATGTGAGAGACATTATGAGAAATCCTGAAAGAGTATTAAGCAGTCTGGCAGAACATAGCAAAGCGTCAAACTACCAGTTTGAAAGACTTTACCGTATTCTGTTCAACGAGGAGATGTTTTATATCGCCTATCAACGCATTAGCGCTAATAAAGGCGGTATGACAGCGGGCGTTGACGGTACGACTACCGATGCAATGAGCCTGCCTCGTATTGAAAAGCTGATAGATTCATTGAAAGATGAAAGTTATCAGCCCCAACCTGCACGCAGGGTATATATCCCTAAAAAGAATGGAAAGAAACGTCCATTGGGAATACCGTCAGCGAATGACAAGTTAGTGCAAGAAGTGGTGAGGATGATTTTGGAAGCAATTTATGAGGGGCAATTTGAATATACCTCTCATGGATTCAGACCTAATCGGAGTTGTCATACTGCATTGGCTCAAATTCAAAAGACATTTTGCGGAGCTAAATGGTTTGTTGAAGGCGACATCAAAGGATTTTTCGATAACATCAACCATGATGTATTGATTAACATTCTGAAAGAGCGTATTGCCGATGACCGTTTTATCCGCTTAATCCGCAAACTGTTGAAAGCAGGTTACATCGAAGATTGGAAATTTCATAGAACTTATAGCGGTACTCCACAAGGGGGAATAGTAAGCCCATTGTTGGCAAACATATACCTCGACAAATTGGATAAGTATATGAAAGAATACATCCAAGACTTCGACAAGGGAAAGAACAGAAAACGAAATCAAGCCTCTTGTTCTCTTGGGTACAAAAGACGCTGGATTGTTCACAAGCTTAAAAAGACGGTCAATGAAGCTGAACGTGCCGAATTGATTAAGAGTTACAAAGAGAACAAAGCCCAAAGCATGCTTATACCAAGCAGTGACGAAATGGATGCAGGTTACAAACGTCTCAAATATGTGAGATACGCCGATGATTTTCTGATTGGGATAATCGGCAGTAAAGAAGATGCAAGACATATTAAAGAGGATGTCAAAACTTTCCTTGCTGATAAACTTGCTCTTGAACTGTCAGAGGAGAAAACCCTCATAACCCATACTTCAAAGGCAGCCAAATTTCTCGGATATGAGATAGATGTAACATCATCCAACACCACTCGCAGGAGTATAAACGGAGTAATGCGTAGGGCTTTCAACAAGAGAGTAAGACTTATGATTGGTAAAAACACTATCAAGAATAAGTTACTTGAAGAACGTATGATTGAGATTAAAATCCACAACGGCAGAGAGCAGTGGAAACCCAAATCAAAATCCGTACTGGTCTTCAATGACGACCTTGAAATCCTCGACCGCTATAATAGCATGATAAGAGGTTTTGTAAACTACTATTCACTTGCGAATAACTGCTATGAGCTGCAATCGTTCAAATACATACTCGAATACAGTATGTATAAAACCTTTGCCCACAAGTACCGCTCACGAGTACCTGTGATTTTGAGGAAATACAAAAAGAATGGACTGTTTACAGTCAGATTCAAGCTCAAAAACGGCAAAGAAAAGGAACGAACACTATACCATGATGGGTTCAGCCGCAAAGTCCCGACTAAACAATCGGAAATAGACAAGCAGCCCAACCTTATGATGTATGCCTGCCGAACAAGTCTTATAGACCGATTAAAAGCAGGAAAATGTGAATTGTGCGGAGCAACGGGAGCTATCCAAATGCACCATATCAATAAACTCGGAGACCTTTCGGGGAAAGAGAACTGGGAAAAATTGATGATTGCAAGAAGACGGAAAACCCTTGCTCTTTGCGAAAACTGTCATAAAATGATTCATTATGGAACAAATTAGACTGATAATGTTAGTGGAAAGCCGGATACGCGGGAACGTGTACGTCCGGTTTGGGGGCGAGTTTCTGAAAACCTCCCATAGCAATATGGAAAGGCGTTGGGAACTTAGCCTACTCAAGGAGACCGTAAAGATTTACGAGCAGGGCAAAAAGTACTACGATGCGCTGAAGTCGGTGAACAACCTCGTCAAAGATGCACGCAAGGTGCAGCAGACCATCCTCATGGTGGGTGACATCACGGACATCTACATCAACAACTACCAGAAGATGATGCACGATGACAATTTCTCCGTGGAGGAACTCTCCGCCATCGGCTTCGGTTATACCAAACTGTTGGAGGAAAGCAACGATGTGCTGACAGAACTGAAGAATGTGGTGAACATCACGACCCTTTCCATGACGGACAAGGAACGAATAGACGTGGTGGAACGCTGCTACTCGAAGATGAAGCGTTACCGCAATCTCGTAAGCTACTACACCAACAAGAACATTTCCGTGAGTTATCTGCGTGCCAAGAAGAAAAACGACCTTGACCGCATCATGGGACTCTACGGCAAGTCAAACGAGAAATACTGGTAGCCTATGGATTTTGAGAATCTTCACCAGATACTGCGCTCCCTGTATGACGAGATGATGCCGCTGTGCTCCGACATGACGGACATCGCCAAGGGACTTGCAGGACTTGGGGCGCTGTTCTATGTCGCCCTGAGGGTTTGGCAGTCACTGTCAAGGGCAGAGCCGATAGACGTATTTCCGCTGCTCCGTCCGTTTGCCATCGGACTTGCCATCGGACTTGCCATCATGTTCTTCCCGACCATCGTGCTCGGTACGCTCAACAGCGTGATGAGTCCCATCGTGCAAGGTACACATTCCATGCTGGAGACACAGACCTTCGACATGAACGAATACCAGGCGCAGAAAGACAAACTGGAGTATGAGGCGATGAAACGCAATCCGGAAACTGCATACCTTGTAAGCAACGAGGAGTTTGACAAGCAGCTTGACGAACTGGGATAGTGCGCTGTCGTCGCTATATATTCGGTGACAATAATTATATGAATAATACGTTAAATAATTATATATATGCAAGAAAGTGAAAATAAATCATTATCTTTGCACCCAAAAAGAATTTTGTATGGATATAAATCGTTTAAAATTGGTACTTGTTGAAACGAAAAAGACAAGTAAATGGTTAGCAGAGGAGTTGAATGTAAACCCTTCTACAGTTTCTAAGTGGTGTACAAACTCATCACAACCTCCATTAGAGACATTAATACATATAGCACAACTTTTAAAGGTTGATGTTAAAGAATTGATTTGTATGCCAAATAACAACAAGTAAAAAAGTAAGATGACAAAAACAGATAAAAGAATTTCCTTGTTTGACTTCTGTAAAAAACGAGCAGACAAGGTTCAAATTTATGGTGAAGAGACACTTGATGAAGATGGAAAGATTATTCCATTTATTGATCAAGCGGCTTTAATAACACACTATTTACAGTTAAGAAAAAGAAACGTAGATATGCCTTATGCACAACAAGCAGAGGGCATATTAAATTTATGGTACGAGTTTGTCAAGGGGAAACAACAGAAAAAAGCAAATGACTTTGGCTTTGTCGGGGAATCTTCTGCAACAATTCAAGGTTATTTGTTCCCAGACTTATTTCAAGCTCCTTTCCAAGCACCAACACATCCAAAGTTTACATTTATAGATTTATTTGCTGGCATTGGTGGCTTTAGAATGGCATTCCAGAACTTGGGCGGAGAATGCGTGTTCTCGTCAGAATGGGATGAACAGGCAAAGAAAACATATTACGCAAACTATGGTGATGTGCCTTTTGGGGATATTACAAAAGAAAGTACAAAGAATAAAATTCCTAAAGGGTTTGATATTCTTTGTGCTGGTTTTCCATGTCAAGCATTCTCCCTTGCTGGCAAGCGTTTAGGTTTTGAGGAAACGAGAGGAACGTTGTTCTTTGATGTTGCAGAAATACTCCGTAGGTATCAGCCAAAAGCATTCTTCCTTGAAAATGTAAAGGGACTTGTTATTCATGATAAGGGAAAAACATTCAAAACCATATTAAATACTTTAGATGAAGTTGGTTATGTTGTTCCAGACCCAGAGATTGTTAACGCCATGTACTTTGGAGTTCCGCAACACCGTGAAAGAATTTACATTGTTGGATTTAGAAAAGACTTGGGAATTAAAAAAGAAGATTTTTCATACCCAGAACAAAAGGAAGTCACAAAGAAATGGATTGATGTCAGAGAAGAAAAACCTGTACCAGCAAAGTATTATCTTTCCACGACATACATTGACACACTCATACGTCACAAGGCTCGCCATGAAGCAAAAGGGCATGGCTTCGGTTATGATATAATTCCAGACGATGGCATCGCACATGCAATCGTTGTCGGAGGAATGGGTAGAGAATGTAACCTTGTCATTGACTTCCGCCAAAAGGATTTGACACCAACAACGAGAATCAAAGGAGAAGTCAACAAGCAAGGTTGGCGTAAAATGACACCAAGAGAATGGGCACGTCTCCAAGGCTACCCGGACAATTTCAAAATAGTCGTGGCTGACGCTTCTGCATACAAGCAGTTTGGAAATAGTGTGGCTGTGCCAGCAATTCAAGCCACGGCAAATCAATTACTTAAAACATTAAGAGAATATGGCTATATCGGGGAATAAAGGTGAATGGAGTGAGATATATACTCTGTTCAAACTCTTAGGAGAAGGTAAAGTTCATGCTGGTGATGCCGACATGAACAAATTGGATTTGTACTACCCAATTCTCAACATAATTCGTGAGGAAAGCAAGAAATACGAGTACAAGCCAGATGTTGACCAACATATTGTCGTTATTGATGAAAACGGTAACGAGTTCACAAGAATATCAATGAATAAGTTCTTGGAGGAGTCAGCGAAATTGCTTGTGGAGATAAAGGATGCAAACGACCGTGCTTTTGCAATACCTGCCACAGAATCATTCATGGCAGAAATTGGCTGCTCAAAACTGAAAGCACCATCAAAAGACAAAGCTGATATTCACATTGTTATTCATGATTTACGCACAAACATGAAGCCTTTATTGGGATTCAGCATCAAATCGCAACTCGGAAGTGCGTCCACTCTTCTCAATGCAGGAACCACAACCAATATTACTTACAAACTTGTTGGTGCGGAATTGAGTGACGAAGAGATTGATGAAATCAATGCTGTAAAGGGGCATCTTCCACGAATGCAAGCGATATTTGACAAAGGATGCGCTTTGGAATATAATGACATTGACCATCCTGTATTTAAGAATAACCTTCTCTTTTTGGATTGTTGTATGCCACAATTCATTGCCAACTGCTTAAAGGAAGATAGCAAGTCTGGCTCAACATCTTCTATAAAAGATTGTGTATCAGAGGTAGCGAAACAAAATCCTTTTGGGTTTAGTGGGGCAAACATAGAGGCTTTCTATGCTCACAAAATGAAGGTGCTTCTTCTTGACGCTGCATTAGGTATGACACCAGCGAAAGAATGGACAGGAATATACGATGCCAATGGCGGTTATCTTGTCGTTCGAAAAGATGGCGAGATTGTTTGTTATCACTTCTACAATAGAAATGATGTGGAGGATTATTTGTACAACAACACTCGCTTTGAGCGAGCAAGCAGAGACCGTTATCATTTTGGAAATGTGTACAGAGGTTCAGATGGAAACTCTTACATTAAGTTGAATTTGCAAATTAGATTTAAGAAATAGTTTTGCATATGACGGTAAAAGATTCACTCAAGGCAGAAATCTTTGATTGTAGATTCCATGCGGATTGTATGTCATTGTTGGTTAAGAAATACAGGAAATATGACAAGGTCTTAAATGTTGTATTGGCAATAACTTCATCTGGAAGTATTGCGAGCTGGGCCATATGGAAGCAATATGCTTTTATTTGGGGTTTTTTAATAGCACTATCACAACTAATCACAGCATTAAAGCCTCTATTTCCATTTCATAAGCATGTGCATACTCTGAATTTGCGATGTTACAAACAAGAACTTCTATTTTTAGAGTTGATAGAGATATGGAGTAACTTCAATGACAAGAGTGAAAGTTCAAATGATGTCAAGCGACATTTGAATTATCTCAAAAAACAAATTAATGAAAATGAATTTTTTGACGATGATGATGGATTTGAATTTTCGCAAAAGCTACAAGACAAAGCAAAACTGATGACAGTTGACACATTGAAAACAAAATATAAAATAAATTAGAATATGGACAACAACAAAACAAACAATACGCCAATAAGGCGTACAGAAGTGCATCCTGAAAAAAATGGAGCGCAAGGTGAAAAGAAACTTCCAAGTTTTCATTATCCTACTACACCACCAAAGAAAAAATAATTGTTTATGAAAAGTCAATGTTGCTATAACAAATATCAAGCAACATTGACTTTTATTCTATCAACCTTCAATCTCTACTATATCTCCCGATGAAGACCCGCCACCGCTTGGTTTAGAGCCACCACTTGACGGTTTGTTCCCATTATCTGGAGAGGTTACCGATGAACCGCCTGAAGTTGATGGATTTTTTACCTTTTGTCCAATAACCTCACGCTTGTAATGAGTAATTTCAGTGTTCACATAGTCAATGAAAGCCGTATAATCCTTTTCGCCAAAGACGAGTGCAAGGGCGTTTACCATTTTTACCAAAGCACGATAAGCGTCATCACTTGCTGTGCGAGCAGTCTTCAATGCTCCAACAGTTATACCTATCTTCTCGTTGGTGCGCTGCAAGGTAAGAGTTCTTACACGCTCGTTTGCTTCCTTCAAGTTGGTAACGAATGCTGTTAAGCCCAACTTTGCTACCTGTGCAGCGTACTTATCTTCAAGGTCGGAAATGAAGTTGACCAAAAGACCTGTCTCTTTGTCAAGTTGGTCGGCAGTATTAATCTTGTAGTCCTTGATGTGCTGGGAAAGAATCTTTGCAGCCTGTGCCATGTCTGCAATAGGCATGGCGAGGAAGCCTTCAACTGCTTTCTTGTAGCCAGCATAAAGGGCATCACGGTCGCTGTCTGTTTTGGCTATCTCATCAGTCAAGAGACTTTTCTGTGAAATCTTCAAGGCTTCGTCCTCTGCTGCAACGGCAGCCTTAAAATTACTGACAAGTTCCGATGCCTTGCCTTTGACGGCAGTGTCTGCCTCGGCACGTGCAAGAATGTTACTTACAAACGTGAAATGCGCACCGTTATTCATGCGCTGAATGTTGATGTCGTAAATCTCTTTCATGATGTTAAGGATTTAAATTTGACAAATCGTTTTGTGCATCGTCGGATTTCTCCGATTGCAATCGCTAAGATATAAAAATAAACGAGAAAACGGCAACCTTATTGCGAAAAATTGGAAATCTTACGAGAAAAAGACGGTTTTTGCCTGTTGAAATCTATTTCGCTACTCGTTTTTGGGGATTTTTGGCACAAGAAGTAACAAGGAATAGTAATCAACAGGGGATTTTATATTTTGTGGACAAAGAAACTTGAATCAAAACCTCCAACAGTTCTTAAAAGTAACTATTGATTGCAATCAACAGTCCCAACGACATATAAAAGTAGGTGTTGATCGCAATCAATGGCTTCAATGAAGCTAAAAGTGGCTGGTGATTGTAATCAATACCTCCAACCGACATCAAAAGTAGAAATATTTTCTAATCAATAGCTTCAACAACATCTAAAAGTGCCTGTTGATTGCAATCAAGACCCATTTCTTCCTGTCCGTGCTTACAACTATGTGGTGCGTGTGGCTGGCAAGAAAACGGAGCAGACGGTGTTCTGCTTGCCGAAATTCATCATTCCCGACGACAAGGAGCTTGTCGTGGAGATGAACGAGAAGGAAGGCGGTCGCCATCAGTCGTTTGTCGTGGAGAACAGCGACTTGGTGCGAGCTTTGACAATCAACGAACTTAGCGTGAAGTAACGGATGAAAAGAAGAAACATTGCAATCATGGCGATGCTTGCCCTCACCGCAGGGCAGGCATTCGCCCAAAGATGTCTTCCTCAGATGAAAGGCATCGAGGTGAAGGTCGGCATGGCTGACGGAGTATATAACGGCAAGAAGTCCTGCAAGGCTGGCTATTACGCAGGTCTCGGACTTTCGAGCTATACCAAGGGTGGTGACAAGTGGACGTATGGGGCGGAATATCTGCAAGTACATCAGCCTTACCGTGAAACTTCCGTTCCAATAGCACAAATGACGGGCGAGTTCGGTTATTCCTATTACTTCCTTTCCGACAATAGCAAGACAGTGCTGTTCTATATCGGAGGTACGGCACTGGCTGGCTATGAGTCCGTAAACTGGGGCAAGAGAACCATGTCGGACGGAGCGACCTTGCAGAACAAGGGAGCGTTTATCTATGGCGGTGCCGTGGCATTGGAAACGGAAATATACCTGTCGGATGCTATAGCTTTGACCGCTTCCGTTAAGGAAAGGCTTGTTTGGGGCAACAGCACGGGACATTTCCACACGCAGTTTGGCATCGGCATGAAGTTCATCATCAACTAAAACAGTGAGCCTATGGACATCAATGAAATCAAACAAGTGCCTATCGTGGACTTTCTCTATATTCTCGGCATTGAGCCTGTCAAGCACAAGGCTTCGGGACTTTGGTATCATGCGCCATACCGCAATGACCGCAATCCTTCGCTTCGGGTATCAACGGACAAGAATGTCTGGTATGATTATGGCATCGCCAGAGGTGGTGACATCTTCAACCTCGCAGGGGAGTTCATCAACAGCAATGAGTTTGTGGCACAAGCCAAGTTCATATCTGAAACGCTTGGTGGCAGCTTCCCGACATCGTTTCCGCATTATCAAAGGATAGCAGAAAAGGCTGTGAAGGCGAAAGGTAATCCCTTTAGTGATATTGTGGAAAAGCCATTGAGCCATCCTGCACTCAGGCAGTACTTGCGTGAGCGTGGCATATCAGCTGACGTGGCGAGCCGTTTCTGCTGTCAGGTGGAATACCGATACAATGGCAAACAGTTCTTTGCTGTCGGTTTCAAGAACAACAGCGATGGTTACGAGATACGAAACCGCTTCTTCAAAGGTTGCGTGTCGCCAAAGGACATCACTCTCATTGGCAGGAACAGCAACGTCTGCCATCTGTACGAGGGTTTTATGGATTTCCTCTCTGCCGTCATGCTCGGCATAGGTCGTGGTGAGGATCATATTGTCCTCAACTCTGTGGCGAATATGCAAAAGGTACATCATCTTTTAGATGGCTATGCACAAGTGTACTGTCACTTGGACAATGACGAGGCAGGCGAAAATGCCTGTGACGAACTGCAAAAGCGATATGGCGATAAGGTCATTGACCATTCGCATCTATACACAGGTTACAAGGACTTGAACGAGTACCTGATGAGCCATAAGACAAGAAAGTAACAATCATTCAAAAACATCAAGACAATGAAGAAGAACAATAAAATCAAGAAATCAGTGAGCGTGTTGGCATTCCTTTTCGTGTGTGCCGTGTCGGTAATCCTTTCATCGTGCAGCGATGAGCTGGACATTCAGCAGTCGTATCCGTTCAAGATGGAGACGATGCCTGTGCCAAAGGACATTGTGCGTGGACAGACCGTTGAAATCCGCTGCGAGTTGAAGGCGGAGGGAAAGTTTGACGGCACCATCTATACCATCCGCTATTTTCAGCATGACGGAAAAGGTTCGCTGAGAATGGAGAACGGAACGGTGTTCCAGCCTAACGACCGCTATCTGTTGGAGAATGAGAAGTTCCGTCTTTACTACACCTCGGCAAGTACGGAGACACAGACGCTGACAGTGGTTGTAGAGGACAACTTCGGCAAGTCATACGAAATGGAGTTCAGTTTCAACGACACAGACGACGAGGAAGAGTTTGCGAGAAGTGCCAACAAACTCGGTAGCGTATGCGGTTGATGATATTGTTAGCCTTGCTTCTTGTGTCGGGCAGCTTGTCTGCCCAGACGCAAGGGGCGATAAAGCGAGTTTGTCATGTGTCACGTTTTGAGTTGGCTGTCGCCTGCATCAAGAAGTACGAGGGTCTGCACGGACCGAAGCACCATCCTTATGTCGGATATGGGCACAAGCTGTTGCCTGGCGAGAAGTTTTCTCCAAGAATGACGGAACGGCAAGCCGATGCCTTGCTGCGCTCTGACCTCAGAAAGCTCTGCGCCATGTTCCGTGGTTTCGGTTGTGACTCGCTGCTCTTGGCTGCACTTGCCTACAATGTGGGGTGTGGAAAGGTGATGAAAAGCCTGATGTATGCCAAGATGCGAAGTGGCAACAGAAACATCTATCGTGACTATGTGGACTTCAAAAGGTGGAATGGAAAGATAGTGCCTTCCATCGAGCGAAGAAGAAAAATGGAGTATCTGCTCTTGTTTACTCCATAGGATAAGGTTTTAAAAAAAATAGGACAGTCCTTTTGATTGGGGGCTGTCCTTTGTTTTTTGCAAGCATCGCAGATAAGGAAAAGACGGTTTCTTTGCCACTTTCTTTTCCGCTCCTCGGCTCAAGAAAGAAAGTGGCGGAACTAATTTTCATCGCTCCGCCGATATGGATTTCATGTCGTTGCAACCATTCGTTGCTCTATAAGTCTTGCATTGCTGTTCACCAAGTTGATGATGTCGGCATGGTGCTCGGTGTCCTTGTTCTGTAGTCCGTGGCATTGTACGACTTTCATCTGTTCGAGAGAAAACTCCACTGTTTCAACTCTTTGTTCGGCTATTCTTGCAGAGAAGATGATGCAGTCGGGATTGAGTGAATAGTTTGTACCGCTGCCTACACAATGATGCATCGCCTTGCCCTCAAGAACGTGCTCCCTGACGCTTTCAAGCATTCTCACCACGATATTGCCGTCCGTGAACATCAAACCGAAGAAACGGCTCTTCATTTCCTTGAATTTGTCCTCGTTCTTCAATGCCTTGCGTATCTCCTCCTCGGTGCGCTCCTTTTCTTTCTTGGCTCTGATTTTCTCGGATATTCTGTCGTGCTTGGCTTCAAGGTTGTCGGGACAAATGTAATGTGGACTTCTTATGTCCTTGCCCATTTCTACCAACATACAGATGTAGTCCGCCCATTTGCCGATGTCTGTAATTAGGTAATGGTTGCGGTTGGCTATCTTGTAGGCATTCCAACAAGTTTCCAAGTGCCGTGGGTGGTCTATGAAGTGGCGGACGTGTCCGTAACTACATTGCTTCATCATTGTTTCGATGCGGTGGTCTGTCAGCATCGCCTTGAACAATGTAAGCGGTTCGATGCCGTGAAACGCTCCGTCAAAGCCGTTGCGCCATATCTGAGGAATGACTTTCATATCGGGGCAGACCGGAAATGAAGCAATATGCTGATAGGTGGTGTTGTCCTTGCGCAGTTCAATGTCGGAGTCGTAGCAGAACGTGTCCATATAGATACCCATTGTGCGCTTGCGTGCCATAACCTCCACCTTGCCTTTTTCGTTCATCCAATAGCGTGCCACCTCCCAACAATAAATGTCTGCCTTTTGTCCCTTGCGGTAATAGGCTTTCATCTGAAATGCTCGCATAAGTTGCAGTCCCTTACGCTCAGTGAGTACGCTGAAATAGGTAGAAGACATTGCCTTCTGTCGCTTGGTGCGCTGCACTTCCAACTTTGCCTTACACTTCGGGCAGACACATTTGTCCGCATCCTCGTCCGTAGTCCAAGTGTGTCCGCAGTCCATGCAGGTGGTCTGTCCGTGCTTCAACTGAAAGGCATAGTGGTCAAGACACTCACGGAATGCCCATTGCATTTGCGCTCCCTTGATAGGTCGTAACCCCTTGTTTGAGGTTACGACTTGCTTCTGATATTTCGTTCTTGGTTTCATAACGTGTCGAATAATGATGGTTGGTGTACTTCTGTTTCTGTTCTCTGTGAGGTGCGCTTGGCGGTATCTCGGTTACGCATCTTGTTCATCTGCTCTTGCTGATACTGGCGGATGGCTTCGTGTCTTGCCTGTGCTTTCTCCTCCTCTGTGAGTTCGATGTGGTGGTTAACAGACACTTGGCAGTTCAATGGTTTGCCGACCTCGATGTCCTTCTCCTCGTAGTAGTGGATGGCTTGCCCATATATCTCGTCATCGCAAAAGCCGTTGCAACCGCTCTTCTGTACCCAATTAAGGATATAGGTGACGCAATCGTCTATGTTCTTGTCGGGGTCGTCATACTTGGCTGCAAAGAGTTCGTCCTCCATTGCACGCTCCTCCAAATAGGCTTGTATGGTTCTCTTGAAATATTCTGTAGTGTTCATATCTGATGTTGTTAAAGGGGTTGTTACTCGTGATAGATGATGTCGCAGTCCTCAACTTCTGTAGGCAGTCCGAAGAACGGATAATGGCTGAAGTAAGGTTCTGTGCACATGTCCTCGTTGTATCTCGGACTTACTATCTCAATATTGTTCTTGCGTATGGCTTCGTCCACCATACGGATTTCCTCGTCTGTCAGTCCGCTTGCATCGCCATTGATGATGTAGCAGAGTGCCCATGTAGGTATCGCTTCAATGCTTCTGTTCATATCGCTTGTACTTTAAAGTGTTAATAACCAAATGAATGTTCCAATCAGTACCACCATAGAAAGAATGGAAATGATGATGCCGAAGATGAACTTCACAATTCCAAATATGACTTCACCGACCATGCAGAGAGCCATATATACCAACCAAGCCACCAAAGTGATGAGGGTTGAGCCGACTGCGGAGAGTAATCTCCACCAAGTCTGTGTTATATTGATGTTTGTTGTCATATAGCCTTGAATTAAATTTATTTGCGGTTCCAGGAGCTGAAGGGAAGTTCTCGTTTCTTCACCTTTTTGTCGCTCCCTTTTCCGACATTTTTTTTGCGTCTTCCTGTCGCATCGGTCGTTTCGTTTCAGGTGCCTTTCAAGGGCGGCGAGGCTGGAAATACAAGGTTTTTCGGAAAAATACTACCCAACGGTGTGGAGATTTTTTCGAAAACCGAAGGCTCGACCTTTTATTTCCAAAGCCCGCTGCCATACCTTTGCACCTGCACGATAACGGTTGATGCCAAAAGGAAAGACCATGTGGAGGAAAGAAAATCAGAGCGGCAAATGAAAATAGAAACTTCACGGAAGTTTTTGGACTGCACGATTATCGCATACTCATTTCTGAGAAATGGATACAATTACTGTCTTGCAAATGTTTTTAGGAAAATGGAAATCGCATACAAGAATGGCACAGCCTTCAGAGAAATTCCGATGAAAGAAGAGTATGGCTTGTCCATGCTTCTTGCATCGGGTTTTCTCCAAGGCTGTGCAGCCAAGCATGAAAGTGGTCGTTGGGGTTTACATCAATGACTTCTTTCTTGCGGTGGAGTATGCAAACAAAATGGTACGGCAAATAAAGGAATGGTGTTTCTTTTGATCGGTTAGCCTGCAACCGACAAAAAGAAGCACTTTTCCTCATGCCGTACTACTAAGACATGAAAGGGTGGCGTGCTACTGTTTCATGTCGTTTGGATTCTGCGATAAAAATGAAACTGCGAGTTGTGGCTATAAAAGTCAGCCGTTGTCAGCACGGCAAACAAAGAAAAGTCCTTGGCTGTATAGTCTTGAAGTATTTCAAGGCATACCGCCAAGGATTTTTCTTGCCGTGCCATAGTCGGAGGAAGTTAGTCTGAGGTACGAGGACTGTCTTTCTTCGACGACGGCTGACTTTTATACAAAACACACGAAAGGATGAGAATATGCAAACGAAATAGAACATTCAAAAAACAGAAACCATTGCTACATAAGTTTGAATGGATTGAAATGGAAATAGCAAAGAATAGAGAAGAATATGGTTTAATAAAAACAGATTTATCCAAGTAAAAAATCGAGGATAAAAAATCTTAAAACATTCTTTATCCCCGATTAAATATCGTATCTTTGCAACCGAAAGAGTTCTTTGGATGGTTATGCAAATCACAGCAGGATGCTACATTCTGTTTATTTCTAATTCGTAACCTCTTCTTTTTATGAGATAAAAACTTATCTCATTCTCAATCACTTATAAAAAATACGTACTTTCGCACACCGAAAGTGGCACTTCATCGGTGCTAAACTACTTCGTAAGCCCCATGTCTTCGGCTTTCTTCATCAGCAGCTGCATGAGTGGCTCACGCTCGTTAGCCACACGATTGTCGAGCACAGCGTCCTTCAGATACTGCTTCAGCTCACCCACCTGCCTGCATGGCGGCAGGTTGAACATCTGCATAATCTCGTTGCCGTCGATGACGGGTTGTAACAGACGCTTGTAGTCGCGCTCCTTTAGGTCGGTGAGCTTCTCGCGCACCATGCGGAAGTTTTCGAGGAAGCGTTTCTTGCGCACCTCGTTCTTGCTCGTGATGTCAGCCTCGCAGAGCATCATCAGGTCGTCGATATCGTCGCCCGCGTCGTTGAGCAGACGGCGCACAGCCGAGTCGGTCACCTCCTCATCGGCTATCACGATGGGGCGCATGTGCAGGTCTACCATCTTCTCCACGTACTTCATCTTGGCATCCATCGGCAGTTTCATGCGTCGGAAGATGCCCGGAATCATCTTCGCTCCCAAGTAGTTGTGGTTATGGAACGTCCAGCCGATGGTGGGTTCCCAACGCTTCGAGCGCGTCTTGCCGATGTCGTGGAACAGAGCCGCCCAACGCAGCCAGAGGTTGTCGCTGCGCTTCGCCACGTTGTCCACCACCTCCAGTGTGTGGTAGAAGTTGTTCTTGTGCGCCTTGCCGTTGCGTGTCTCCACCACGTCAAGCGCACTTAGCTCGGGTATGATGAGCTGCAACAGTCCGCAACGCTGCAGCTCCACGAAGCCGCGCGAGGGCTGCTGGGTCTTCATTATCTTGTTCAGCTCGTCGGCGATGCGCTCTCCGCTCACTATCTTTATGCGCTCGGCGTTGCGTCCGAGCGCATCGAATGTCTCCTCGTCGATGAAGAACTTGAGCTGAGCCGAGAAGCGCACGCAGCGCATCATGCGCAGCGGGTCGTCGGAGAAGGTGATGTCGGGGTCGAGCGGTGTGCGTATTATGCCGTCCTCGAGGTCGTAGATGCCGTCGAAGGGGTCGACCAGTTCGCCGAAGCGTGCCTTGTTCAGACATACCGCCATGGCGTTGATGGTGAAGTCGCGGCGGTTCTGGTCGTCTTCGAGCGTGCCGTCCTCAACCACGGGCTTGCGCGAACCGCGGTCGTAGCTCTCGCGGCGTGCGCCCACGAACTCCACTTCGGTGTCGTAGAACTTTATCTGCGCCGTACCGAAGTTGCGGTAGACGGCGAGATGGGCGCGCCAGCGTCCGGTCTTCTCGTTCTTGCCAAGTGCCTTCTGCAGCTCCTTTGCCACCTCGATGCCGCTACCCACGACCACCACATCGATGTCGTTAGTGGGGCGCTCAAGGAATATGTCGCGCACGTAGCCGCCCACGAGGTAGCACTCTACGCCCATCGCGTCTGCCACTTCGCCTATCTTATGAAATATCTTTTTGTCGAGAATCTGTGCCAATTCGGCATCTGTGTATAGCTTCATACGTATAAAATCCTGATTATAACTTGCAAATCAAGTGCAAAGTTACGGTTTTTTACAGAATTTAAGGTGTATTGGCGGAAAATTTGTACCTTTGCGTTCAATTTAGGATAGCACTAAATTTCTTATTAATAATATTATTGTATAAAATCAAAAGACAATGAAAATCAAAAAGACAGCCTCTACACTGTTCCTCATTGCCATGCTCTGCCTCGGCGCAACAAAGGCAAAGGCACAGGTTAACGCACAGTTGTTATACGATTTTGGTAGCGACCGCGAGTTTGTAACGCTTACGCTTGAGATGTTCAAGCAGGACAAGTGGGGTAACACCTACTTCTTCATCGACCACGACTTCAACTACGACAAGCTGGGCGGTGGCAAGAACGTAGCCCCCGGCGGCACATACCTCGAGATTGCACGCTGCCTCAACTTCTGGCAGAAGTCTGCTATCAAAGACCTCTCGCTGCAGGTGGAGTACAACGGCGGTATCACACGTTCCTACCCTATCAACCACGCCATGCTCGCAGGTGTCGACTACTTCTTCCATAGCAAGGACTTCAAGAACACGCTCAACCTCAAAGCACTCTATAAGTATATATGGGAGAACAAGCAAAGCGTGCCTATGCAGTTCACCGTTGTTTGGGCTATGAACGACCTCTTCGGCGTGAAGGGCTTGAAGTTCGACGGTTTCGCCGACTTCTGGTGGGAGGATCACGCTGTCGACTTCCAAGCCGACGGCTCTTGCAAGAAGAAGAGCACCGTGTTCATCACCGAGCCGCAGCTCTGGTATAACGTTGGCCAGCACTTCGGTTGCAACAACCTCAGCCTCGGTACAGAGATCGAACTCTCCAACAACTTCGGCTCTACCGGCGGATTTAAGTGCCGCCCCTGCTTGGGCATGAAGTGGGACTTCTAAAAGTAAAAAAGTAAAAGAGTAAAAAGGTAACATGCTTTCAAAACTTTTCGGCTTCGACCCGTCGAAGCACAACATCAAGACTGAGGTGATGGCTGGCATCACCACTTTCCTCACCATGGCGTACATCCTTGCCGTCAACCCGAGCATCTTCAGCAACCTCGCCGACAAGGGCATGGATACCAACGCGGTGTTCACCTCAACGGCACTCGCAGCCATCATCGGCACACTCGCCATGGCTATCTACGCCAAGAAGCCCTTCGGACTGGCACCGGGCATGGGCTTGAACGCCTTCTTCGTGTTCACCGTCTGCCTCACCATGGGCTACTCATGGCAGTTTGCGCTCACCGCGATACTCATCGAGGGCTTCATCTTTGTCGTACTAACGCTGACAAAGGTGCGCACACTCATCGTCGACGCCATACCGGCATCGGTGAAGCGTGCCATAGGTGCCGGCATCGGACTCTTCATCGCCTTCATCGGACTGAAGAACGCTGGCATCATCGTCGAGAGTTCTGCCACCTTCGTCACCATCGGCACCATGACCGAAGGCACAGCACTGCTCGGCGTTATCGGCATCGTGCTCACCTCGGTGCTCGTCATCAAGAACGTGCCGGGCTCGCTGCTCATCGGCATCCTCGCCACAGCACTCATCGGCATACCGATGGGTGTCACCCACTTCTCGGGCGTGGTAGACACACCGCCGTCGGTGGCTCCGCTGTTCTGCCAGTTCGAGTTTCACCACATCTTCACGCTCGATATGCTCGTGGTGGTGTTCACCTTCCTCTTCATCGACATGTTCGACACCATGGGCACGCTCGTGGGCGTTTGCACAAAGGCGGGCATGATGCAGAATGACGGACGCATACCGGGGCTGAACAAGGCGTTCATGGCTGATGCCGTAGCCACAATGGCTGGCGCATGCCTCGGTGCAAGCACCACTACTACCTACGTGGAGAGTGCGGCAGGCGTAGCGCAGGGCGGACGCAGCGGTCTCACGGCGTTCTCTACGGCTATGTGCTTCGTTGTGGCTATGTTCTTCGCTCCGTTGTTCCTCTCCATACCGGCTGCTGCCACCACTCCGGTGCTCGTCATCGTGGGTCTGTTCATGCTCACACCGGTGAAGGACATCGACCTCGACGACTATGCCGAGTCGATACCGGCGTTCATCACCATCGTGATGATGCCGCTCACGTACAGCATCTCCGACGGCATCCTCTGCGGTGTCATCTCGTACGTGCTTATCAACATGCTCTGCATGAACTGGAAGAAGCTCAACCCCACGCTCTATGTGCTGGCTGCGATGTTCATTATGAAGTACATCTTCATCTAACATCGAGACATCTTTCAAACCAATACGCAACAAAAAAGCGAGGCTTTCGAGCCTCGCTTTTTTTGTTGATATATTTATGTTTATTGTCGTTTGCCCAATCGGCGAACTGTTTAGATATCGTCTGGGTCGTCAGTCCAACTATCGAAGTAGACTCTTGATGCCGAATACGCACCTCCCCAGGAGTCGCCCGAGCTTGCGGACCCATCATCTAATGTACCAGAGACACTCGTTCCGCTCTCTTCTATTCCGTACGAGCCAGCCATGATTGTTGTACAGCTCATTTCAACAACGTTTATTTTAGGGGCAGTATAGATTTTCTTATTCATGATTATTCGTTAGTGTTAATTAGGTCGTTTTCTTTACTTCAGTTTCATTGCCAAGCAGACTACTTCACCAGCACTTTCTTGCCATTCTGTACATACACGCCGTGCAGACCTTCGAAGCTTGTGCCTACGAACTGGCCCTGCAGGTTGTAGATGCGGTTGTCGGTAGGCTGCTCAACAACAGTGGTAAGCTCGTCGATAGCGGTTGTTGCGCCGTCGATGTTAGCACGCAGAGCTGCGAAGTTGGTGCCTTGAGGAACGATGAAGAACGCACGCATACCCTTCATCTTTGCGGTTGTAGTTCCTGATGGCTTATAGAACTTGTTGCCTTCGCCGAGGAAGAGGTTTGTACCATCGGTTGTGAGGTCGGTCTTTGCGCCGTATGTGCCCTGCATAAAGAAGCCGTTCTCGCCCGACTTCTCAGGGGCGCTCGCTACGATGTTCACGCCAGTAAATGTAGGATCAACCACCTCCTGAGTAGGCTTCACGATGTAAGGCTTGCCTGCCTCGATAGTGGTAGAAGCTTTGAAGTTCATCACGTTGCCATTCATCGAGCCGAAGGTGTAAACCAACGTGCCTGCACCAAACTTCTCAGCAATCACGTCTGCAGAGATTGTGAACGGCACACAGAACGTGTTCCACTGCATAGGGGTGAGTGTACGCTTAAGCTGCACGTCAACATCATTCTGAGTATTGAACGACACCGTTGCTGTCTCACGCATAATGTTGTCAGCATAAGTATGTGCAGGGACATAGTCATTAGAAGCCAACTGTATGGTGTATGTACCGCTACATGCCTCATCGTTAGCACCTATCTTTATATTCTTTTGCGAAAGGAGTTTTGCCAAACGAGTAGAGTTATGGGTCGGTGTTGCTTCGTCACCCAAATACATACCATCCTTTGTATATCTAAACACCAACGGATTAGTATAGGTAAGCCTACCCGTATTAGCCTTGTCACCTTCGAGCACATATCCCTGCACCTTTGTTGAACTATAATTATAGAAAATAGATCTTCCAGTTCCTTCAACCCAACCAAGACCATCGTCAGCACCAGTCACACAAAGTACCACACGATTTGCCTCAGCGTCCTTAGCATACACTCCATCAAGGTCAACCGTAACAATGAGTTGTTGTGTATCCCAGTCTATCGGAGTTGTAATTTCCCATGGAGTATTCTTAGTTGCCTTCCAAGTGGTCTGACCATTATAAGTAAGGTTTGTAGCAGTACCTGTCGGAATTGTTGTATTTGTGATTACAGCCTTGCTCACCACCTTAACCGACTTATAAGTACCTGCCATACGTCCATTACCTTCCTGGCTGGCAATGGTTAAATTCGACTTGTTAAACAGAGCGGTGAGGAAAGTAGCTGTAAGTGAGGTTGAATTACCATCAATGGTAAGACCTTTTTCATTATCAATCTCGATAGTGATATTGGTCTTATCGTAAGAGCTACCCAAGGTAAGCTTTTGTGCAGGATCGTCTGAAGCAAAGCCTAAGCCATGCAAAGATACCGTTGTACCATCGCAATAAACATGCACGAGAGGTGTTGGAGAATTCCAACCAACATTAGACGTTGTCTGAGGACAGAGGTCGAAAATACAATCAGGTCGAGATGTTGCATCGCCCGACTCTTCACTCTGATCATTACAAGCGGTGACATCAACAACTACCTGCAACTTCTGCGTTGTCCAGTCGATAGAAAAGTCGGCAAAGAACATTGAATTGTTTGGACTATAGTTTGTAATTGGGAGTGTTTTTGTTTGTCCGTCTCGAGCTAAAGTTTTACCCCCCCCCGATTAAAAATAGCAATGCAAAGATTGCAATGATTTTGTTTAAGCTAAAGGTCTTCATATTTAGGCTATTAAATTGTTATATATTTTTAGTTGTTTATACGTAGTTTGTACTATTGTTTAGGTATGTCTGAGTACGAGCGACAAAATTAAGCAATTATTTTTTATGCACAAAAGAAAAACAAAACAAAATGTTTCTGCACCTTATTTTTAACATTACAGCATCCGCATCGGTCGACGCAGACGTCCGCATCGGTCGATGCAGATGCTACTTCGTAATGTTTTACAAGTCTTTTAGCAGCACTTCGCGCTGACTATTCAGATAAGTGTTGCGTTCGGCAATGATCTTCTTCCAAGCTGTAGACGATAGTTGCTTCACGTCGATGGTGAGCGACCACTTGCCCTGTGCCTCCATGCGGTCAATAAGTGTGCCCACGCTGAGACGTGTGATGCACTCGGCAGGTTGATAGAGTGATTCGCCGTCCTTGTCGCCACCAGGTATTTCGGTGAGAATATTTATCTGCACGAGCTGATAGAGCAGGTCGTTGACGATGCGGATTGGTATTCCGGTGGCGAGTTTCAGCTTCAGAGCCGATAGCGGTTTGCCTCCTTCGCTGAAGTTGCGGCAGATGCGACTTGCGAGCACGAGGCAGAGCAGCATCTTGTAGCGATGGCTAAGGTCTTCGGTCTTAGCCTTAAACGCATAGTCGTCCATGTTCTGATTGGCGTAGCATAGTTCTGCGCCGAACAGGCATATCAACCACGAAATCTGTATCCAGAGCATGAACAACGGCAGAGCTGCAAACGAGCCGTAGATAGCGTTGTAGCTGCTCACCCAAATCTGCGAGTGGATGTAGAAGAGCTGCAGTCCCTGCATGGCTACGCCGGCGAGTATTCCGGGCACGAGCGCGCAGCTCAGCTTCACCTTTGTGTTGGGCATGAAGAGATATAGAGCGATGAACACGCCCGACATGAGGACGTAAGGCAAGAGCTGCAAGAAGAACTGCGCCAACGAGCCTATTACCATCGTGTCTTCTATCTGCTTGAAGATGGTGGCGAAGAAGATGCTTATACCCGAGGTTATCACAATCACTACGGGCATGAGTAGCAGCATCGACGTATAGTCGGTGATGGTGCGGAACATGCTGCGTGGCTTCTTCGCCTGCCAGATATCGTTGAACGTGCGTTCGATGTTGCTGATAAGCATCATCACAGTGAAGAGCATGAAGAGCAAGCCGATGCCGAGGAATAGTCCGCTCTTGGTGTGTACGAGGTACGAGTTGACGAAGCCGATGATTATCTCCGACACCTGCGGCTGACTTGAGAACG
>OHMG01000222.1_pt1 | contig 29490 bp, 28 predicted proteins | sample 1569281 | NCBI WGS metagenome assembly OHMG01 (sample SAMEA3879581, study PRJEB24766) | human gut metagenome | biome: human-associated habitat; feature: feces | place: USA | collected 1985/1987 | reverse complement strand
TCCATTCTTCAACAACTACAGACCACAGTTCTATTTCAGAACAACAGACGTTACTGGCGTTATCACACTTCCTGCTGACAAGGAAATGTGCATGCCTGGCGATAACGTAGAGATGGATGTTGAGCTTATCACTCCAATCGCTATCGAAGAGGGACTTCGTTTCGCTATCCGTGAGGGTGGTAGAACAGTAGGTTCTGGCGTCGTTACAGCTGTTAGAGACTAATTTTTAGTTCGCTATATAAAGATCGGGTACAATATGTATCCGATCTTTTTTTGTCTTAAAATATTATGAATAATAAGTTAAATGATATTTGCATGCTTTAAAAAAGTACGGTGATATGCTATAATTAGTATATCGGGGGTGAGAATTTGAACGATACAAATACTAAAGATTATATGATTGACGTTGCCCAGGATACTACTTATCAAAATCAGAGTGATGATTATAAGAAGTCGTTTGCAAAGTGGCGTTCAAATCCTCAGAATTCTTTTGGATTCCAGTTTATACATGATACAAGAGAACACTCATACATTGATGGCGAGGGTTTTGTGCCTCATAAGGCAGAGGTAGCAGAGAGGATCTCTATGCTAAAATGCTGTAGTTTGTTGGGCATTTGTCTTGTGGTAATGCTTGCTATTGATTTTCTTAACTATTTTATAGTGAATAAATACGCGCCGGATACAACTGGTACATTTGTGTATTTTTCTCAAACAGATGGTGGATATGGCAGATATGATGTTGGAATGACTTTTATTTTAGGTCTGTTGTTTGCCGCAAAGTTTGTTGTGCCTGGTCTTATTTTTAAGATAGTTACTAAGATCCCTAATAAAGTCGTTTTTGCAAATTCAAAGGGCTACGAAAAAATGCGTGGAACTGCTGTGGTAATTATGATGGTCATAATCGTTGTGGGCAGAGTTGGACAATATATCCTTAGTCTGCTGTTTTCAACTGTGCATTTAGACGGGATATATTCTATTTTTGTATTCTCTGAAGACCCTGTTGTTGCTTTTGTTTCTTTTACTTTCTTTGCGATCATTGTTCCTATAATGCAAGAGATAGTATTTCGAGGAATTTTTTTGCAGACTTTTCGTCAATTTGGCGACACCTTCGCTATTATGATCACTGCTGTTGTGAACGGTTTATGCTACTATGATATTACATATCTTCCTTTTGTTGTATGCTGTACTGCGGTTCTTGGACTTTTTACTATACGAACAGGCTCGGTTTTTACTGCAATTTCAATGAGTATTTGCGCCCACATCACGAATTTTGTATTAAGTTACATTGTTCTCTATGATCTTCCTTATGCAAAAATAGCAGAAGTCATAATCTGTACAGTGATCGTTGGTGTATCACTTGTGATGTACTCGAAGCTTACAAGCTTTGGTGACTGGACATTCAACATTGAAAATGATAATTCTTTTATGACGATGTCAAAGCGAGTTAAATCTTTCATTGCAACTAACTCGATCGCAGTGTGGATAGCTGCAATTCTTGTGACCATGTTTGTGTGTGCGAGGATAATATGACGAGAGATGAGCTTTACATGAAAAAAGCGTTGGAGCTTGCGGAAATTGCCGCAGAGCAGGGGGAAGTACCTGTTGGTGCGATAGTTGTGAAGCGTTCCAGCGGTGAAATAATCGGCAGGGGATTCAATCGTCGTGAGTATGGGCGTTCCCCTTTGACTCATGCCGAACTTGTGGCTATTGAGGAAGCGAGTCGCAATCTTGGCGGCTGGCGGCTTATGGGTTGTGAGCTTTTTGTTACTCTCGAGCCTTGTCCTATGTGTACGGGTGCGATAATAAATTCTCGAATTGAGCGTGTGGTTTTTGGTGCGTATGACAAAAAGGCTGGTTCTTGCGGGTCGGTGGTAAATCTTTTTGAGCTACCCTATAATCACAAACCTCTTTGCACAGGCGGTATACTGCAAGAGCGGTGTGCAGATACACTGACGGAATTTTTCAAAAATCTTAGACGTAAAAAAAACCTCTCCGAATAGTTCGGGGAGGTTTTCCTTATATTTCGTTTCGATTTTCCAAAGCCTTGTAAAGCGTCACTTCATCAGCATATTCAAGCACTCCGCCAACAGGTAGACCGAACGCCAAACGTGTGACCTTTACACCAAGGGGTTTCAGCAGCCTTGAAATGTAAATTGCCGTAGCTTCGCCATTAACTGTAGGATTAGTAGCCATAATGACTTCTTTAACATTCTCAGGCTCTATCCTCGCAAGCAGTTCTTTTATTTTAAGCTTGTCAGGGGAAATGTCGTCCATAGGGGAGAGAAGTCCATGCAAAACATGGTAAACGCCTTTGTACTCCTTAGTACGCTCGAAAGCGGCTATATCCTTTGGGTCTTCTACTACGCAGACCGTTGTGTGGTCACGTCTTGGGTCGGCACAGATAGGACACTTTGGCTTGTCAGTAAAGTTCTGGCAAACGCTGCAAAGATGAACGCTTTTGTGGGCATTAGTGATAGCCGCTGCAAAAGCCGATGCGTCCTCGTCCGTCATGGACATAACATAGTAGGCAAGGCGCTGTGCGGACTTCATGCCTATACCAGGGAGCTTTGCAAATTGCTCTGCCAGAAGTACCAAAGGCAGTGCGTTTGACTCAGCCATTAAAACAGACCTGGGAATGATACTCCGCCTGTGAGTTTCTGCATTTCAGTGTCGCTTACTTCATCGAGGTTAGCAACAGCCTGATTGAAAGCTGCCATAACGAGGTCCTGAAGTGTCTCAACGTCCTCTGGATCAACTACCTCAGGCTTGATATCAAGCTTAAGGACGTTTCTCTTGCCGTTGATAGTTACCTCAACAACTCCGCCGCCTGCTGTACCTGTGAACTCTCTCTGCTCAAGATCTGCCTGGAGAGCTGTGATCTCGTCCTGCATTTTCTGAGCCTGCTTGAGCATCTGATTCATGTTATTGGAAGGACCCTTGCCCATTCCCTGTGGAAGTCTTGCTTTCATTTTAAAAACTCCTTATATTCAAAATTATTTTTTTATATCAACTTCAATATCAAGTTTTTTCGCTTTGTCAAGCAACTGATTTATAGGATTTTCCGTATCCTCAGGTGCGACATTTTTGGCTGATTTGACTTTGATAGTGAAGTTTTGTCCGAAATTATTTTTCAGTATCTCATTAAGCACCGTAGCATCGCCGCTTGCTTTGAACTTTTTGAGATAAAAGTCATTGTGTACTATCATAAGCAGCACATTCTGACACATATAAGCCTTTGAATTGACTAAGAAACAGCCTATGGCAGGATTTGTCTGCTTGACCTGCTCCACAATGTTGTCCCAAGTCTGCACAAGCTTGAAGTCGCTTGCTTTCATTTTCTTGAAATCCGGGTCAAAAGGCTTTGGTGGTGGAGCTTGTTCCTGCTGAACTGGTGTGGCGATCTGCGGTTGAGTCTGCAAAACGGCACCATTTTTTAGTGCATTCTCAAGCTGAGTTATTCTATTAAGAAGCACTGTGATCTCAGCATTGCCTGATACAGCCTGCACAGTTGCACCTGCTTTTTGAGCAGCTCCGCACAGCTTTATGATACACATTTCAAGCTCGATACGCTTTGATGTGCTTTTTGCAAAACGCTCGCTGCACTCCTGTAAAGTATTTATATCCCCGAGTATCTCGTCCAGCTTCATGCGTTCTGCAAGGGCTTTAAGTCTTTCATACTCGTCAGGCAGACAAGTTATAAGATCCTTGTTGTTGTCGATAGTTTTGATTATCATGACATTTCTCATCTGAGCGAGCAGTTCACCTGCCAAGACTTTCAGATCTTTTGACATATCATAAAGCTTGTCAACGACCCTGAGTGCGCCTGCGGCGTCCTTTTCGGCTATCTTTTCGAGAATATCAAAAAGATAATCACGTCCTGCAATGCCGGAAGCTGAGGACACAACGTCAAGGGTGATGTCGTTTTCATAGGCAACGCACTGGTCTAAAAGAGAAAGTGCGTCACGCATACCACCGTCAGAAAGCCTTGCTATCATGCCTGCGGCATCTTCGTGGAGGGTAAAGCCCTCCTGAGAAGCAATATACATAAGCCTTGAAACGATGTCCTCGTTTCTTATCCTGTGAAAGTCGAAATGCTGGCATCTCGACACGATAGTTGCAGGAACTTTATGTATCTCCGTAGTGGCAAGAATGAACTTGACATGCGGAGGAGGCTCTTCCATAGTTTTCAGCAGGGCGTTGAATGCGCCCGCGGAAAGCATATGCACCTCGTCTATGATATATACCTTATATTTACATCTTTCAGGAGTATAGACAACGCCTTCACGCAATTCTCTGATATCGTCTACTTTAGAATTTGAAGCAGCGTCAATCTCGATAATATCGGAAAGAGTGCCGTTGTCAGCGTCTTTGCATATCTCACATTCAAGGCATGGCTCACCGTCATGTGGGTCAAGGCAATTGATTGCCTTTGCAAAAATTCTTGCGCAGGTGGTCTTTCCCGTACCTCTCGAGCCTGTGAAAAGATAGGCGTGGGCGGTCTTGCCGCTTTTTATCTGATTTTTGAGAGTAGTTGTAATATGCGGTTGTGAAACAACATCGTCAAATGACATTGGACGCCATTTTCTGTACAATGCCTGATACAAAACTCTCACTCCAATCAAGAAAATAAAAAAATCAATCCGACATATGGGCGTGCGGGCGGAACTGTGACACACGAAACAAACCGCTTAATGCTGCTCGGTTCCCCGCCTGACATGGTTCACAGCGTTTCATTGCACAGGACCCGCACACCTATATCTCGGATTGATGAGGAACAATAACTGAATCATATCAATCTAACTTTTGTTACCTTACTATTATAACATACTTCCAATGAAATTTCAAGTGTTTTTGAAAAAAAGTTATAAAAAAAGGCAAAGAACATCAACGCCGCTGAACAAAGCTGGACAGCGGCGGATATTATGTGCTTGTAAAAATATATCAGGTGGCAATGATGAAATTCAGCTTGCCGAACGGATAGTTCACAGGGATACGGAATGCAGTGCCTGACAAGGCAAGCTCACCATTTTCCAAAAATTCCTGCGGTGTGAGTGTAAGCTCAACGCCATGCTCGTTTGACTCATTTACAACGAACAGACCGTCGTTTACGTTCAGAAATTCGCCTGCTGTAGCGTTTACAAAGTCATCGACCTCCGTGAAGCTCTCTTTGGCAAACCTCTCAGCGAAAGCCATATATGTCTTTGAATCTGTGGCAATGCAAGCCTCAGCGTTATATTTTCCATTTATTTTTTGGATAACGATATGTTCTGCTGCAAAATTCTTTATAACTGACGCTTCCATAGGGGTGAAATCGTCACCGATAAATCTGATAAGATTTTTGAAAAGCAAAGTAACATAATCAGTACAAATACGAGCATTTTCATCATTGTCAAAATGATAGAACTCATTGATAAGGTTATGTAGAGTTTCTGTTTGATTGTCTGAAATATCGTCGGTTATCTGATTTTCAGCCTTATAGTCTTTAAGTGCCTTTTCAAACTCAGCATTGGTAAGAGCACCGTTATTAACAAGGGTCTGACCCAGGAGCAGATAATCAGTAGGCTGCTGAGCGAGAAGCTTTTCAACGTCGTCAGCGGTAACATAGCCAAGCTCCACGGCAAGGTCGCCAAAACGTTTATCGACACTCTGCTGAGTGATATTGACGTGCTCCACCTGCTCGGCTGTCATAAGACCAGCGTTTATAGCGAGAACGCCAAGGCGAAGTCTTGTATGCTTTTTAGCCTCGAAAGCCTGAGTAAGATCCTCAGCGGTACAAAGCTTATGGTTAAAGAGGTAGCCTCCAAAAAACTGCGCAAACATTTACAGTACCCCCTTTGCAACGTTCTCAAGGACTTTAAGAGCGTCATTATCAGCTATAGGTTTCTGCAAAAAGTCCACAGCTCCCGACTTAAGAGCGTCTTTCAAATGGCTCTGAGTACCAACAGAAGAAGCCATTATCACCTTAGCGTCAGGGTCTTCTGCTATTATCTGTTTGAGGGCTTCAATACCTGTTACCTTTGGCATGATGATATCCATGAAAACCACGTCAGGCTTAAACTCCCTATATTTGCTAACAGCCTCCTCACCGTCGGCTGCTTCATAAACGGCTTTTACTCCAAATCCAGAAATAGACATACTGAGCTTTTTGCGAGCGAACATAGAATCGTCGCATATAAGCACTGTCATTTCATTTATATTCACGATAGATCCCTCCCGATTATTTTGCGGCAGCAGTTCCGTAATTGCCGATGACGGAGAAAATAATCTCTCTACTGCCTTGTTTTTAATTATATCATAAAAATCTCCAAAAGTCAAGAGTCGTCAAATATGTTTTATGTTGAAAATATACAAAGAAGTAAATGCAGAATTTACTTGCAGTTTGCTTGACAAAATGAAAAAAGTATGCTATAATCATAATGTTATGTGCCGGTGTGATGGAATTGGCAGACGTGTCGGACTCAAAATCCGATGGTAGCGATACCGTACCGGTTCGACCCCGGTCACCGGCACCATGAAAACGGGTTCTTGTATCAAGAGCCTGTTTTTTTTATTAGTGTCCTCATTCTCTTCTGTCTCTGCTTCACCACCAAGAGCATTGGCGATGACCTCGGCTTGACAGTGCTTTCAGACGAACGGAAACGCCCCTCAGAGCCGTCCGAGCCTGCGGAGCGGAAAACTAACCGTCTGAAAAGAAAAGACCTGAGAAGTGCTTGTGTGAGCAAATCGCAGGCCTTTGTGAGTTATTCAGTTTCAAAAGGGTATGCTGTCATTGTGGCGTGCGCCATAATGATGATATGGACTTGTGTGGAACGGTTTGCAGGTGTTCTAATAGACTACGGGCAAGCGGCACACATCAATATTGTGCCTTAACGAAATCTTAACGCCGTAACCGTAATCTTAACAGCACTTTAACCGCTCATGTGATATAATAAAGCTATAATTTGAACGAGAGGTGTACGATGTTACATAAAAATAGAGTAAAAAACAGAACTCATATGACTTCATTTCGGGTCATCATTATCAGCTTCTTTTGCCTAATTCTGGTAGGTACGCTGCTTCTGATGCTGCCGATCTCATCAAGGCAGCGGTGTGTGACTTCATTCCCTGATGCAATGTTCACAGCCGTTTCAGCTACCTGTGTGACTGGGCTTGTTGTAAAGGATACTGCTACATACTGGTCTCTGTTCGGGCAGGCGGTCATTCTGATGCTAATTCAGATCGGAGGTATGGGCGTTATCACCGTCGGGCTTGCGATCATTAGAGCATCAGGGCGGAAAATCGGTCTGTGGCAGCGCAGTACGATGCAGGAATCCATCTCCGCACCGCAGGTAGGCGGTATTGTGAAGCTGACAGGCTTTATCCTTAAAACATCACTTATCATAGAGATGATCGGTGCGGCTTTGCTTGCACCCGTTTTCTGCAATGATCTTGGTATCGCTAAGGGACTGTGGTATTCCTTGTTTCACAGCATATCGGCTTTTTGCAATGCAGGTTTTGATCTGTTCGGCATAAAAGAACCGTTCTCATCGCTGACCTTTTACCACAGCAACATCTATCTCAATATCATCATTATGCTGCTAATTATTACGGGAGGCATCGGCTTTCTTGTCTGGGGCGATATCGGAACACACAAGCACAGGATCAGGCGCTACTCTCTGCAAAGCAAGGTCGTACTGATGACATCTGCTGTCTTGATCGTTCTGCCTGCGCTGTATTTCTTCTTTTTTGAATATGACCATGGGACTATCCATGACCGGACGATCCATTCACTGTTTCAGTCTGTCACAACACGAACCGCAGGCTTTAACACAACTGATCTCGCTGCTATGGATGAATCAGGTACAGCCATTATGATCATTCTTATGCTTATAGGCGGTTCTCCAGGTTCCACCGCAGGCGGTATGAAAACAGCGACTTTTGCTGTTCTGTTCCTTTCTGCGATCACAGTGTTTAGCCGCAGAAATGATGTGCAGTGCTTCAAAAGAAGAATATCAGACGAAACTGTCCGCAGTGCAGGCGCTGTTTTGTTTATGTATCTTGTATTGTTCTTTACAAGCGGTGTCATTATCAGCAGAGTGGAAAATCTACCGCTGCTGACCTGTCTGTTTGAAACAAGCTCAGCTATCGGTACTGTAGGGCTGTCACTCGGCATTACAAGCGGTCTGTCTGCTGTATCCCGTGTGATACTGATGATACTTATGTTTTTCGGAAGAGTCGGCGGACTGACACTTATTTATGCAGCTCTGCCGTCGGCGGACAGTCAGAATTCACGCTTACCGCTTGAAAAAATATCTGTAGGGTAAGGAGTCTTATATATGAAAACAGTTTTAATTATCGGAGTAGGTCAATTTGGCAGTCATATTGCCAGACGCATGGAGGAGCTTCGGTGTGAGGTCATGGCAGTAGATGAAAATGAGAAGCATATAAACGATATCCTGCCTTATGTGACCAACGCAAGGATCGGTGACAGCACCAATGAGGAATTTCTCCGTTCGCTTGGTGTAGGAAACTATGATGTTTGTATCGTTGCCCTCGGCAGTCGGTTTCAGTCCTCTCTGGAAACAACGTCTTTGCTCAAGGAGCTGGGGGCAAAGAAAGTCATATCCCGTGCGACAAATGATGTACAAATGAAATTCCTGCTTAAAAACGGAGCCGATGAGGTTGTCTATCCTGAGAAGCAGATGGCACTTCGCATCGCTACAAAATATGCATCAGACAGCATACTCGACTTTATTCATCTGGATAACAATTACTCGATCTACGAACTGAAAGTACCGAAGGACTGGTTCGGAAAGTCGCTTTCACAGATCGATATACGAAAGAAATTCAAGATCAATATTCTGACGATCAAACGAGGAGAAGAGGTATTTATCCCTTCACCGGACACTGTAATTGAAACTGATGACATCGCATTTGTCATAGGTGAGGTTCGGGATATCCAGAAGTGTTTCAGAATCTAGGAGATGATCGTGTGAGAGATGTTCTGCTTGCACTATCTGTAGGAGCAATGTTTCTCTACGGTTTTTATATTATGAAAAAAGTAGATGAATTCATCAAGGAGATACAAAAGAGCAGACGTGGACACGACCTGTCAGAAGACGATGTTGACGAACACAAAAGTGATATGTTATAATAACAAGGGTGATCCTTATGACTGCTAATTTTATAAAAAGCTCTAAAGCATTTTCTGTGTTCAAAGACTCCGCTATATGTATTGTGGTGCTGACAGCTGCAACACTTGCCGGATACGCATTCAAAGCCTTTCAACTTGCCGATGCGGACATTATCATGCTGTATATTATTGCTGTGCTTGTGATATCCATTTTTACATCAAAGATGTATTTCTGCCTGATATCATCATTAGTAGGAGTAATGCTTTTCAACTGCTTCTTCACCTATCCTGAGTTTTCTCTTTCAGTTCACGATGCAGGCTATCTTGTCACATTTGTGACGATGTTTATTACAGCGTTCATTGCAGGAACGCTTGCCAATAAGCTGAAACGCAATATCCTGATCGCCGAGCAGAATGCCCGTGAAAAGGAGGAGGCGGCACTTCTGGCGCAGAATGAACAGCTTAGAGCTGATATGCTCCGTTCCATATCCCATGATCTCAGAACACCGCTGACCTCCATATCAGGCAATGCCAGTACGCTCATTTCCGGCGGCGATACGCTTGATGAGTCAGCACGTCAGCAGATATACACGGATATTTATTCCGAATCAATGTGGCTTATCGAAATGGTGGAAAATCTTTTATACGCTACACGAATTGAGGACGGCAGAATGCAGCTCAATATCTCGGTAGAGATACTTGATGACATTGTTCAGGAGGCTGTCAGACACACCAAACGCACTCACCCAAAGCGAAATATCATCGTTGATATGTATGACGAGATAATCCCCGTTATGGCAGATGCGAACCTTATCGTACAGGTCATAGTCAATCTTATGGATAATGCTGTCAAGTACAGTGATGAGGATTCTGATGTTACCGTCAGTGTGCGCCGAGAAAATGCGCATACTGTTGAGATATCCGTGTCCGATCACGGCACTGGTATCTCCGATGAAGAAAAAGAAAAGGTATTTGATATGTTCTATACGGGCGGCAGCCGTTCCTCAGACAGCAGAAGAAGTCTGGGGCTGGGGCTTGCACTGTGCAGGTCAATTATTACTTCACACGGCGGTACTATATCTGTCAGCGACAACATACCAAACGGTACAGTTGTCAGCTTTACTCTGTCAATAGGAGAGGTCGATTTAAATGAATGAATATCTTGTTCTGGTGGTGGAGGACGACAAGCCTATCAGAAATCTTATTACAACTACTCTTAAAATGAATGACTATCGCTTTATTACTGCTGTCAGGGGCAACGAAGCGATCATGCTCAGCGCTTCGCATAAGCCTGATATTATCATACTTGACCTTGGACTGCCTGATATTGACGGCGTTGAGGTGATAGAGCATATACGCACTTGGAGCAATGTTCCTATCATCATTGTCAGTGCAAGGAGCGAGGAAAGGGACAAGATAACAGCCCTTGACAAAGGTGCCGATGATTACCTGACAAAGCCTTTCTCTGTTGATGAACTTCTCGCAAGGCTCAGGGTGATACAAAGGCGGCTTATGAAGTCCGAAAACATCTCGGTCACGGAGTTTGTCAATGGCAGATTACGGATAGACTATGTTTCGGGCTGTGTTCACCTTGATGATGAAGAACTTCACTTGACACCGATAGAATACAAGCTGCTTTGCCTGCTTGCCAAGAATGTCGGCAAGGTGCTGACACATAAGTACATTATCCAAAGTGTATGGGGAACTCCTGCGGATAACAGCGAAGCCTCCCTGCGTGTATTTATGGCTACCCTGCGAAAAAAGCTGAGTGACAGCAGTCAGGCGCTGATACAAACACATATCGGTATTGGGTATCGTATGATGAAATTATAGTTTTAGGGAGCAGTACAAAGCAGACACTTTATTTGATGATCTGTATCGTCTTCAATGGCTGCAAAAACAATTGAACTGATTTTTTTCTAAAGGAAAAAAGGGCAATGCCTTCCGCTCACGGAGGACATTGCCCTTTTCTTTATGCTGTGATTATATCAGTCCTGAATCTCCTACATCATAGTTGCATCGTCCTTGAAGCCGACTTTGTAGGCTGCTCTCATCTCAGCAGCGGCATCACGCTTCATCTTCGCCCTCTCAAAGTAGCAAGTCTTTACACGCTTCGGAGCGTTTTTCTTAGCTTCAAAAGCCTTAGCTGCTTCTTTTCTGTCAGTGTACTCAGTCTCACCAATGGTGATCTTGAATACGGGCAATTTTCGCTCAGGATCAATCGGGAGTTTGCGGAGAGCTTCACGGTCAGTATGGAGATCCGCAAGAATAGCAGTAAGTTTCTGTTCCTGCCCAGGGAACTTAGTGATCCTGTCCTCCATTTCAAATACCGTGTTTCTATGCTCCACAGCAAGTACCCTTAGCTCCTTTACATCGTTTTCAAGCATCAGTTTTTCTTTTATACGCTCATCGCCCGTACAGAGTGTCTTGATCTCCGAGTATATAAGTGCCTGCTGGTCCACATCTTCGCACTTTCTCGCAGGAGTCTTACTCGTCATGATCTGAGAGATAAATTTCTGCTTGTTCTCCAAAGTCTGGTAGCTGTATGCATCGAAAGTGCCTTTGGTGACATAGCGGAAGATCTGCACCTGCTTGTTTTCATTGTCTTGACGGATAATTCTTCCGGCGCGCTGTTTCAGATCTGCTGGTCGCCATGGAATATCGAGGTCATGGACGACAATCAGCTTCTTCTGGACATTCGTACCAGTACCCATTTTGGCGGTTGAACCTACAGAACACCTTACGAACAATCTAAAAGTGCGATAAACAGACGATTTTGCTATAATCAGAAAGAGTATCAGCTTTCAGATGCTTTTTCTTTTTTTATGCATATATTGACATATAACATCAGAAATGGTATAATTGAGACACACATATTATGTTGTATAGCTCTCAGCCTGACTGGGAGCTTTGTCATAAAGAAAGCGAGGATAGAACAATGAGCATCAGCAGAGATAACACACCAGAGCTTCAGCGTGATGATTTTACTGAATATATTTACGATGTAACCTGTTTCGGTGATCCTATCAATCCTGAAAATGCCGAAGATGTTGCTTCGGGTATCAGTCGTGCTATGGAGCTTGAAGCTCGTCCCGTATTATTGGAAGGTGTGGCAGCAATGCTGACTCAGCTCGGTGTTGCCTGTGCAGCCGATGATATTGAGCCTATGCTTACAGAGGTTAAACGTCGATATAAGGAGATTTTAGGCTTTCCCTGCCCTCGGACAGTGCAGGAGTGGATAAAAGGCACTATGCCGGGTGTAACCAATCGCCGTAATCACTATGACCTCTGTTATGCCCTTGAAATGGACTTCCAGCAGACGGCTGTTTTCTTTCAGAAGCATTATCTCACAATGCCTTTCAATGTTAAAAGCAGCGTAGATGCGGTGTTTATGTACGCTCTGTACCATAAGAAGTCATATTCTGCGGTAACTGAGCTGCTTGAAAAGTCTAAGGGATTTGTATCTCAGGAAAATGCCCATACATCGACTTCGCAGATCATCTCCATGATACTGGACATTGATGATGACGAAAAATTCCTGCGGTATTTGTCGGAGCATTGCTATAATAACGAGCAACAGTTTCAGCTTGCAAGAAGCATTATCAGCGAAGAAATCGAAACTGTGCGGAGTATCTTGTTGAGATATGAAGCTGACAGGATACTGTCTCCTGAACGGCTCGGCAGTCTTACGATTGAAGCTCTGCTCGGTGTCAAATATCAGGGTTCAAGTAAGAAAAGCAAGGACCGTAAGCTCCCGAAGCGTTTTACCGAATCACTCCCGAATGATGTTACGCTCGGCAAGATCATAAAAGGCGATGTAGCTTCATACGATTTACTGCGTAAAACTCTTATGCTCCTGAAATTCTATAACTTCTACTATGAAGCCGAAAACACCGATCCGAATACTATCGGTGGAAACCTTATGGACTTCTATGAGGAGCTTAACGGTGTTCTTATTTCCTGCGGATTTGCCCAACTCTATGTACGTCACCCGTTCGACTGCCTTCTTCTGTATTGTGCAAACTCCTACGATCCTATTGATACGCTGTACTGCGTTATCCAGAATGGACGGAATTGATTTTTATAATCATCCGAAACATTCATATATAATATAGGTGAAAGGAGGTCGGTGCTATGCTAAACAACGGCTACACCTTTATTGCTGACGGCAGGCAATACACGGTCATAGAACAGCTTGGCAGCGGTGCGAACACAGTCGTCTACCTTGCGCAGTGCAGTCATGGTGAGCTTATGACAAAGTGCATTCTGAAAGAATACGCTCTCCATGACAATGATGATATTGAAGTCGGCAAGGCGCGTTTCATAGCTTCAGGCAATATGCAGAATACAATACGGCAGAAGTCTGTGCTGACTAATCAGACTCCGCCTGTTAGTCATGTTTTTGAAGCCAACGGTACGGCTTATATCGACGTTGCCTGTTATAACGGCACGACACTTGATAAGCTCGATTCGCTGACATTACCGCAGTATATGGCGCTCTGCGAAACGATAGCCAAAACCGTAGGCTATTACCATAAGTCGGGATTTCTCTGCCTTGACCTGAAACCTGAAAACATATTTATCGTGCAAAACGCTCCTGATGATACTATAACACAGCTTGTGGAATTTATCGACTTTGACAGTATCCGTGATGTGAATAACGGCGGTAATACGCTGTTTTCCTACACAAGAGACTGGGCCGCACCTGAGCAGCTCAATCCGTATGCTGCCACAAAGATCAGCATGGCTGCGGACATCTATACTGTTGGAGAAATAGTCTTTTATCTTCTTATTGGCAGACATTCCAATGATACAGAGCATAGGGGCTTTTCCAGATTCCCGTTTGAGGACTGCAAGAGTGAATATCACAAATACTCTGAGCGCCCCGATATTCAAGCACTTTTCACCAGACTATTCAGAAATACGATACGTTCCTCTGCAACGAACCGTTTTCAGACCATTGATGAGGTCACAAAGCTCCTCGGTGCGCTTGTGGAATTGCTGAACCAGAAGGATTATATTATTCCTATTCTGCCGTCTGTATCACCTGATTTCGTGGGCAGAGACACGGAGATCAGGCAGATTGCAGAGAGCCTGCAAACCAACCATGTTCTGTATCTGACTGGTGTGGGTGGTATCGGCAAGACTATGCTCGTCAAGAACTATATCGCAAGATACCGGACGGAATATGATGTGATCGCTTACCTTGAATATGACGGCGATATTCAGCACACTTTCTGTGATGATGTGCAGTTGCAGATTAGTACGGTGTCACGGCAGGACGGTGAACCCCTCGACGAATACTTTGCCCGTAAGCTCAAGGCTTTCAAGCGTATCTGCGGCGGGCGACGGGTGCTGTTCGTCCTTGACAACTATACAGACAGGCTGACCAAAGATTTGAGCCGTATCATCGACTGCGGATATGAGACTATTATCGCAACAAGGCAGAAGCCGTCGAAGAACAGCTTTGCCGTGTTGGAGGTCGGTGCGATAGCCGATACTTCGGAGCTTTTCAGGCTTGTGACGCTCAACCTTGAACGCACACCGACCAAAGAAGAACGGCTGTGCTTTGAGGAGATCATCACGCTCATTCAGGGGCATACGCTTGTTTTAGAGCTGATCGCAAGGCAAATTGCAGCAGGCAGGCTCGATATTCACACAGCGCTTGACCTAATCCGTGAGAACGGCTTTTCTCGCTTTTCCGGCGAAAAGATAGGCAATATCAAGGACGGTGAGGAAGTTTACGATACGCTGTCGGCTATTATCTCAGCTTTATTCAAGGCAAGTGCCGTGGACAATACAGCTCGGCTCACGCTGAAAATCCTTGCTCTTCTGAATGTGCGAGGTCTGGAAACGAGCCTTGTGGAGAAGTTCTTTCCCACTATTCAGCTCGAAACAGTGTCGAAGCTCTCTGCGGAAGGCTGGCTCTACGATGATAACAGGATTCGTCTGCACCCTGTCATAGCGGAAACGGTGCGAAACTGGCTTTGGTCTGCGGACGATGTGACTGTCATGGACTATCACAAGAAGATGATCGACATTTATGCGGGAATGACGAATGATGTGCAGATCAAGGAAATACTGCGTGAAGCTGATATTTTCAGAGATAAGCACCCTCGTCATATTATTACGGCTATGTATTATGATATGCTCGGCTGCTATTATGATACATTAGCTAACGGCAGATATGTTCCCTACACTGAGGAAGAAGCAGAGATATTGCAGAATATGTTTGATTCTATGGATAAGGCTATTAAAGAAGCGGAACTATCCTCCGATGCCAGCAGCGAAAAAAAACTCACGGGATATTATCTTGATTTAGCAAGTATTCTGATAAGAAGTGTTCCGGAGGAATTTGATGAAGCTGCTGAACTGCTCGACAAGGTGTACGATCTGATCGAGGAGAACACCGACAACCATTGCTATTACTGTATGGTGGCTGCTTGGTACTACACGCTTGCCGTGCCTGACATTGAGGAAACACGGAGATTGACAGAACAGGCTGAGGAGATTGCAAGGCAGGTGTTCCCGATAGACTTGGAGATTATCGACATTATCCATATCCCGACGGCGAACTGCTATTTTTATCACAACGACTTCCGTTCGGCAGCCGATAAGATCGAAGAAGCGGTGGAGATATGCAGGAAATATCCCGACATGATACCGTATATCGACAAACAAGCGGAACTACTGAATATTCTGCTCGACATATATACGGAAATGCAGGATACAGCAAGATGCCGTGAGCTGATCGCTGAGATAGACCATATCAATGAAACATACAAGGAACAGGGCGTTTGCCGTGAGGTATCGCCCGACAAACGAAATCAGATATAAATGTGAAAGCAGGTTCTTTTTGAGCCTGCTTTTTGTTTTGGAATCCGTTTTTATACCCTCCGGTTAAGCTGTGATATACTGTAATCAGTAAGAAACACAAGGCACACCGACACTACCAAAGGAGGTAATATCATGAGTGATGTTGGAAAAGGAATGCTGATCGTTTTGGTGATCCTGTATATCGTATCACCGATCGACTTTGCCCTGGGTCCGGTTGACGATGCTATCGTGCTTCTGCTCGGAATGGCGGCAGCCAAAAAATCAGATTGAGGGACGAACTCCCCATAAACCACAACAAGAACGGAGGGTTACTATGAACAAGCTGAATAACATCAAGAGAAGCCTATTTGCACTGGTCATGTGCCTGTCTCTCACGCTTTGCGGATGCGGCAGTAACGAACAGAAAGAAGATGCCGCAGCGTCGTCGGCAGAAACTCAGCAGAGTGAAGATGTTTCCGCAGAGGAAGTCATGATCGACTATGGAGATGCAGAGTCGTTTGAAGCGGCACTGAACGAGGGCAAAAAACTTGAAGGTAAGGTGGTTCGCTTTATTGCAGGAGAATTTCACCCGCAATCAAAGCTCGGCTATAATGTATGGGCTGGCGAGCATCTGAACTTCGTATCGTCCCGCAATCCTGATATTAAGGAAGGCGATACTGTGACCGTAAAGACCACTACTATCGAAAATATGGCGGGTTCATGGGTAATCAACTATGAAAAGGTCGAAAATGCTGTTATTACCGATGATACGGTCACATACTCCAAGCCGAAAGAAACAACAGCAGCTACAACAACAGCAAAGCCCAAGACTACGGCTACTACGACTGCAAAGAAAGATGTGTCTGTTTCCGCTATGCTCTTAGCGTATGGAGCTGACGGCAATGTTATGGGAAAGAGTTTCGATGATATTGTACTGACCGCAGGACAGAACAACTTCTTCCGCTACTCATTTGAAGGCGATATATCAAGCGCAAACATTCAGGCAAATGCTCAGGCAAAGAAGGACTCTTTCATGACCGGAGAGCGTAACGCCGTTGAAATGGTGCAGTATAATCAAACTGGCGATGATCTGTATATCACCTTCAAGCAGAATGTTGATGAGATTGATTACTTCGCAAAGTTTAAGCTTCTGTTCTACAAGGACGATAAGATCGTTGATACTGAGGACGAATACTTCAGTACCTGTGTTGAGAACCTGAACGGCAACGGCGCTACTGATGTGGCTAAAATATGGGCTTACGGTACTGATTATGACAGGATTGAGTACATTTTTGAGCCTTAATTATACTTTTGAGCGTAACAGCACTCAGTTTTCTGGGTGCTGTTTATATTATAAATGCCGTATAAACGATATTTTGAATAACATTTGAAATCAAAATCGTTGCGTAAATAGAGAAAACTTTAAGCCATGTTGCGTACATTGTTACATCGTTGCATAAATCGCAGAAATAATTGATATGTTGCAATTTACGAATTATTGTTGCGTTTTCTCAAAATATATTGACATTTACGCAACAATATGTTGCCATATAATCACAGGATAAACGTTTCCCAATTCAGCTAAGGAGGAATTAGTTATGGCCAAGAAAGAAATGGAATCTTTAGGTAGAAGAATGAAACAGCTTCGTGAAAAGAACGGAGTTAAGAGTCTTGAATCCATGAGAAAACTGCTTACTGCAAGCGGCAACGATGAATATCGTGTGGACAACAAATCTACACTTTCAAGAGCTGAAAGCGGTTCGGCAGGATAAAAAACTATTATTAAGTGGGCAAGGGCATACTGTGATGTCTTTGGATACTCAGGGAAACAGACAGAACAGTTCCTGCGCGGAGATAAAATCGCTGTTCCTGATACCTCTGCTTTAATAAAAAATCCTCAGTTAGTAGATGAACTTGGCGAGGAATACAACATTGTTGTGATTCCTGACGTTGTTATAAGAGAACTGGATGGAATAAAAAACTCAAACGCTGGGGCACTCGGAAAAAAAGCGTGGGAGATTATTCGAGGAATTGGGTACGGTGACAGAGTAATAAGAATGGAATATGATGGTGACAAATCAATTGAAAAAGATGAGCAAATTATAGCAGTAGCAAAAAAAGCAGCTGAAAAATACGGGTGCGAAGTTCAGATTATTACTGATGATGCTGACTATTCTGCATTTCTAAAAGGCGATGAAACTGTTACCGCTTTACACCTCAGAGAGTATATGATAACCAAACAAAAGCTGGTCAATATGAAGGGGGCTTGTTGAACTTGATAATTACTATGCAGACGACTACTCTGATATAATTGCTCCCGATGAGGATGAGATTAATGCTTTCTTGGCTGATGGCAATACTCTGATTATGTCTGTGGTTAGAAACCGTAAGCATAGTTTGACTCAACGTAAAGCGAAGATCAAGTGGCTTATAGATAATGGGGCTGATGTTAACAAGATGGATTGTAAACATAGGTATTTTCCTCCTCTCACTCATGCAATTCAGATGAACGATTATGATATGTTCATTTTTCTCCTGAACGAATGTCATGCAAATCCGAATGTCGAAGGCCGAAATCCTCACGATGCAGGAAAACTGAGGCAACGTGAAAAGAACGAAGGAAATATGCCGTTGATGGATGCTGCTTGGGACGGCAAGGTCGAATTTGTTAAGGCGCTCTGTGATGATGAGAGAACAAGTATCAACCAGCAGGACGCAAACGGGTTTACTGCTTTGATAAAAGCCTGTGCGAATGGTTATCTTAAATGTCGTGATATATTACTGGAAGCAGGGGCTGATAGAAAAATCGTTGACATTGATGATATGACTTATGAAGATAGGTATAACGAATACCTTGAACTGGGGCGTATGAAAGATCGAAACAAATCGAAGAAAAAGAGGAGTTTCAGATGATAACCAGAGCCTGCATCAGCATCAACAACCGCTGTAACCTGAACTGTGCTTGCTGCCACTTTCACACCACTGAAAAGGCGGAATACCTTACAGAAGCAGAAATGAACGTGTATGATATACTCGACAATATCAAGCAACACATAGACAAGTACGATATTGAGGTATTCAAACTCGGCTTTGTAGGCAACGGCGAGCCTCTGCTCGACTATGTATCACTGAAAGGATACATTGAGTATATCAGCGACTACCTTCTGTCGGGCAGGATCGCTGCCTATACCATAACAAACGGAACACTTGTCAATGAAGAAATGCTCGGATTCTTCAAGGGACATAGGGTCAATGTGGGCTTCTCGATAGACGGAATACCTGAGATACATAACAGACTAAGGTGCAATACCCATTCAGAAGTCATGAACGCTATTGAGCTTTATTATTCAGTAAACGGTTGCTATCCTTCAATGAATTGTACCGTTGGCAGAGATACGCTCAAAAAGGCAGAAGATACGATTGCTTTCTTTGAACCGTTCGGCAGCAGGATAACATTCTCACGAATGATAGGTGCAGGCGGTATATCCCTAGATGAGTTTCATATTTTCCTTGATAAAGCCAGGAACAGGGTTAATGTCCGTATAGGCAAATATGACTGTACCATGTACGGAGGTATGTGCGGAGCAGGAATAAACAACATCTTCTATGCTAACGGGAACGTTTATTTATGCGGTAACTGCGTAGATTTACCGCCGATAGCAAAAGCAGATACGCCTATTGAACGTATAAAACCCGAAATTCCTGAATTTGACCGAAATACTTGTTTCAGAGAATCGCAAGGGCTGTAGGTCATGGAATCGGTTTTAATAACTGTTTTCTGATATGTATTATAATGTGTACAGAAGAAAAACGCCCGTTTTCAATCTAAGAGGGAGGAATTTGAAATGATGAATGAAAAGAGAGTAAACGAGATCATTTCCCAGATAACCGCTTTTTCTAAGGATACTTATACCAGGAGTGAGTACCTGCTTGAGCTGCTTAAACTCCAAAAAGAGTTGATTGATCTTACCTTCAAAGCTGAACATGCTGAAAACTGTGATCTTCAGCTTTGGGACGTTGAAAGGCATTTCCGCAAGATGAACGAGGAGCGTGGTCATGTAGCTGACGATGAACTTGCACGGTTCGTAAATGGCAGCAAGGTAGTCTGCAATAACATTAGTGCTGAGTTTTCAGGAAATGCAGGAGAACAGAAGGTATTCAGAGCATTAGATAACCTCGGCTGTCAGAACGGTGTGCTTCACAATGTTGAACTTGAATTCGATGGCAGACGTACTGAGATTGACGCTATCGTGTTCACCAATCATGCTATATTCATCATCGAGATCAAGAACAGCAAAAAGAACATCTTTATTGATGAGAATGGCGAGTTTTACAGAATAGGTAACTCGATGCACCATGACTGTAATATCGCTGATAAGATGGACGAGCGTGAAGCTCTACTCCGCAAGGCACTTGAACGTGCTGGAATGGATTATCTGAAAATCTTTAAGATCGTAACTTTCACCAATCCTCGCATTGATGTTGAGTGTAAGTATCATTATATAAAAGTCTGCCCCAGCAACTATCTTCCTTCTTTCATTGAAAGGTTCACAAGCAATCAGTGGTATTCCTATGAGGACATTTGTACCATGATGGAGGCTGTAACTGAGGTCAAATGTCCAGAAGAATACCAGATGGCGATTGATATGACTGAATTCAAGAAAGATTTTGCAATACTTATGACAAAACTTGAGGCAGCGGAAGAAGCTGATAATGAGCCTGAGAAAAACATTGAAACTAAACCTGATAATAAAAATAAGATAGTCCGTAAATATGGAAGTATGGTAGCTGCCGCAGTTGGCGTAACACTTGTAAATGTGGCTTTCATCAGTATCAGCAGACTTATAAGGAAGTGATAACAAATGCGGTTTGCACTCTACGGTCTGCCCTGTGCAGGCAAGACAACGATATTTGAAGGACTTACTATCCCTGTGATACATGGCAGTATGAAACTTAACAAAATGGCATCGGGAAGATTTTCGGATCTTTCCGATGCTGAAAAAAATGCTCTACGTATCAGATATGCCGAACAGCTCAAAGCAAGAACTGACAGCTTTATCTCGGACGGTCACTATTCGTTCCTTGATGATGTGGCTTTTACCTATGCCGATGGAGATCTTTATGATGTTTTCATTTACCTATACTGCGAGCCTGAAATTATCAGAGAGCGGCTGAAAAGTTCTGATAAAAATAGAAGATTTGCAGAGCTTTCTGTTGAGCGAATTCGCAAGTGGCAGAGTTTTGAGATCGAAAGCCTGAGAACAGAATCTCATAAGCGTAACAAGGACTTCTATGTAGTGAAAGATATTACTGCTGAGGGATTGCAGGCTTTCATCGACAGTATTGAGAATGGGTTCAGTTCATTCGGACTTGCTGAGGACATAGCCAATCAAATCATGCACTTTTATCCGCAGCCATGCGATATTCATATATGCGACGGTGACAAGACCGTTATTGAACAGGACTCGTTTAGAGTTTGCACAGGCGGTTACGTTACCCATGTATTTGATGGGAACTTTTATACAGGGTATCAGGCATTTATGTTCACCAAAGAGATTGAAAATCTAAGCTATGATACCGAAAAACTTAGTACAGTAGATCTTAACAAAACTATCTTCGGTATGGTTGCTGATAAAAACTATGTAATACTTTCATCAGGTATTAAGACGCTTTGGAAACGGCTTTCAGAGAGGTTTGCTCTAAAAAATGTGATCGCTGATACGCTTATCTCGGCTGACACAAAGTATTTTGTAGTCAAACTCCTGCAAGAGAAAGGATATACTGTCACAGCATACGGTGACGGCAGGAATGATTACTATATGCTGAAACAGGCAGACAAGGGCTATCTGTATATCGGCAAATACCTTAGTCGTTCTCTGAGGAATTCGGATTTGTCGGGAATAAGTTTAATATATGACAGATCACCATACATACTGGCTGATAATGACGGCTGTATAGCAGATGACATTGCAATCTGCAAGTCTGATTCAGGTGTGAACGGTGCAAGGCTTGCAGATGCACACATCAGGTTTGGAAGAAAACTCGGTGAGGTCATGCGAGGTTTTATCCCCAATATCAATGCTGCTGTTATCGTACTTGAACGTGGCGGTCGCTTCTTCGGTGACGGTGTATACACAGGCTTTGGCGGTACATTTTACAGCTACAATCCTAAAACCGATGCACTGCCCGATATACAGCAAGGACTTGCAGTAATTGTTGACAGCGTTATCAATACAGGAAAGTCCGTCCTTGATATGATAGATAAGCTGAAAAAGAAGGATCCTGAGATAGAGATAGTTATTGTGTCTAACGTAATACAGAATGATGCGGTCGATCTCTTGCAGGGGTATAAGGTTTTTGCAGTACGCACCTCTGCAAATTCGTTCGTCGGCAGCAGACAATCGACACAAAAGAGCGGTAAAGGTCCGGATACAGCTGACAGACTGTTTAATTATATTGACTAACTGAAAGGAGAAATGATTTATGGCGTGGGATGCAAATGAAAAAGGCAATTACGCATATTTGACAAAGACAGCAAGCGAACACGGTGGTGTAGACAACTTCATTGATGATATTCATAATGAAGGCTATCAGGAAGGTCATGAACACGGTATGATTGAGGGTGCTGGTGTTGCAACTGTTGTAATTACTGCTGCAATAGGTGCATACGAAGGTATCAAGTATCTCGTTCAGAAGCACAAAGCGAAGACACAGACGGTTAAAGAACGTTCCGAAGCTGCTCAGGAAGCTATAAGGCAGATATGTAACGATTATGATAGTGAGCAGTATGACGAGAGTGAAAAAAACGAAATCGACAATGAGTGAAGGAGGTTGTTGTCATGACTATCTACACAACACAGGAGTACAAGGGCTATGGTAAACAGAACTACTACTGGTACGAGTACCGTCTTGAAGGCGGAACAGTAGTAAAGTATAAGTGCCATAGACAAAAGTTCTTTGACGGACATGAAAACAGTTGGGAAACTGATGAAAGAGAAGTGGAATCATGGGCAACTGATGATCCTAATATGCCTGATTGGCTTCATCAGTATCTTTGATATAAAAGCAGCCCTCGGAATTCACTCTGAGGGCTGTATTATCGGAATCCATTTTTATAATTGATTTCAAAGATATGATACAATGATTATAAAATAGGAAAACGAAACCATTTGTATATTATCATAAAAATATTACAACGATAGCTATTTCGTTTCTTGCAATATTGACTAAAACATCGTTTTGTGGTATAATATTAAGGAGATATTTTACTAAAAAAGTTCTATTGTGGCAATATGCATACTTCATGTTAAAATGGGGAGGATAATACGAAAAGATTACTGAAAAAAATATTCTGCACATTCGGTGTTGCAATGATGCTCACGGTAGTTTCAGGTGCATTTCCGTTCGTTGCAGAAGCAAAAGAACAGACCGTTGATATTGATGGCATTGTATATGAATTTGGAAAAAAGAGCGAGTATGAGATCGATTCGTCAGAACCTTCTGATAATGCAGATAAGGAGTTTAGAATAGGTACACTGTCTATAAATGGTGATATTCAGAGAAACTATGATAAAAACGGAATTAAAGCATATGAGATAGCCGATGATGGGACATTCTCCCTTGATTTCAAGTACATAGACACTCTGAAAAAAGCCGGAGAAGATAGCTGGCACCTGATCGAAGATGGGGACGATATTGTTAATGGCATAGAACTCAGTGACGATATTGATTATGGAGCGCTTATTCTGCAAACATCCCTTGACGGCGAAAAATGGGTCACTATCAATACAACCGTCAACATTACAGATAATAAGACGTTTGAAAAAGATCAGATCAACAATGTTCAGCTTTCCAACGGCTGTTATTATAGAATCATAGCTGCTTTTGAAGCTGAAAAAAGAACAAAAGATTATTCGTGGTCTTTTAAGGAGTTCTATAAAACCGATGATTATAGTACCCAAAAAATAGCTCAGGTATATGAATTCTATGCAAGCTATAAGGACATAGATACTACACCGACAGGCGAAAAGTATTATTTCTATGCAGGTGCGAAAAATGCATCGTATACCGTTGGAACAAAGAAGAATAATTACGCTGGCTCTCAGACAATTACAAAAGACGATCCGCATTACGGCTGGGATCTTGGTTACTTTTGTTTAAGCGGATACACAGATAAAGGCGATTCAGAAGATGTTTACCTTAAAAAGGTAGGAAATAAAGTCAAATTAACTTTCCATCTTGATCAGGACATCAAAAAACTGAATGGAAACAGCGATTTTAAAATAGAGAGTGATAAAAACGGCTCTGATGAAGAATTCAAAGTTCCGGCTCATAACATGAAACATGGAGAGCTGATTATACGCCATACCGACTCTGAGAATGTGGCAGAGGAGGTTAAGTATTCCGATTATCTTGCCGCACTTGCGTCACCGGGTGCAGATACTGCGATTCAACTTTTTGAAGAGGGAGACTATGAGGTTCATCTTGATTATGCTATAACAGATTATGATGGCTGGGACAGCACAACATATTATCAGACCTCATTCAAATTCAAGATAAGAAACGCAAACTGTATGGTTTATATCTTTGACTCCAAATCAGGTACAGAGCTGAACAACGGTGATGTTACAGAAAATGGCTTTCGTATCGACGCTGCAAAATCAAGTTATCCCAAGCTCCAAGTCAAGAAAGAAATACTGAATAATACGGAGAATGGGCTTGTAGAGGATACAAGATTTAATGGCGTTGCTTCTGACGGAGAAACGTTTACCGATGAAGGAATATACACCATCAAAGCCTTTAACCGCTATGATGATAAACTTGAGCCTGCCGTAAAGACTATATATGTTGGAAGCAACAATATTCTAACAGCATACACCAAGAATCTCAATTCTTCTAAGCATTACGAAATATCTGAGTTGAATGCCCTTGTCGATAAGGGATATACAATTACTGACGACGGAGATATTATTGAGCCTGTGGTGGAAACCACTACCGCTGATATTACAACATCAAGTCCTGAAGCAACATCAGATGCAGCAAACAGCACAACTGCCTCCGTCAAAAAGAATGAGAGTAAATCTGTACTCCTCATAGTTGGCGGAGGTATTGGTGTTGTAGCTCTTGGCGGTATAATTGCTACCGTTCTCAGAAAGAAGAAAAATGATGAATAATAAGAGGGACGCTATGAAAAAAGCACTTGCCATACTGCTTTCCTGTGCTATGCTCCTTACGGGGTGTTCTTTACAAGATGCAGTCGATACATCATCTGAGACTACAATATCGATCACAGAAGCAGGCATATATTACTTGTTACGGTAAAAAATCCGAGTTTATTTGATAAAGGTGTTGGACAACAAAAACTGCGCTGACATAACAGCGATCTTTATAGCCAAGGAGGGATAATACAATGGCTGATTCTAATAAATATATTGATATGAGTGCAAAGGAAGCTCTCAAACTTGCAAAAGATAAATATCTGCTTCTCCCAGATATTCAGCGGGAATATGTCTGGAGCATGGAGGATATTGAAAAACTATTTGAATCGATAGTTGATGGCTATCCAATAGGATCTTGCATCTTTTGGAAAACCAATAAAAAAACACTAAACGCAGAAAAGCCCAATCTTTATTTTTTCCTTAGAGAGTTTAAGAGAGAGGAAAGTAAAAACGAAAAGGCATCTGAAGTGTTTGGCGAAGAGGGTGATTATTACATCGTCCTTGATGGTCAGCAACGTATAACATCTCTCAATATAGCGTTATATGGTTCTTATACTTGCTATAAAGGTGGTCGTGGTCGTTCAAAAAGTGATCCGAAATACTGGATAACCAGAGAGCTATATTACAATCTTGATTATTACAAGAATGAAGAAGATGAGGAAAAAGACGATGAAAATCCACCAAAACGCTTCTCTTTTCTAACAAAGGAAGACGCAAATAATGGTAACTATTATAAAGTAAAGAACATTTTAGCTTTTGATGACGATAGAGCATTACTACGGGAACTCATAAAAGCCGGCTATGAAGAAATCATTCAAAATGATTTGTGCAGGCTGTTTTCAAGAATACATAGCTCAGGTTCTGATGGCATTGTTCATTACTATTGTATTTCTGAAAATACATATGATGAGGCGTTAGATATATTTGTAAGAGTTAATTCTACCGGACGAAAACTTTCAAAATCCGATCTTCTGTTTTCTACTCTTATTGATGGATGGAAGGAAGGAAAAGAAAATATTGAAAATACGCTCAAGTCTGCCAACAGCAAAGGTGATTCATTTAGTTTTTCTCGTGATTACTTGATGCGCTTACTACTTGTACTTGCAGATGCGCCTACAAATTTAAAAATAGAATCGTTTGACAAAAAGACTATACAAAAAATCCGTGACGATTGGGAGAACCTTTCAAAAGCATTTATCAATATGGTAGAAACGCTTGTATCAATAGGATTGTCTGATGGTTTCCTGACATCGTATAATGCAACGATGCCGATTGTATATTTTATCTATAAGGGTGGAAAAATCAATTCAGAGGGCGCTAAGAAGGAAATAAGAAAATGCTTATCGATTTCAATGGCAAAAAGGCTTTTCGGTGTTGCAAGCAACGACGCATTAAGGAGTACACGAGCTGCTCTTCAAAGCTATGACTGTAAAAAGAACCCGTTTGTTTTATCCATATTTGATTCTGTAACTCTGACAGGCAACAGAACCTTTAAAGTCGAAGAAACAGACATTGATTACTGGCTTGATAATTATACTATCGGTCCAAATACGTATATAATTCTATCATTGTTATATCCAACGCTGAAATTGTCACAAGAGTCTTTTCATCAGGATCATTGTCATCCCCACGTATCTTTTGATGACAAACCAATATCTTCATTAGGATTATCAGAAGAAACAGTTAGAGAGTGGCAATACAAAAGAAATCTTCTGCCTAATTTGCAGTTCCTTGAAGGTAGAGAGAACGAAAGTAAGAACAAGACTCCACTAAAAGATTGGATAGCTGATGGAAACACCATTAAATTTCTTCCTTCTGGAGTATCTCTTGAATTAAAAGATTTTGATGATTTTTTTACAGAACGTCGCAAGCTTATAAGAGGAGAATTGATAAAGATATTCAATATCAAAATCACTACTGAGTAATTTTGATATATCTATAGTTAAATAAAAGCGGAACCCCCCCTATTTATAGAGTTTCCGCTTTAACTTTGACTCCAGTACTGGGTTCAAAGTTGCTTATTCAATTCCTTGCTTGCCCCTGCCTTTAGCCTTGTTCTTCTGCGCTTCTGCGTGGTCAAGCCGGAGCTTGGCAAGGTTCTCCTGAGTACGTTCAATTCTGCCGTCAATGTTATAGAGAGCAGCTTCAAGACGATTCAGGTTATGTGCAAAGCTCTCAAGCAGCTTCGTGGTATGTGATGCGGCACCTTTCAGGTAAGCGGACATACCGCCGCCCATCATGTTACTGTGCATCGTGACAGACAGGTCAAACCCTGGAAAGAGCCGACCTTCACGGAAGTATCAGCATACTTGATAGCCAGTACCGCATCTTCAAAAGCCTTAGCTTAATCCTGTATAATAAAACTTGACACATACAAAACAATCAAAGTATAATAAAAACAAGGGAGTGTGTCATCAATGGGAACAGGAAAACAATATGATGAAGAGTTTAAAAAGCAGGCAATAAAGCTCGCAAAGGAGATTGGCACCTAGCTTTATACCGCTGGGTGTATTATTTTACAGTTCACCTGCCCTAATTTGACAAAAGTACGTCAATGGAGTATAATGTAACCAGCGTTACGCAAATTAATCATAGGCAATACCACACAAGACAAGCCTATACCTATTATTATAGAAACGAGGTCATGAAAATGAGCGAGGAAAGAATACCTAAGAGAAGTGAAGTGCCTGAACAGTTCAAGTGGGCACTGGAGGATATTTATGCCACTGACGAAAAGTGGGCGGAGGATCTGCAAAAGTTGAAGGCTATGCCTGAGAGAATAGCGGCGTTCAAGGGCAGGCTTAGCGAGAGTGCTGACACGCTTTATGATTTTATGAAACTTTCAGACGAGATATCTGTTCTTTGCGACAGCCTTGGCAACTATGCTCAAAGACGTTCTGACGAGGACACTGCAAATGCAAAGTATCAGGGCTTTCTCGGTCAGCTTATGAACGCTTATGTTGCAGTAAATTCAGCAGGAAGCTTTGAAACACCTGAGATCATTTCTATCGAGGAGGATAAGCTTCAGAAATTCTATGAGGATAAGCCTGAGTTGAAGCTTTATAAGCGTGCGCTGGATAAGCTGCGTCGTAAAAAGGCTCATATCCTCTCTGAGGCTGAGGAGAAGATACTTGCCCTGACTGGTGAAATGGGTCAGTCCCCTGAGAATATCTACTCTATGTTTTCTGACGCTGACCTGCGTTTCCCTGACGCTGTGGATAAGGACGGCAAGGCTCATCAGGTCACACACGGAAGCTATATCCCACTGGTGCAGAGCGAGGACAGAGTATTGAGAAAGTCGGCTTTCGAGTCTATGTACGGCACATTTGACAAGTTCAAGAACACCTGTGCGGCAACACTGTCGGCACAGATAAAAGCGGTGAACTTCTATGCAAAGGCAAGAAGATATGATTCAAGCCTTGAAGCCGCTTTGGACGGAACAGAAGTACCTGTTTCAGTGTACAAAAACCTTATTGAAGCCGTCCATGACAATATGCACTATATGTACGATTATGTTGCACTGAGAAAGAAGCTTTTGGGCGTTGACGAGCTTCATTTCTATGACCTTTATACTCCTGTTGTTCCTGACGCAGATATGAAGATAACATTTGAGGAGGCTAAGGAAACTGTCCTGAAAGCCCTTGCACCTATGGGCGAGGATTACCTTGCAATACTCAAAGAGGGCTTTGAAAACCGCTGGATAGACGTTTACGAGAACGAGGGCAAAACAAGCGGAGCATATTCCGCAGGTGCAAGAGTTCACCCTTATGTACTGCTCAATCATAAGGATACACTTAACTGTATGTTTACGCTGGCACATGAAATGGGTCATGCTATACACTCGTATCTTTCAAATAAAAATCAGCCTGTGGTATATTCAGATTACGTTATCTTCGTGGCAGAGGTAGCCTCAACTTGCAACGAAGCCCTCCTTATGCAGTATCTGCTGAAAAATACCGAGGATAAAAAGCAGAGAGCTTACCTTATAAACTACTTCCTTGAGCAGTTCCGTACCACACTTTACCGCCAGACAATGTTCGCAGAGTTTGAGCTGAAAATAAATGAAATGGTAGCGGCAGGGGAGAGTCTGACAGCCGAGGGGCTGAACGAGCTTTACGGCCAGCTAAACAAGCTTTATTTTGGTGACGGAATAGTGCTTGATGATGAGATAAAATTGGAGTGGGCAAGGATACCTCACTTCTATTATGACTATTATGTTTATCAGTATGCAACGGGCTATTCTGCGGCTATCGCACTTTCACAGAGGATATTGAAGTATGGCGAGCCTGCGGTAAAGGACTATATAGGTTTCCTGAAAGGCGGCTGCTCAACTGACCCTATCTC
>OHMG01000203.1_pt1 | contig 31639 bp, 28 predicted proteins | sample 1569281 | NCBI WGS metagenome assembly OHMG01 (sample SAMEA3879581, study PRJEB24766) | human gut metagenome | biome: human-associated habitat; feature: feces | place: USA | collected 1985/1987 | reverse complement strand
TGGTTGCCCTCCTTTCAAAAAAATTGATTATATCCAGATAATGTTGGTGCCAGTGTTGATTATAATAATTTTGGTAATGTCTCTTCTTATATTATATATGATGGTAAAATATGTAGTAATAATGAAATTAAAGATATTAAAAATGATATCTTAAAAAGAATTCCTGTATATACAGATAATCTTGATGTTATAAGTAGTTATATTGTTAATGAACAAAGAAAAGCTAAAATTAGAAAAAAAGAATATTAAAGTAGAGACAATGTGGCTCTACTTTCTTTCTGAAGACTTATGGCTTCAGAAACAACGAACAACGAAGTGTGAGATGCCTAAATAAATTAGATATTTTACTTGAAAATTATATGATTTTATTATATACTTATATTAACCAAAGGAGGTATTTTATGAAAAGTAGTAGAATTATGAAAATATTTGAACAATATGTCAGAAAATATGATATGAATAATATAGATATTAAAGCTAGATATTTTCATTCACTGAAAGTTATGGAACTTGCAAGAGAACTAGCTACTGGTTTGGGTATTTTTTCTGAGGAAGAAGTAGCCGTCTGTGAACTTATTGGTCTATTTCATGAGATAGGTAACTTTTCTAAAACTCCTAATTATCAAATGGATGATGATATTAATGATAGTTATAATAGAACTATTGATGTTTTATTTAATAAAAAGTTAATTAGAGAAATTAGTAAAGAAACTAAGTATGATACAGTTATTAAAATGGCTATCTTTGCTTATGATAAAAATGGATTCCCTGCTGATATTGATGAGAAAGGTAGACATATGTGTGCTATTATAAAAGATGCTCATAATTTAGATTCTTTTAGGTTATTTGTTAATTATCCATATGTAGATACAGTAATCAAAAGTTATCCTAGTAGTCTCGTGTATGATGACTTTAAAAGTTTTAAGACTATTAGTTCTAAAGTGAGTGATAATGCTAGTGATGAAGTATTAGTTACTTTATCAAAGATGTATTCATTTAATTATAAATATTCTTATTATTTATTAAAACAAAATGATTATGTTAATAAGATATTTAATTCTTTAAATTTTGATAATAGTGAATTAGAGGGGTTCTTTAAACAACTTATGGTTGTTCTTAATAATTATATCGATAAAAGGATAGGTGTTGTAAATGCTTGATAAAAAATATGACCACTTGATGGTTGAAAAAGATAAATATGATAATTGGAAGAAAAAGGGGTATTTTAAATCAGGAGATTTAAGTAAGGAACCATACTGTATAGTTATTCCTCCTCCTAATGTAACAGGTAAATTACATTTAGGTCATGCTTGGGATACTTCAATTCAAGATATTATTATTAGATATAAGAGAATGCAAGGATTTGATGCATTATGGCTTCCTGGTATGGATCATGCTGGTATTGCTACGCAGGCTAAGGTAGATAAAAAACTTAGAAGTGATGGTATTAATCCTAGAAGTATGTCTCGTGAAGAGTGGCTTAAGGTTGCTTGGTCTTGGAAAGAAGAATATGCTGAAAATATTCATAGTCAGTGGGCTAAACTTGGTTTATCTCTTGATTATGATAAGGAAAGATTTACTTTAGATGATGGTTTATCTCATGCTGTTAGAAAGGTATTTGTTGATTTATATAACAAAGGTCTTATCTACAGAGGTGAGAGAATTATTAATTGGGATCCTGCGGCGATGACTGCTCTAAGTAATGAAGAAGTTATTTATAAAGATGTTGAAGGAGCCTTCTACCACATTAAATATATGATTGAAGGTACTGATGAGTATCTAGAGGTTGCTACAACTAGACCAGAGACTTTATTTGGTGATACTGCAGTTGCGGTTAATCCAGAGGATGATAGGTATAAGAAATATATTGGTAAGAATGTTATGCTTCCAATAGTTAATAAACTTATTCCTATTATTGGTGATGAACACGCTGATATGGAGTTTGGTACTGGTATTGTTAAGATTACTCCTGCTCATGACCCTAATGACTTTGAAGTAGGTAATAGACATAATCTAGAGAGAATTGTCGTTATGAATCCTAATGGTACAATGAACGAGAATGCTGGTAAATATAATGGTATGGATAGATTTGAATGTAGAGATGCTGTTATTAAGGACTTAGATAGTGAAGGACTTCTTATTAAGATTGAACCTATTAATCATAACGTTGGTTTTTCTGAGAGAAGTGATGTTATGGTTGAACCTTATCTTTCTAAACAATGGTTTGTTAAGATGAGACCACTAGCGGATAGAGTTCTTGAAAATCAAAAGGATAAAGATAAGAAAGTTAACTTTGTTCCTCCTAGATATGAAAAAACTATGAATCACTGGATGGAAATTACTTATGATTGGTGTATCTCTAGACAATTATGGTGGGGTCACAGAATACCTGCTTGGTATAAAGGTGATGAAGTTTATGTTGGTATGGAAGAACCTAAAGGTGATGGTTGGGTACAGGATAATGATGTACTTGATACTTGGTTTTCTTCAGCACTATGGCCTTTTAGTACTTTAGGATGGCCTGATAATACTGACTTACTTAAGAGATATTATCCTAATAATGTACTAGTTACTGGTTATGATATTATTCCTTTCTGGGTTAATAGAATGACTTTTCAAGGACTTGAGTTCTTAAATGAAAGACCTTTTAAAGATTGTTTAATTCATGGTCTTATTAGAGATAAAAAAGGTAGAAAGATGAGTAAGAGTCTAGGTAATGGTATTGACCCTATGGATGTTATTGATATGTATGGTGCTGACTCTTTAAGATTCTTCTTAACTACAAATACTGCTCCTGGTATGGATTTAAGATATGATGAAGAAAAAGTTAAATCAACTTGGAACTTTATTAATAAGATTTGGAATGCTTCAAGATTTGTTTTAATGAAACTAGAAGAATTTAAAGAGGAAGATTATACTCTTGATAATTTAAAAGAAGAAGATAAGTGGATTTTAAATAGATTAAATACTACGATTAAAGATGTTACTAAGAGTATGGATAAATATGATTTTCATATTGTAGGTAATACACTATATGATTTTGTATGGGGAGACTTCTGTGACAAGTATATTGAGTTATCTAAGTTCTATAACGATAATACTACGAAGAGTGTACTTATTAGGGTTCTTACAGATATTCTGAAGATGCTTCATCCTTTTATGCCTTATGTTACTGAAGAAATATATGGTATGATGCCTATTAAAGAAGCAGAATCTATTATGATTAGTAAGTATCCTATATATAATAAGAAAGAGGTATTTACCACTAATATTGATAATGTACTTGAATTTATTACAATGTTTAGAAATAAAAAGGCTGAACTTGGTAATATTGGAGAGTATAAGGTATATATTGATATTGATGACGAGACTTCTAAAGACATTATTATTAATATGCTAAAATTAAGTGATAAGATTTCTTTAGAAGATGGTAATGGTATAAAAATAGAATATGCTGGTATGAAGGCTTCTATTATATATGATAATAGTAAGAGTTTAGAAGAAGAAAAAGAAAAACTTCTTAAAGAAAAAGAAAGTCTAGAGGCTTCAATTGCAAGAAGAGAAAAACTTCTTAGTAATAGTAATTATGTTGAGAAGGCTCCTAAAGCAATTGTTGATAAAGATAGGGAAGCTCTTCTTAAAGAAAAAGAAATGTTAGATATTATTTTAAATAAGATTAATAGTTAGTTTATAAAAAGGAGGTTATATTTATGGCTAAGTATTGTTCAAATTGTGGAAAGGAATTAACTGATGAACAAGATATTTGTTTAAATTGTGGTGTTAGAGTTAAAAAGAGTACTACTTCAAGTGATCCTAATGCTAAATCTAAACTTGCTGCTGGGTTATTTGGTATTTTCTTAGGTGCCTTTGGTGTTCATAACTTTTACCTTGGTTTTACTGGTAAAGCAGTTGCTCAACTTTTAATCACTGTTTTATCTTGTGGTATCTTAAGTCCTGTGTCCGCTATATGGGGACTTATTGAAGGTATTATGATTCTTTCTAGTAATGACTATAAAGATGCTGATGGTAATACTTTAAGAGACTAATGAAAAAAAGAATTATTAATTTAATTATTTTGCTTTCTGGTACTTTATTTATTTTTATAATAGTTACTGGGAAATTTAATGTGGAATGTCTTTTTAAGAAGATATTCCATATTTCTTGTCCTGGATGTGGGTTAACTAGATCTTTTAGGTCTATTCTTAATTTAGACTTTATTAATGCTTTTAAATACAATATTCTTGGGATACCTTTATTTATTTTATGTATTATTTATATTATTCTCTTAATTAAAGATGTTATAATAGGTAGTGATAAAGGTAATAAGTTAGTACTTTATATTTTTAGTAAATACTATATACTTATTATTTGTTTATTTATTATTTCTATGATTATTAATAATATTAATGGTATATAAATATTTTTACACTTCATACTAATTATGAGGTGTTTTATTATGAGTGATTTTCTTAATATTTGTTTTAGAACGATACTTATTCTTATTATTCTTTTCTTTATTACTAAGATGATGGGGAAGAAACAGATATCTGAACTTAATTTTTTTGACTATGTTGTTGGTATTACAATCGGTTCTATTGCCGCGGATATTTCTTTAGATATTGAAAAAGATATGCTTGCAGGAATAGCGGCTCTATTTATATATGGATTTATATCTTATATAATTTCATTTGTATCTATAAAAAGTATTTTAGCAAGAAGATTTTTTATTGGTGTACCCACAGTTCTTGTAGAAAAAGGTAAAATTATTGAATCTGGTTTAAAGAAATCTAAAATTGATGTTAATGATTTATTAATGGTGGCAAGAGAAAATGGTTATTTTAATTTAGATGAAATTGATTATGCTCTTATGGAAGTTAATGGTAATATTAGTTTTCTTCCTAAAGAAAATGATAAGCCTGTGACTAAAAAAGATATGAAAATTAAGTGTAGTAATGAAGGACTTACTGTAAATGCCATTATTGATGCTAAGTATATGGTTAATAATATGAAGGCGATTAATAAGGATAAAGAATGGTTAGATCATGAACTTAAAGTTAAAGGTTATGATAATTATGATAATATTCTTTTAGCTACGATTGATAATAATTATAAAGTTACTATTTACGAAAAGAATGTAAAGCCAGATAAAAATACCGTTTTGGAATAGTATTTTTTTTATAGTGATGATATAATGAAATCTGATATGGAAGTAGATAATATGAAGTTTAAAAAGGCAATAATTATCTCTATAGTTATTTCAGTAATTTTACTTATATGTTCTTTATTATTACCTAATATTAATATTGATAAAGATACAATTGGTTATAATAGTAATGATACATATAATATAAAAGCTTATAACACTATAAGAGACATAAATAAGTATATTAAAATTAGTGATAATATAGATAAAAAGATGCTTGGAAATTATCAAGTTACTGTTAAAGTTAGATATTTATTATATAGATATAATAAAGTTTTTGATATTAAAGTTGTTGATAAAGTAAAACCAGAAGTTGAATTAAAAGGAAATAACCCAAGTTATGTTTGTCCTAATAAAGATTATGATGAAGAAGGATATACGGCAAGTGATGATTATGATGGTGATATTACTGGTAAAGTGAATATAGAAAAAAATGGTAATTTTATTATTTATAGTGTTAAAGATAGTTCAGGTAATAAAAATGAAATTAGAAGAAGTATTATATTTGAAGATAAAGAAGAGCCTTCACTTACTTTAATAGGTGATGATAATATTGTTATTTATAAAAATAGTAAATATATTGAAAAAGGGTATACGGCAATTGATAAATGTGATGGTGATATCACTAATAAGGTTATAGTAACAGGTACTGTTGATACTAATAGAGTTGGAACTTACACTATTAACTATAAGGTAGTAGATAATAGTGGTAATGAAACTTCAGCAGATAGAAAAATTACCGTCAGAGAAAGACCAAGTTATTATGGAAATGGTAGTATTTATTTAACCTTTGATGATGGACCTAGTTATTTGACAAAAGAAATTTTAGATATTTTAGATGAAGAAGGTATTAAAGCAACTTTCTTTGTAACTAGTGGTGGTGAATATGTAAAGAGAGCCTACAATAGTGGACATACAATTGCTTTACATACTTCTAGTCATAAATATAGTTATGTGTACTCTAGTGAAGAAAATTACTTTAATGATTTAAATACTGTTAGTGATAGTGTTTATAATTCTATTGGTATTAGATGTAAATTTATTAGATTTCCTGGAGGTAGTTCTAATACTATAAGTAGAAATTATAATAAAGGTATTATGTCTAGACTTGTTAATGCTGTTACTAATAAAGGATATGTATATTTTGATTGGAATGTTGATTCTAATGATGCTGGTGGTGATGGTAATAACAGTAATAAAATATACAATAATGTTATAAATAGTTTATCTCATAATAAAACAAACATAGTACTTATGCATGATTCTGCTAATCACAGGAGTACTGTGAATGCTTTAAGAGACATTATTAGATATGGTAAAGATAATGGATATTCATTTAAATCTATTACTAATGATACACCAGTAGTAAGACATGGAGTTAATAATTAAATAGTTGTAATTGTTATTTACAACTATTTTTTTAGTTATGTTGTTGTAATTTTTGGTAATTTTGTTATAATATTGTTAGAAAGGATGGTTAGTATGATTAAGAAAATAAATGAGTACATTAATTTATCAATTATATTGTCAGTTTTATTTATGATAGTGGGAATACTACTTATAATATGGCCTAAAGCATCTCTTGATACTTTTGCTTATGTTATTGGTACTATTATGATTATCTATGGTATTTATAGTTTTATAGATAGTTTTAGTATTAATCCTGCTCTTTGTTTATTCCAAATGACAAATAGTATTTTATCATTTTTACTTGGTATTTGTGTATTTTTAAATCCTAGTATTTTTGAAAGTATTTTACCAATTGCTTTAGGTATTTTCTTTATTATAAGTGGTGCATTTAGTTCTAGAATATCATTTATTATTAAAGATATTGATAATAGTTATATTCTATCTTTATTTACCTCTATATTAATGGTTATATGTGGTGTAGTATTAATTATTAATCCAGGAAATACTGCTCTTGTTATTACTACATTAATTGGTATTATTCTTATTGTATACTCTGTAAGTGCCATAGTTGATATGTTTGTATTTAAATCAAGAGTAAAAGAAATAGATAAATACTTTAGTAAATTACTTAAATAATCCTATTAACTTAGGGTTATTTTTTTGTAAAGTATTATGTAAAAATATTATTATTTTATTTATTATTATTTCTAAATGTGATATATTTACACTAGAAGAGGTGATAACTATGGATGATAACATGAGAAATGCTTGGCTAGATATGATATCTAAAGTTTATAGTAACTTACATAACAGTGATAGAGTTCTTAAGGCTTCAAATGTATCTGATAAGAAAAGAGAAAGATTATTAAAATATTTTGAAAGACTTGAAGAACTACATAATAAGGTATCTGAAACTAAAAGTGTTAATGGAGAAAAATTACTTAAAAGTTTTTATTATGACTTATATGTTATTAAACCAGAAAACATACCTGATGCTTACTTTCAAAACCAAGTTAGACTTGCTAGAGAAAGAGGTTATGGTAACATAGAATTAACTGAAGAAGATAAGAGGAGAATGACCGAAGAAGTTATTGATGACCAAAAGAAAAGTTTAGATAAATGGATTGAATACTTTTTATATGATGAAGAAAGTAAATCTTATGAAATGTGGGAAAAATACTGGGTATTTCAAGGACTACAGAATTTAGGCAAATATGATAAGGAAACCAGTAAATTTAGTAAAAGAGATAAAAGTACTGTATATCCTTTTCCTCCAGTAGAAAGAGAATATATTTTTACCACTTTAAAACTAATGGAAGATTTTCTTAAAGATAAAAAAGGCGAAGAAGATATTAAACAAGCATTAAGTACTGGTAATTTTAAACTTTTATATGAATATGTTATTAAGCAAAGCTTTTTAAAAGGAGAACATCAAAGTAATAGTACTGATGGTAAATGGATTAAATATGAACAAGGAAGTGATTATAATATTTTAAGAGATTCACTTCAAGGCTATTATACTGGTTGGTGTACTGCTGCTGGGGAGAACTTTGCCAAAGACCAGTTGGCAGGTGGTGACTTTTATGTTTATTATTCATTAGATGAAAATGGAGAGGCTAAAGTACCTAGAATTGCTATTAGAATGGATGGTAAAGATAAAATTGGAGAGATTAGAGGTATAGCAGATAATCAAAATATGGAACCTGAAATGATGTCTATTCTTGAAGAAAAACTAAAAGAATTTCCTGATAGAGATAAATATCTAAAAAAAGAAAATGATATGAAATTACTTACTTTAATTGATAAAAAGGTAAATGATAATATTGATCTTACTCTTGAAGAACTTAAATTTTTATATGAAATAGATGGTCAAATCATAGGTTTCGGGTATAGAAAAGATCCTAGAATAGAAGAAATTAAAAGAAAAAGAAATGAAAGAAAAGATTATAGTCTTATATTTAATGTTAAAGAAGAAGAGGTTGCTTTATCACAAAAAGAATGGCTAAATAATCCAGAAAAGTTTAAAGCACTTCCGGGTAGTATAGATTCATTGTATCTTACTAGTGCTGAAGGGCTTGTTCTTCCTCAACTTGTTGGTGGCAATATAGAGTTAAGGTCTCTTGCTAGTGCTGAAGGGCTTGTTCTTCCTAAAAGTATTGGTGGCGATATAGATTTAAGGTCTCTTGCTAGTGCTGAAGGACTTGTTCTTCCCGAAAGTATTGGTGGTAAGATATATTTAAATTCTCTTACTAGTGCTGAAGGGCTTGTTCTTCCTCAACATGTTCGTGGTATAAATTTAAGTTCTCTTGCTAGTGCTGAAGGACTTGTTCTTCCTGAAAGTATTGGTGGTAGTATAGATTTAAGATCTCTTACTAGTGCTGAAGGTCTTGTTCTTCCTAAAAGTATTGGTGGTAGTATAGATTTAAGATCTCTTACTAGTGCTGAAGGTCTTGTTCTTCCTAAAAGTATTGGTGGTAAGATATATTTAAATTCTCTTACTAGTGCTGAAGGACTTGTTCTTCCCAAAAGCATTGGTGGTGATATATTTTTAGACTCTCTTACTAGTGCTGAAGGACTTGTTCTTCCCGAAAGCATTGGTGATGATATACTTTTAAGGTCTCTTGCTAGTGCTGAAGGACTTGTTCTTCCTGAAAGTATTGGTGGTAGTATATTTTTAAGTTCTCTTACTAGTGCTGAAGGACTTGTTCTTCCTAAAAGTATTGGTCGTCATATAGATTTACGCTCTCTTACTAGTGCTGAAGGGCTTGTTCTTCCTCAACATGTTGGTGGTGGTATAAATTTAAGTTCTCTTACTAGTGCTGAAGGACTTGTTCTTCCTCAACATGTTGGTGATTATATAGAGTTAAGGTCTCTTACTAGTGCTGAAGGGCTTGTTCTTCCTCAACATTTTGGTGGCTATATAGATTTAAGATCTCTTACTAGTGCTGAAGGGCTTGTTCTTCCTCAACATGTTCGTGATATAAATTTAAGTTCTCTTACTAGTGCTGATGGGCTTGTTCTTCCTCAACATGTTGGTGGCTATATAGATTTAAATTCTCTTACTAGTGCTGAAGGGCTTGTTCTTCCTCATTATTTTAATTTAAATAAACTAAAATGTCCTGATAATATTAAAGAAGAAATTATGAATAATCCTGATAAATATTATATGGCTCCTACTGAAGAGGATAAAAAAGGAATAAAAAGATAAACTTAAAATTGAAGACTACAGGCTTCAATTTTTTCATTAAAGACCTTAGGCTTTAATGATAGTAAAGAGATTACAAGCTCTTTACTAAATACTATAATATTTTATATACATTTGTTTGATTTTTTTATATTTTCTATTTACTTGATATTAAATATATGATATACTTTAAATATGAAATATGGAGGTATAAAAAAATGTTAGATTATATAATTATAGGACTACTTATTGTAGTAATTATCTTAGTTATTATAGCAATTAGTAAGAATGTTAATGAAGGAAAAATTACTGAAAGACTTGGTAATTTAGAAACTACTACTGTTAAAGAGTTATCTAGTTTTCAAATAGATATAATGAAAACAATGAATGATAATTTTAATGGATTAAATGAAAGAATGGAAAAGAAACTTAGTCAAATTAATGATAAAGTTAATGAAAGATTAGATGATAATTTTGCTAAGACTAATAAAACATTTACTAATATATTAGAAAGATTATCTAGAATAGATGAAGCTCAAAAGAAAATCGATACTTTATCTACTGATATTGTTTCTCTTCAAAGTATTTTAACTGATAAAAAGAGTCGTGGTATATTTGGTGAAATTAATCTTAAGCATATTCTTGTTAGTATATTTGGTGAAAGAAATGATAATGTATATAGACTTCAGTATACTTTTCCTAATACCACTATTGCGGATGCAGTAATATTTGCTCCCGAGCCATTAGGTACTGTTGCTATTGATTCAAAGTTTCCTTTAGAACACTATCAAAAAATGGTTGATAAGAATCTTTCTCCACTAGAAAGAACTGCTGCGGAAAAAGAATTTAAGGCTGATGTTAAGAAACATATTGATGCTATTAGTTCTAAATATATTATTCCTGGTATTACTTCAGATCAGGCTATTATGTTTTTACCTGCTGAGGCTTTATTCGCCGAAATTAATGCTTATCATAGTGATTTAGTTGAATATGCTCATAGAAAAAGAGTATGGATATGTTCTCCTACAACATTAATTAGTACATTTACTGTTATTGAAGTTCTTCTTAAGAATATGGAAAGAGATAAATATACTAGTATAATTCATGATGAACTTAATAAGTTAGGTGTTGAATTTAGTAGATATAAAGATAGATGGGATAAGTTATCTAGAAGTATAGAAACTGTTAATAAAGATATTGAAAGTATTCATGTTACTACTGATAAGATTACTAAAAGATTTGATTCTATTAGTAGAGTGGAAATTAAAAATAATAACGAAATTGAGTAAGTAAAAACTCTTAATAATATCTATTTATTTGAATATGTTTAAATGAGGGATATTATGGTAAGAGTTTTTTTCTTTTTACTTGGATTTGGTTTTATGGTTATTGGATGTAGTTTCATTATTTTATATCTTAATTTAATGTCTATGGGGTATAATTTTTTGAATTATGTTAATTTTATTGTTAGAAGATTTGAATGTTATTTTAGTATTATCGGTCTTATTATGATGATTTTATCAATGACTATTAAAGGAGAAGATAAGAATGAATTATATTTATGATATTGTACTTAATTTTAATAAGGAATATTATTCTTTTTATGAATGGAATAGAAAAGATAATATTATTAATGTTAAGAAGATTCCTCTGTTTCTAGTAGATAATGAATGTTTTAATATTATGAAATATGATAATGTCTGTGTTAGTAAGGATTTTATTAATGTTATTAGGGATAAAACTTATACTTATACCAGAAGTAAACTTGGTCCTTCTCTTCTTATTTCTAATGAGAAAGAAGTAATAGCTATTATGTTTAATGAAAATGGTAACTTAATTAAAAGAAGTAGTCTTACTCTTGATGAAGAAGAAGAGGTACTAGATGAAATTGTAAACAATGAAATATACAATATTCCTATCATTAAACATACTAAAGTTAATAATGATAATGTTACTAGAAGTATTAGAGAAAAGAGAGACTTTCTTCTAAAATATATTAGTAATGAAAAGAATGATATTAATTTAAAATATTTATACTATGATTATTTTGAGAAGGATGAAGATAATATTAAAGATATTAAAGATAAGTTAATTAAAGAAATTAAGAATAATTGGAATAAAAAACTTAATAAATTTTATGATACAGCTATTATATTTAGTAAGATTAAGAATTAAACTTATATTTATTTGTATAAAAAAAAGAAAGTTTTTACATAATTATAATAGAATATTCGCAGATATTCACTTAAGAAAATATTTATTTATTTTCTTTTTTTTGATATACTTATAGTGGAGGTAACTTAATATGGATATATTTTGTAAAATTATTAATAATGAAATACCATCATATACAATATATGAAGATGATATTGTAAAGGTATTTTTAGATGTTAACCCTAATAGTACTGGCCACTGTCTAATTGTACCTAAAGAACATTATCAAGACTTCTTTGATATTGATAAAGAGGTACTTAATCATGTTTTAGAAACTGCGAAGGTTATAGCAAATAGATTAAAAGAAAGACTGAATTGTGATGGTATTACTTTTGCTCAAAATAATGGCCTTGGTCAAGATGTTAAGCATTATCATTTACATCTAATTCCTAAGTATCATAATGATGATAAATTATCTATTGAAGAAGTATATAATAAATTAAAGTAGGCAAATGTCTACTTTTTTTGATATGAAAAAACTATCCGAAGATAGTTTCTCTAATATAAATATTTTAATATAAGAAAGCATTTCCTAATATAATAGCAAGTAAGATGTATAATACAATAACAATTAATAAACCATTATTACTTTTATGACTGCAAGTGCTGCTGCAAGAACTATTTCCAGACATTATAATGCACCTCCTTTAAATTATATCCAAGCGCCTAGTATGATTATTAGTAGGATAAATAGTACTAATACAATAGCAGCACTAGATCCAGTACCGCATCCACAGTTACCCATAATACATTCCTCCTTTTTTTCTATTCACAATATTTTATGGAAAAATAAGAAAAGTGTGCTGTACTTTATAAACAATAAAAAAATAAAATTAAAAATTGTGGTAATTTGCCCATATTTACAAAATAGCCTTGTATTTTTAGCCTAGATTTGATATTATATTAGTGTATCTTTGAAAGGAGAATGAAAAATGGCAAAGAAAAAACAAGAGACAAAAAATAATAAAAAAGAAAAGAAAGAGGTAGTAGTAAAGAAAGAGAAAGTAGTTAAAGAAGCTCCTAAAAAAGAGTCTAAAAAAGAATCAAAGAAAGATACTAAAAAAGTAAATAAAGTTAATGATGATAAAGTATTTAAAATGCTTGAATTCTTTGATAAATATAGACTTGCCATTTATGGAGCAGTTGTTGGTATATTAATTACTGTATTAGTAGTTGTTATTATATGGCCTGATAGAATTGCTACATTAAAAGATGGTACTCAACCTGTTGCAGAAATTGATGGTTATACAGTAACTGCAAATGACTTATATGAAGATATGAAAGATGTATATTCTATTAGTTCATTATTAGATAAGATTGACAATAAGATTCTTGTAGAAAAATATCCTGAAACTGATGAAATGAATGATGAATTAAAACAGCAAGCAGAAAGTTATTATAGTGCTTATAAACAATACTATAAAATGGATAAAGAAACTTTCTTATCAAATAATGGTTTTGGTAGTGAAAAAGCTTTCTTAGAATATTTAAGACTACAATATAGAAGAAATAAATATGCTGAAGACTATATCAAAACTTTAATTTCTGATAAAGAAGTAGAAAAATACTATGAAGATAAAGTTTATGGTGATATTAATACTAAACACATCTTAGTAAAAGTAGATAGTTCTGCGAGTGATGAAGATAAGAAAAAAGCTGAAGATTTAGCTAAAGAAATTATATCTAAATTAAATAATGGTAAATCTTTTGATGATGTTAAAGAAGAATATAAAGATCAAATTACTTATGAAGAATTAGGATATAAATCTTATAATGCCAACTTAGAATCTGCTTATATGGAAGCTATGCAAAAACTAGAAAATAATAGTTATAGCAAAGAACCTGTTAAGACTTCTTATGGTTATCATGTAATTTATAGAATAGACCAAAAAGAAAAACCTGCTCTTGAAGATGTTAAAGAAGAAATAATTGATTCATTAGTAAGTGAAAAGAAATCAGAAGATAAAAATATCTCTTATGTTGCTTTAGATAAAATGAGAGAAGAATCAGGTCTTAAATTCTCTGATACTGTATTAGAAAAGAAATATAATACATATATGTCTCAATATAAATAATTTAAATGGTATACACTCTGTGTACCATTTTTTTATGTTTTTGTGGTATATTCTTCACTTTTATCATTTTATTTGATATAATTTAGTTATAAAAGAATATAAGGTGTACATTTAAGAAAGAGAGGATTATATGAAAAAAGATGTAACATTAGTTATTTTAGCTGCTGGTATGGGTAGTAGATTTGGAGGTTTAAAACAGATAGAACCAATGGGTCCTAGTGACGAATTTATTATTGATTATTCTGTTTATGATGCTATAAAAGCAGGATTTAATAAGATAGTATTTATCATAAAAAGAGAAAATTATGAACTATTTAAGGAAACTATTGGTAAGAGAGTAGAACCACATATTAAGGTAGAATATGCTTTTCAAGAATTAAACAATTTACCTAAGGGATGGAATATTCCAAGTGGTAGAATGAAACCTTTAGGGACTGCTCATGCAGTATTATGTGCAAAGGATTATGTTAATGAACCTTTCGCTATGATTAATTCTGATGATTTCTATGGTAGAGATGCATTTATTAAAGCATATGAATATTTAAGTAATACTGATAATGACTCTAGTAAATATGGTATGATTGGCTATATGGTAGCGAATACTTTAACAGAAAATGGTTCTGTTAAAAGAGGTGTTTGTGAAGTAGATAGTAATAATTATTTAAAATCTATTACTGAGAGTAAAATAGAAAAAATTGGCAATGAAATTGTAGCTAGTCCACTTGATGGTAGTGATAGTTTCACTGTTAATAGCGATGATACTGTAAGTATGAATTTCCTACTATTTACTCCTAGTATATTTGGATATATTGAAGAAGGTTTTAGTAAATTCTTTATAGATAATAAAGAAGACTTACTTACTTCAGAATATTTAATTCCTGATGTTGTAAATAATCTAATTAAAGATGGCAAGGCATCAATGAAAGTAATTAGAACTACTGCTAGTTGGCATGGTGTTACTTATAGAGAAGATACTCCTGATGTTAAAAATTCTATTAAGAAATTAGTAGATGAAGGAGAATATAAAGAAAATCTTTGGTCTTAATTTTACTCAAATTATGTTTAAATTATGTTAAATTATGTTATTTTCATTTTTCTATTTTATTTTTAAATTATTTCTGATATACTTTAATTATAGGAGGAGGATGTTGATATGAAATACAATATTCGTGGTGATAAAATGCTTATTACCGATGCAATAAAAGACTATACGGAAACTAAATTAGGAAGACTTGAAAAATATTTTAAGGACGATGATATTACCGCTAATGTACTGGCTAAAGTAAGAGGTAATTCACAAATAGTGGAAGTTACTATTCCTACTAGTAAATTTATTCTTAGAAGTGAAGAAGAAAGTGATGATTTATATGCTGCTATTGACTTAGTAAGTGATAAATTAGAAAGACAAATCAGAAAGAATAAAACTAGATTAAATAGAAATGTTAAAGAGAATGTTAAAGAATTTAACTTTGATTTTGATATAAAAGAGGAGGAAGAACCTAAAGAAAAAATTGTTAAAAGAAAAGATATTGAAATGAAACCTATGGATGAAGAAGAAGCTATATTAGAAATGGAACTTCTTGGTCACTCATTCTTTGTATATAAAGATATGGATACTAATAAAACTTGTGTTCTTTATAAAAGAAAAGATGGAGATTATGGTTTAATTGAAACTAAATAATTAATTGTATCAACAGAAATTGTTGATACTTTTTCTTTGAAGATTTGTGTATCCACAGATTATGTTGATATAATTTTTTCTGAATTCTTTGTCAAAAAAGTGTCAAACTTAGTTTAGTTATTTAAAAAAAATTATTTTATGATAAACTAAATATAGAAAGGTAGGGAAGATTATGTTTTCAAAAGAAATATATAAAAAACAAAATGGTAAGATATATTATATTTTATCTATAGTAACTTTGATATTTTTTGTATATGGAGTTTCAGTAGTATTAAGAGGGGCTCTTAATATTCCTTTATTATTTGAATTAGGAGACTTTGCTCCTGTAATGGGAATACTTTCTATAATTGGTATTATTGGTTTTCCATTAGTTTTGGCTTTAAACAAAGGTATGAAAAATTTATATGTAAAAAGCAAATTAAAACTAGATGATAATAAAATTGTTTATGACAGGCAGGTGGAATATGAATGGACTGCTGTAGGACATTTAAATACTAAAAATATATACGAAATTTCTAAATTTGATGATTATAAAATTACAAGTAGATGGATAATTTTATATGGAAATTTTGAATATACAGAAATATATAAGGGAAAAAACAATGGTAGTTCATCTACAAAAATTGTTAAAATTGCAAGAGTATTTGATACAGATAAAGAAATTATTGATTTTATTAAAAAGAACTCTACTAAATAATATTGTTTAATAAAACATGTAAAACATGAAATTATTGATAGTTAATTATTCTATCCACAAGTGCTGTGGATAGTTTTATTTTATATTTTACTTTTATTAACATATATTGTTAATGAAAATATAGTTTAATACTATTTTAAAAAGATTTTTTATGCTATAATACAGTTGAAAGGATGATTCATCATGGATATAAAGAGAAATGCAGAAGAAATGGAAAAATGGCTTAATTCGCCTATTCCAAAAAGAGTAATTAATGAGTGGAAAAAAGAAAATAAATTAAAAATTAAAACTGAAAAAGAAAAAATAAATAGAATAATTTATAGTAATTGTTATTTATTATGGCTTGAACAATTTACTTTAAAAAATCCTTGTTTCAGTAGTGATATTTTGTTGTACTCTCAAGAAGGAATAACAGGCGAAGAAATTGATATGATTGGAGACTTATATTTTTTATACGAAATAATAGATGACTATGCTAATAGAAATACCTTACCTGCTTTTAATTGTTATCATGGTCAATATTATAAAATTAGTTATAATAATAACTGCTACAAAATAGGTGTTATCTCAGAACAAGGTACACATTTCTTTACAAGAAGAGTAAATACTGAAAACAAAGATAATTTTATTGATTTTAATATTATTATGAAAGAAAGAATATCACATGATAATAAAAATAAAAAGAAAAAAATATTAAAAAAATAATTATTCTATCCACAAGTGCTGTGGATAGTTTTATTTTATATTTAAAAAGTGTCAACTTTTTTATATTGACACCTTTGTTTTGCTATAGATTTTTAAATAAATTTTTCCCGTATTCTGTTTTAATTTGGTCGAATTCGACCAAATTTAAATCTATATTATGAAATTGTTCACATAAATCAATATAGTCAACAGTATTTATTCTTCTTAACCAATTTTTTTACCGCAAAAGTCTAATTTCTAGAATTTTAGTATTTAACCAAATCAGTTAATAATATATAATTGGTATTTTTTATTCTTAGTATTTCTATTTTATTTTCTTTAACAATTATTTCCGCTGTTACTAATCTTTTTTCTCTTTCGTATAAAAATCATACCCATATTTTTTTGTTTAACATATAATTTATATTAAAAATGTAATTATTCTATCAACAAGTGCTGTGGATAGTTTTATCTTATATTTTAAAGATTTTAGTTAATTGACTAATTGAAAAGATTTTGATATAATTTGTTTATAAAGGAGAGTAAAATGAAAAAAATATTATTAAAATCGATTGTAATATCAACACTATTGTTTTATTCATCAAATGTAAAAGCTGCAAACATTCATAATGCTGAAGATTTTTCTAACTGGTTGTGTAATGGAGAAGTAAACTGTGTGAGTTATGATGACAATTTAATTAAATTACAAAAAAATATTAGCTTATCATATAATGATAATAATGTTGCCAATATTATGAATAATATAACTTTAGATTTAAATGGATATACTATTGAAAATATTTCAGACAATCTTACAAATTCTTATTTTATTAACATTGATACAGAAAAATTTACAATAGAGGATAGTAGTGACTCTAAGAACGGTAAAATAACTACTAATATGCGAGGAATTGCAAATGTTCAATCTGGAGCATTGTATATTAATGGTGGAACATTTAATGCAATTCGAGAAAGTGCTTATGCCTTTGGAATTGCCAATGGTAAATTATATTTTAATAATGGTACTATAAATTCAAATAATGTTGGAATTCATATGTTTGGTTCAAATTCATATCTTGAAATGAATAATGGTAAGATATATGCGGACTCGTCTGGAATATATACTACAGGTTGCATGTTGGATAATTTTTGTAATAATAATGAAAACATTTCAATTAATATTAACAATGGAGTTATTTCAAATAAATCTAATTCTATATTATTATCCGCAGATATCGGAAATGTATTTTTGAACATATCAGGCGGTTTTTTTGAAGGGAAACTTAGTATTTGGGATATGAATGATAGCATTAATGCGCAATTATCGGGCGGTGAATTTCATTCGGATGATGGTGGAGCAATTGAAATTTATAATGAAGAAAAAATTATTGAAAAAAGTAAACTTTTAAATATGATTGCTGATGGTTTTATAATAAGTCCTTCAAATATTAGTAATGGTTATAAAATTATAGACGATGTTGAAGTATATTCAATCAGTACTGATAATAGTGTTAAAATAATAAAAAATGACAATGCTTCTTTGGACAATAATAAAAATACTGAAGATGATGTGAATTTTGATGATGAGATTAAAAATCCTAAAACTAATGATTTAACTTTATTAATTTTATTGATTAGTATAGTATTTGGTTGTATTATAACATTACTTGTTGAAAATAAATATGAAAAAAAATATTAAATACCTATTTTATTATTAAAATATACTCAATACAGTTTTAATAATCAATTTTGAAAACTTTAACTATTTATGTCCATATCAATATCAATTTATGGACATAGTTTTTTATTTATTATTTATCAACATATACTGTTAATAACTTTAAAGTTTTAAAGACTTAGGGCTTTAAAACTCTTTTTTGAAGACATAAAGGCTTCAAAAAGCACTGAGTGACTACAGGCACGAGGTGAAACTACAATAAAATAAAGGAAATATTAAATATTTACTAGTTTTTTTAGTTAAAATATAGTAAAATATTATCTAGGAGATGATTTGATGTTTAAAACACTTAAAAAATTATTTGATAATGAGTATAAAGAATTATATAGATTTAGTAAATTAGCAGATCAAATAGATGCTCTTGATGAAGAAATGAGTAAATTATCTGATAAAAAACTTGCTAGTTATACTGATAAATTTAAGAAAAGATTAGAGGAGGGAGAAACTCTTGATGATATCTTAGTTGAGGCTTTTGCTGTTGCAAGAGAGGCTGCTTATAGATGTCTTGGAATGAAACCTTTCTACTGCCAATTACTTGGTGGTCTTGCTATTCATTATGGTAATATTGCAGAGATGAAAACTGGTGAAGGTAAAACACTTACTTGTGTACTTCCTGCTTATTTGAATGCTTTAACTGGAAAAGGTGTTCATATCGTTACAGTTAATGAATTCTTATCTACTAGAGATTCTGAATGGATGGGTAGTATATTTAAGTTCTTAGGTCTTACTGTAGGTCTTAACTTAAGAGAACTTTCTTTTAAAGAAAAACAAGAAGCTTATAACTGTGATATTTTATATAGTACTAATAATGAACTTGGTTTCGACTACTTAAGAGATAACATGGTTGTAAAAAAAGAAAATAGAGTACAAAGACCTCTTAACTATTGTATTGTCGATGAAGTTGACTCTATCTTAATAGATGAGGCTAGAACTCCTCTTATTATATCTGGTGGAGTTATGCAGTCTGCTAATCTATATATTGATGCTGATAGATATGTTAAAAGTTTAAAAGAAAATGAAGATTACATTATGGATGAAAAATCTAAGGCTGTTAGTTTAACTGACGAAGGCAGTAGAAAGGCTGAAGAACATTTTCATCTAGATAATTTATATGATATTAATAATACAGCTTTAGTACATCATATTAATCAAGCTCTTAAAGCAAATTATGCTATGAGTTTAGATGTTGACTACGTTGTACAAGATGGTGAAGTTGTTATCGTAGACCAATTTACTGGTAGACTTATGAAAGGTAGAGCCTTCTCTGATGGACTTCATCAGGCAATTGAAGCTAAGGAAGGTGTTAAGATTCAACAGGAAACTAAAACTCTTGCTACGATTACTTTCCAAAATTACTTTAGAATGTATAACAAGATTGCTGGTATGACAGGTACTGCGAAGACTGAAGAAGAAGAGTTTAGAAATATTTATAATATGTTTGTTATTCAAATTCCTACTAATAAACCAGTTATTAGGGAAGACGCTACTGACTTATTATATCCTGGTAAAGAAGGTAAATATAATGCTATTATTAAAGAAATAGAAAATAGACATGCTACTGGTCAACCAGTACTTGTTGGTACTATTGCTATCGAAACTTCTGAACTACTTAGTAAAATGCTTACTAAAAAGAAGATTCCTCATGAAGTATTAAATGCTAAGAATCATGCTAGAGAGGCTGAAATTATTGCTCATGCTGGTGAAAAAGGTGCTGTTACTATTGCTACCAATATGGCTGGTCGTGGTACCGATATTAAACTTGGTGAAGGTGTTAAAGAACTAGGTGGTTTATGTGTTATCGGTAGTGAAAGACATGAATCTAGAAGAATAGATAATCAGCTTAGAGGTAGAAGTGGTAGACAAGGAGATCCTGGTTTTACACAATTCTTTGTATCATTTGAAGATGATCTTCTTGTTAGATTCGGTTCTGATAGATATAAGGATATGCTTAAAAATCTAGGCTTTACCGGGGATATGGCTATTCAAAATAAGATGTTCTCTAAAACTGTTGAATCTGCTCAAAGAAAAGTTGAGGGTAATAACTTTGATATAAGAAAACAACTTCTTAACTATGATGATGTTATGAATAATCAAAGAGAAATTATCTATGGTAAGAGAAATGAAATATTAGATAATGATTCTATTCATGAAACAGTTCTTAATGGTTTTAAGGAATATATTAGTGATATTGTTAATTCACATTTAGTGGAGAGTAATAAACTAAAAGAAAATGATTATAGTGAAATACTTGAGGCTGTAAATGAAAACTTACTTAGAAAATATAGAATTAGCTTATCTGAAATTAATGGTAAACATCCTAGTGAAGTTATTGATTTGATATATGAAAATGCTCTAAAGGATTATGAAGAAAAATTAGAAGATATTCCAGAAGAAGTTAGAGATGAGTTTGAAAAGGCTATTTCTCTTAGGGTTATTGATAATTACTGGATGGAACATATTTCTACGATGAGTCATTTAAGAGATGGTATTGGTCTTAGAGGTTATGCTAATACTAGTCCTCTTCAGGCATATACAATGGAAGGATATCAATTATTTGATGAAATGACTGCTAAAATTAATAGGGATATTAGTATTTATTTATTAAAATCTGAAATTAGACAAAATATTGAAAGAAAACAAGTAGCAAAGACCGCTATTACAAATGATAGTAAAGACCATGCTAAAGTACAAAAGAAAAGTACTAAGGTTGGTAGAAATGATCCATGTCCATGTGGTTCGGGTCGAAAATATAAACAATGCTGTGGAAAGTAAGATAGAATAAGGTAAAACTTAAAATTACAAAAGTATTAAGTTGGTTCGAATTTTATAACATGTCCACATGAAACTGAGAAATCCTAGATAAAATAAGTATGTGGACAAAAAATAATTTGTGGACAATTAAAATTTATGATATAATATGTTGCAAAGCAGTGACGAAGGAATATTAATTAGTTAAGCATAAAAGTGAGCTTGGTATAGTGTGAACAAGTTATGATACTATTTAATTCCTACCTTCAGAGTGAAATGAAAACATTTCCGGTGAATAGCCGTTATCAAAATTAAGTAAAATAAAGGATGGCACCGCGCTTTTGCGCTCCTTAAGTGCTATCCTTTTTTGTTTAAAGAAAGGGTGAATAAAATGAGATTAAGTAGGTTAAATATTAAAAAGATTAATCTAAATGATATTGATAGTAATTACTCTGGTCAAGATATTTTAATGAAACTAGGAGAATTATATCAATTTGAAAGTGGTATTTATGGTTATGGTAATTTATGGACAAAACTAGAAAGAATAGTTGAAAATATCATAATTGAAGAATTAGATAAAGCAGGATGTATTCAAGTAGAATTTCCAAAACTTCAACCAAGAAAAATATGGGACCAATCTAATAGATGGGATACCTATACAAAAGATGGAGATATAATGTTTACAATAAACAATAATTTAGGTGAATATGGACTTGCTCCAACTGCAGAAGAATGTGCTACTTTATTTGGTGCCAATAGATTATCTTCATACAAAAATTTACCAGCCATTTATTATCAAATTGGTGAAAAATTTAGAAAAGAAATTAGAACTAGAGGATATTTATTTAGGCCAAGAACTTTTGTTATGATGGATGCTTATTCATTTGATAAAACTGAAGAAGATATGCAAAAGACATATGAACTAATGCATCAAGTATATTTAAATATATTTAAAAGACTAGGTATCAAAATTATACCAACTGTTAGTGATAATGGAGTTATAGGTGGTAAAGTAGCAGAAGAATTTCAAGCAATTACTAATTTAGGAGAAGATAAAACTCTTTATGATGAAAAAAATGATATTGGGATTAATAAAGAAGTTTTAGAATTTGATAATAAAGATGAATATCTTAAACAATTAGGAGTAACAGATGTTACTAATTTAAGAGAATATAGTACTGTTGAATTAGGAAATAATTTCCAACTTGGAACAAAATATTCTGATAGCATGGGACTTTTCTATATGGATGAAAATAATGAGAAGAAACCATATTATATGGGATGTTATGGAATTGGTTTAGGGAGAATAATTGCTTGTTTAATAGAAAATAATGTTATTAAAGAAAATGATAAAATTAAAGGTTTTGCATTACCATATGATATAGCCCCTTATAAAGTACAAATAATATATAATGAAAACAATAAAGAAGAAGGAGAAAAACTATATAATTACTTACTACAAAATAATATTAATGCAATAATTGATGATAGAGAAAATTTAAATATTGGTAATAGAATAAATGATGTTTATGTTTTAGGAACACCTAAAATGATAATATTAGGTACCAGATTTGATGGAAATAATTACGAAGTAGAAGATACAAAAACAAATAAAAAAGAAATTGTTAACATAGATAACATAATAAATATATTAAAATAGTAAGATGAGGCAATTAATATTATGTCCTTTTTAATAAGATTTAATTTGCTCGAATTCGAGCAAATTGATTGTTATATAATATAAAAAATAGTATAATGTCTATTATAAATTAACTAAAAATATTTTGAAAAGGAGGATAAAACATGGATAATAAATTAATTGGAAATGAGAAAAATATTTTGTTTTATAGTGATGAAGAAGGCATGCAAAAGTAGAAGTACTTTTAGAAAATGAAGATGTTTGGTTAAATACAGAAGCATTAGCAGCACTTTTTAATGTTAAACGACCTGCAATTACGAAACATATAAATAATATTTATGAAGATGAAGAACTTGAAGAAAGAAGCACATGTTCCAAAATGGAACATATGGGTAACAATGGCAAACAAGTTTATAATACAAAATATTATAATCTTGATATGATTATTTCAATAGGTTTTAGAGTTAACTCTAAAAAAGCAATTAGATTTAGAACTTGGGCAAATAAAATAATTAAAGATTATATGATTCAAGGTTTTGCATTAAATGATGAAAGATTTTTAAAAGCAAAAAAATTTGATTAAGAGTATTTTAAAAGATTACTTGAAAGAATTAAATTAATTCGTACAAGCGAGAGAATGTTTTATCAAAAAATTACTGATATATTTGCTGAATGTTCTATTGATTATGATAAAAATAGAAATACTGTAATAACTTTTTATAAAACTATTTAAAATAAATTTCATTATGCAATTACTGGAAACACTGCTGCTGAAATAGTTTATAAAAGGGTAGATTCTAAAAAAGAAAATATGGGACTTACTACCTGGGAAAATTCACCTGATGGTAAGATTTTGAAATCTGATGTAATTATTGCCAAGAATTATTTAAATGAACAAGAAATTAAAAATTTAAATAATTTAGTAAACTTATTTTTGGATATTGCTGAAAATAATGCAGAGAGAAATATAACAATGTATATGGAAGATTGGAAAAATGAAGTAGAAAATGCCCTAAAAGTTTTTCATTATGAAGTTTTAGAAGGAAAAGGAAAAATCTCACATAAACAAGCAGTCGAAAAAGCAGAAAATGAATATGAAAAATATAAAGTTATACAGGATAAGAATTATGTGTCAGATTTTGATAGACTATTAAGTGAAACAAAGCAAATTGAAAATAAATAAATTGCAGATTGGATAAAAAGGCAAAAATTGATATAATCATATCAGATGAACGGATGTGGACAATGTCCACAATAAGTCCACGTTAGATAAATACTTATAGTACAGATAATATCATAAACACAAATAATATAGATGACACCTTGTCCGATAAATAAAGAAATACTCATAATACTATAAGTATAAATAATACAGATAATATGGGAGCATCCACTACATGTGGATCTGGTAAGAAATATAAGGACTGTTGTGGAAAATAAGCCAACAAACCCGCATAAAATAATGAGTTGCGGGTTTTTCTATGATTACAATATTTAGGTAATTTTACTTCAAAAAAGGCGTTTAGATAAGTTTTAGATAAGTTTTTTGGTATAAAAGCTGCAAAATTAAATAACAAATGTTATTTTTTATATTGACAAATTGAAAATATAGTGTATACTAATAAATAACAAATGTTATTTTATACATTTGTGAGGTGATATTTATGGCGAGAACAATTAAATATTCTAAAGAAGATATATTAGAAAAAAGTGTTGATTTTATAAAAGAGCATGGTTACTCAAAGCTAACAGCTAGAGAACTTGCTAAATATATAGGTTGTTCAACTGGGCCGATATTTAAAAACTATGAAAACTTTGATATGTATAAAGAAGATCTTAAATTTTATTTAAGAAAGGACTATTCTTCTTTTATATATAAATATGTAGATATAAAAGATTATTTATACACAATAAGTTATGCATATGCTTTTTATGCTAAGAAAGAACCAAATGCATTCTTTTCATTATTTATGGCTGATCTTGCTGGTTCTAGAACAGTAGAAGAAGTATTAAATACTGATAGAAACTTTGAAACAATTGAAGCAATGGTAAAACAATATAATATAACTTTAGAAGAAGCAAAAAGAGTATACCGTGAAGTAAGATTCTATACTCATGGTATAGCAACACAATTGTGTGTTAATAGTATTAAATTAACAGATAGAGAAATTAAAGATTTAATTAGAAATAATATAGAAATAAATTTAAGGGGGATATAATTATGAATTTATATGAAAGAAATCAAAAACAAAGAACATTTTTTAATGAAGAGATAGATACTTATGATGATGTACATGCTACATACATGGATACTAAAAAAACATTAGGAAATAGCCTAGATAAAGATACTAAAAAAATACTAGACTTAGGAGCAGGAACAGGACTAGAATTAATTCATGTATTTGAATTATTTCCAAGTGCTGAAGTCACAGTCATAGATATTACCGAAAATATGCTTGAAAAATTAAAGAAAAGAAACTTTGCAGATCATGTAACAACTATATGTGGAGATTTCTTTGAAGTTGAATTTGGAGATAATTATGATGCAGTTATATCTACATCAGCTCTTCATCATTTCAAAACTGAAGAAAAGATTAAGCTATATAAAAAGATTTATGATTGTTTAAAAGAAAGTGGTCAATTCATTAATTGTGATAAAATTGCCTTAACTCAGGAAATAGAAGATGAACAGTTATATGAATTAGAGCATAATATAGAAAATCATAAACATATAGATACACCACTTACAGTTGAACATGAAATAGAAGTATTAAAAAGGGTTGGTTTTGAAGATATAACTTCAAGCAATGTTGATAAAGATGATTATAGTCTTATTAAGGCTAGAAAAATCAAATAATTTTAGATAAGTTATTAGATAAGTTGTCGAATAAAAACTTGCAATATTTCAACAAAAAATTATTAAATTAAAATAAAAAATACCAATTTAAAAGGAAAAAATTACTCAGTTGTTTTAATATTTTACCATGTGGTTCGGGAAAAAAGTATAAACAATGCTGCGGGAAATGATTAAAAGTCCTTGAAATAAGGACTTTTTCGACACAATATAATAAAAATTTAATTCTAGATACCTTATGTGAGGGTATCTAAAAGGTATCTAATTTGCATTAATAAGCTAAAAAAGTCTTTAATTGTAAATAATTTATGAGATATATACCAATACCAAAGTGGGTTAGAACATAAAAAAATAGCATTATACTATATTGACATACTAAGTATATATGCTATAATAAAATTAGTTGAAATATAAGTATTTGATTATTATAGGTGATGAAATTATGATTGAAAGAATAAAGAATATAATTAATCCTGAAGAAAAACCAATAGATGAAATGTCATCAAATGAGATGATTGAACTTTTGATAAAACTTAATAAATGTTTAAGATGTTTAGATAGTGATGAAGTAAGAAGTGATGGTATGATTGCTGGTGATATGGTTGCACCAACAAGAGAAGTTCAAGATAAAGTTTTAGATTATTTAATGAATAACATATCAAAAATTCAAGATAAAAGATCAAAAGCAGCTATAATATATTATACATTACTAAATTTACATATGTTCAGTGATGGTAATGGAAGAACTTCAAGGTTTATGTATGATTTAATAAGTGGAGATTTAGATGAAAAAAATTTATCATATTATTTTCATAAAGACTCTAATAATACTTTTGAACAAAAAAATAAACTTGAATTAGATAAGGGAATTTTGGATATTACAGAAGTAAATAGAATTCCAGATAAAATATTATCTAAACAATTAGATTTTATTCCTAAGGGAATGCTGGATATATATCCTTGGATAACTGTTGGGCATACTGATATAAGTCCATCTACTGATAGGATATTACCAGAAAATGTAACAAATGAACTCTCAGAAAAAGAATTGAAAAATTTGGATGTGATATTAAGAGATGGTTATGGAGTAAATTTAACAACTAGCGGATTAGCAATGTTATATGTTATTCAGAAGAAAGGGCAAATGAATCAATGGATAGAGTATGTTCAAGAAGATGAAAAACAAGGATTTGCAGTTCCTGGTAGATTTAATATATCAATATACAGACATCCTGAAAGACTTGTAAGTTGGAATGCTGATGATTTTAGAGATGTTATTGCTGCAGGTAATAGTATAAAATATGCAAAGCTAACAAATCTTATTGATATATTTATAAGTCAGGAAAAATATATAGATGAAGATACAGGAAAGACTTATGCTAGTGAGATTATAAAACCTGAATTATCAATACAAAAAGATGATGGAATTAGTAGATAAATATAAATAATGTATATAAAAATATTTAAAATTTAGATACTTTTTTAGATACCCTCATCTATAAATGAGGAGTGATTTATAGGAAAATATAGTGACAAAAAGTGGTCAATTAACAAGAAAGATGACTTAAAAAAGCCAGAAAAGTAATAAATGAGAAGGCCATGTGGTTCAGGGCGCAAATATAAACAATGTTGTGGTAAATAACTCGTAAAGTACCATAAATAAAGGGAAAATGCGAGTTTTTCTTTTTGCCGAAAATAGTCCAAAATAAGGGCTAGAGCCATTCTGGAGCCATTTTGATTTGAATATATGGCTACATAATTATTTAAGATCACAAAATAAACAATATTACGAACAAAAAAATTATGAAAATCTATGGTATAATGGTTATAAGGTGATACAAATGGATAAGAAAGAATATATAGTTAATCAATTAAAAAGAACTTTTCATAAAAAATATGAGAATTATTGTATTACAAGAATTATTCATAAGCTAGATAATGAATACATACAATTCATAACTCAACAATTATTCAAAAGACCAGATGGAAAGTTTGCACTTGCAGATTTATATTTTCCACAATTGAATATTTCTGTTGAGATAGATGAACCTCATCATTTAATGAAAAAGGAAGCAGATAAACAAAGAACTTTGGATATAATAAAAGCTGATCAAGAGATAAGGAAAAAATATACTGGAATTGAAGATATTATCTTAGATCCAATAGAAGAATCTAGAATCGAGATAAGAGAAGAATCATCTATAGAAGAAATAAATAATGAAATAGATATAGTTATCAATAAAATTGAATTAAAAATATCTGCTATGGGAGACAAATTTGTCCCATGGAAGAATGTATATGAACCAGCTTCCTATTATATTAAAAAAGGTTTTATAGAAAAAAATGATAATGCTAAATTTAAAACAATTGATGAAATAGGAAAATTGTTTAACATTGAAAAAGTATCTATGGGATATAAGATTCATGGTTATGTACCAATAGTTAATGATTCAGAATATTTTTGGTGTCCACATTTAAAATTAAGTGATGATGATGTAATAATAAATAATGCTATAAATACAATATCACCAGATGGAAATTACGTGTTTGAATATTTTAAAAAAGATAATGATACTGAGGTAAAAAAAGTATTAGACGATAATATTAAAAGATATGTTTTTGCTCAATATAAAGATGAAATAGGAAATGAATCGAAAAAATTCATTGGCGTATATTCGTTAGATAAGGACAAAACATTAAAAGAAAATGTTAGAGTCTGGAAAAAAATATCTAATAAGATAGAATTAAAAAAATATTTTAATTAGGAGGTTCATATGTCAAAGTTTATAGATAGTATAATAGGACATGCTGTTGGTGATGCTATGGGAGTTCCTACAGAGTTTTGCATTAGAGAATATTTACTTAAGAATCCAGTAAAAAAATGATTGGATCTGATAAAACAGAACAACCTGCTGGATCTTAGAGCAACGATAATCAATGGAGATAGCAACGATAGATTCATTTATTCAAAATAAAGAGTTCAATTACGATGATATAATGCACAAATGGGAAGAATGGATAAATGAAGCAAAGTATGCCGCAAATAATGAGTTGCGGGCTTTTCTATGATTACAATATTTAGGCAAAAACTGACATATCCACTGTCCTAGATAAGTTTTAGATAAGTTATTAAAATTGCACAGGCCCTTATAAAATAAGGGTAAAACACATATTAAGGTATCAATTTCAAATTCAATACAAAACTTATCTAAAAATTATCTAAATTGTAATTTATTACTCAAAAGTAGTAATAGTAAAAATAATATAGTAGAAATATTGTATAGTTTATATAGAAGAAATGTGGTGATATTCTTGACTAAAAGAAATGATAATGGTGTTGCAGTAATTGACGGAATAGATTCAACAGCTAATGTTTTGTCACTTATACATCCTGCCTTTGCAGGATTAACTATAATTACATTTGTGATAAAACAAATAATTAATTATGTTTGCACTGATGATATAGTTAAGAGAATTAATAAAATAGAGCAACAATTAAATAATAAGAAAATTAATATTGAAGAATTTAAAGAAAAAATTACAAATTTAACAGAGCATAATATGTATGTTGTAAGAAATAATTTAAGTAATATATTATTGAATTGCATTCCAGATACTGTTGATATATATATTTCAATATGGATTGATTTAATAATGAATGATACTAATTCTGCAAATGAAGATCTTTGTGAAATATTGTCTGATTTAAATAAAAATGATTTGTTATTATTAGAAATGATTAAAACTTTTATGAAATATGGGGAAAAAAGATACTACATATCTAGTGAGATGACCAAAAGAAATCGTGTGGAAGAACGAAAAAAGGAAAATGAAGAAATTAGAGAATACAATTCAAAAACAAAAGGTATTAAAAAACTTGATTTCAGATTCTCTGATAGAGATATAAGAATTGGAAATAAAACAATTTTTTGGAAAGATTTTTCAAAATTTTATAATGTAAATGTTGGTGAAATGGGATATATGATATTAGACAAAGGAATAAATGAAAATGGAGAAAAAACAATGAACTGGGCATATTATGTACGATCATTTATAAAACTTGATAGATTAGGGGTTTTACAATTAGATTATCATAGTACATTGGGTACAGTTAATGCATTGAATATTGAAAGATTTCATATTACCTTGTTTGGAGAAAAATTATTAGAATACATTCCTTTAAAAAGAAAAAACACTTATGATATGATATAATTAATATAGGAGTTGATAACATGACAAATTTTGATAAAGTTCAAAATTATTATAAGAGTTTTGATGAAAAAAATAGATTACAAAATGATAATAGTGGAAAATTAGAATATGATATGACAATGAAAATATTAGAAAATAATTTACCGGAAAAAGGAGTTATTTTGGATTTAGGTGGTGGAGCTGGAGTTTATTCTTTTCCACTTGCAAATAAAGGGTATAAAGTATATTTATCCGATTTATCAAAAGATTTGATAAACCAAGCAAAGATTCAAAAAGAAGAAGAAACAGCTGAAAATTTAATATCATGTGATGTTATTAATGCAACTAATCTTAGCATTTATAATGACAATCAATTTGATGTTGTATTATTATTTGGACCACTTTATCATTTGCTTGAAGAGTCAGAAAGGCAACAATGTGTTTCTGAAATTAATAGGGTATTGAAACCTGGTGGGAAAGTATTTGCTAGTTTTATCCCATATTTGTCTGGAAGTATTGCAATATTGGATAGATACTATAGACATCCAGAACAAGTTGATATAAATAATCTATCGGAAGTATTTGAGTCCGGTAAATTTAATAATTCATCTGATAAAGGGTTCCAAGAGGGATATTATCCATCAACAAAAGAAATTGAAGAATTATTTTCACAGAATGGATTTGATAAAATAATGATTAGATCAATTCGTGGTTTCGGATATGAAAAAGAAGATTCACTTTATGGTATAAAAGAAAAGGAAATGTTTGATAAAGTTATTAGCTTAATAGAAAGAACATCAGAAGAACAATCTATTATTGATATGTGCGGACATGCCATTTATATTGGGTATAAAAAATAATTATTTAAAAATTGTAAAAAATTAAAATTAAATTTTTTTAGATAAGTTTTTAAATAAGTTCTGCTAGGTTTGCCGAGTGCTACAAAGTGCTTCCGGAAGATACCAAGTGCCGAATTAACGAGCCAAGTGCTCAGAAAAGCTCTCAAAATTCCTAATACAATGTCCTTGTGGGTCTGGTAAGAAATATAAGAACTGCTGTGGAAAGTAAGCTCGCTAAACCTTATAAATAAAGGACTTGCGAGTTTTTTGCTACTTACAATTTTTAGGTAATTTTAACTTGAAAAGGCGTTTAGATAAGTTTTAGATAAGTTTTTTTTCCAAAATTAGCCTTAAAATTTAAAAAGTGTGTTATAATATTATTGGGAGGAATTACTATGGAGGATAAAAATATTATTTATAATAAAACAAAGTACAGTTTACAAGGGACTACACAGGGTAGGTATCTGACGGGAGGGGTTCCA
>OHMG01000196.1_pt1 | contig 32739 bp, 36 predicted proteins | sample 1569281 | NCBI WGS metagenome assembly OHMG01 (sample SAMEA3879581, study PRJEB24766) | human gut metagenome | biome: human-associated habitat; feature: feces | place: USA | collected 1985/1987 | reverse complement strand
GCGTCAGCCGTTCCCGGGTCCCGGACTCGGAGTACGCTGCCTCGGCGCGATAACGAGAGACCGCCTGAACGCTCTGAGAGAAGCCGACGCCATACTCAGAGAGGAGTTCGACAAGAACGGGCTCGCGGGCAAGGTCTGGCAGTATTTCATCGCCGTGCCCGACTTCAAGAGCGTCGGCGTGCGCGACGGCAAGCGCTATGAGGGCTGGCCGGCAATCATCCGCGCGGTGAACACCACCGACGCCATGACCGCCACCATCGAGGAGATCCCCTACGCCCTCCTGCATCATATCACCGACCGCATCACCCATGAGGTTGAGGGGATCAACCGCGTCGTAATGGACCTCACCCCCAAGCCGATCGGAACGATTGAGTGGGAATAATACCAAAAACGCTGAAAACCCGCATAAACACTGGTTTTTGAGGTTCCAAAAAGCCTCGTGACAACGTTTTGACAACAATTTCAGATTATTCATAAATAAAGAGCTAACAGATTTTTGTTACAAAGTCTGTTAGCTCTTTATTTTATTTATCTTTTCTTTTTTCTTCCCGATAAGATAGCCAAGCATTTACACCCATTTTTCCAATGGTAAGAAGACCAATAGCAACCGCTGGAGCAATGAATACAGCTGCTGCTCCTAAATGTATAGCTAAGGCACCTGAAATTATTCCCACAACATAATTTTGCACAGCACCTGATTCTTTTAGTATTGCTACTCGGTTTTCCTCATAACGTTTATCCCCTCGCAAAAAAGCTTCGAGTTCATCAAGCACTTTGTCAAAATACAATTTGGTGTCCTTGCCTGCACCAAAGGGAACATTGCTCGGTGTAGAGGGAGATAGCCATGATTGGGCAACTTTTTCATAATCCCCAAGTTCAACATACATTTCATTGATTATTGTTTGTTGATATTGAGGTAATGCTTTAAGCCATTCTTCTGGAGCAATTTCAAAAATATCATCTATTGAGTTCATTTAATCATCTCCTCTATGTAGCCTGCTGATATAGCGTGAGTGGTTTGATGCAATGTTTGAGGATCTATTCCGCCAAGGCTGATACCACCTTTTTGGTGCGGTGCATATGAACCTATCAGAATTCCTACTATTAAACGTTGCTCTGGGACAATTATTGGACTACCAGATTGTCCTGGTCGTGATTGGATATTCAAAATTAAGTTTTTGTTTTTTATGCCATTGTTTTTAATAAGTATTTTGGCTCCTACAGAAGTGTTTTGTTGCGTTAATACCATTCTGCCGTGATTACAATGAGGATATCCAAATAAAGATATATTTTGTCCGACGCTTACCATATCCGAAGAACCGATATTAAATGTTGATTTCACTTTTTCTGAAACTTCGAGAATGCATACGTCGTTTATAGGGTTAATTTCTTTAATCTTCGCAGGAATTGTAAATATTTGATTGTTTGAAGTATCCTGATAGTCTTGTAATGATTGAATCTGATTCATTACAATCACTAAATTGTCATCATTGTACTCTACCACGTGTGCAGCTGTGGCTAAAAGACCGGGCTTATTGATAAAGAAAGCGGTTCCAAGCAATTGTACGACGCCATTAACTATACGTCCAACGGGATGAACAACATAACAAATATCAGTAAAGTACATCATAATTCCTCCTTTTTCTTTTCTGCACGAATTTTATCAAGCTCATCCCTTGTGCGCTGTGCCTCTACTTCGGGATATGTATAACGCCAACGATCATATTCCTCTTTGCTGATTTCGCCGTTGCGATACTTCTCTGCTTCTTTCTGCCAAGCGGTAAAACGCTCAAGCAAAGAAATGTAAGATGTTCCTCTATTTTTATCAAGGCGAATACAAATCTCGTCATCGAGCTTGTCAATCTTCAATCCGTAAATATCCTCTAATGCAAAGAGGGTATGCATAAAGCCGAGATCCGTATCAATATCAGGAACATTCAATGCCATAGTAGAAACGCCTAAAGCATCGGCAAGCGCTTCGGTTAAATCTGATTTGGGTGTTCTTGTACCGGACTCATATTGAGCCAAGCGGATGTCGGCAGTTTTCTCCGGAAAACCGACTTTTACACCAAGAAACTTTTGTGTCATACCTTTTAGGTTACGAAAAAATCTAATTCTTTCACCAATTGCCATAGTAATTTCACTCCTTACTTATGTGCTTTGCATTGAGCATAACACAAATGTTTAAGTTTTGTCAAGATAATATAAACAAAAAAGTTTAATATTTTCTCGAAAACCACTTGACTTAACGGAATATGTTTAGTATAATGAGGATAACTTAAACAAATTCAGTTAAGTTACGACAACTAAATGACCGTCCAAGTGGGATACTCCGCCAAGACCTTCCGAAAGGAAGCGAGCGAGAAAATGCCGCTGAAAAGCAGGGGCAGGAACGACACTTGGGTAGAACGGCAAATTTCAAACACAGCACTAAAAAGCAAGAAAGGAGGTACTGAAATGTTTGAAGATTATTATATGACCGCAGACGACGTTGCAAAGGCACTCAAGATTTCCAAATCATTCGCCTATAAGGTGATAAGAAAAATGAACGCCGAACTGCAAGAACAAGGATTTTTCACAATGGCGGGGAAAGTCAACAAACAATTCTTTTTAGACAAGACTTGCTATGATGCAGCCAAAGTTAAGGAAAGGAAGTGATGTAAGTGGCTGTTTATAAAGATGAAAAGACCAATACTTGGATGGTTTACTACCGAGTAACAGATTGGAAAGGAGATCGAAAGCAAAGCACAAAGCGAGGTTTCCCGACCAAGCGTGAAGCACTTGCTTGGGAACGTGAGTTTTTGAACAAGACTCAGGCAGACCTGAGTATGACCTTTGCGAGCTTTATTGAAACCTATACGGTGGATATGAAGAATCGCATTAAAGAAAACACTTGGCATACCAAAGAGCATATTATCCGCACGAAGATCCTGCCGTACTTCGGTAAGCGCAAAATCAGCGATATTCAGCCGAGAGATATTATCGCTTGGCAGAATGAAATGATTAACAGGTGCGATAAGAACGGAAAGAAATACTCTCCTGTGTACCTTAAAACGCTTCACAATCAGCTCAGCGCCATTTTCAATCACGCCGTTAAGTTCTATGGTTTGAAAGAGAATCCAGCCGCTAAGGTCGGCAATATGGGTAAGGCGAGAAGTCGTGAAATGCTCTTTTGGACACAAGAGGAATATCAAAAATTCGCTTTTGCGGTGATGGACAAACCCGTATCCTATTACGCATTTGAAATGCTGTATTGGTGTGGTATTCGTGAGGGTGAGTTGTTAGCCTTAACTGCCGGCGACTTCGATTTTGAGCGTGGTACGGTCACAATCAATAAGTCTTATCAGCGCATTGACGGCAGGGATGTTATTACCGAGCCGAAAACGCCGAAAAGCAACCGTGTAATAAAGATGCCCGATTTTCTAATCGAGGAAATCAAGGAATACCTCGCTAAGATCTACGGTCTGCAAAAGAACGAACGAGTGTTTAATATCACAAAGAATTATCTGCACCGTGAAATGACAAGGGGCGCAGATGGAGCAGGGGTTAAACGCATTCGCATCCACGATTTGCGACACAGCCACATTTCCCTCTTGATTGAAATGGGATATTCGGCGGTGGCGATTGCTGACCGTGTAGGACACGAAAGTATCAATATCACTTATAACTACGCTCATCTGTTCCCGTCCACACAGACGGATATGGCAGACAAACTCAATAATTTCCGAAAGGAGCCAACACAAAATGTCAGCTAAGAATTTAGATAAACACGACCGTTTCAGATGTATCACTGTAGGGTTTCGGGTATCGCCCGAAGAACACGAAACGATAAACCGTATTGTGGCGCTGTCGGGACTCACAAAGCAGGAATACTGCTACCGCAAGTGCACCGACCGTGAAATTATTGTGGAGGGTAATCCGAGAGTGTATAAGGCGATCAAATTAGAACTCGCCACTGTGCTTGATGAACTAAAACGTATCGAAAGCGGCGGCAACGTCAACGGTGACTTGCTTGAAGTTATCGACCAGATCAACAAAACCTTATATGGATTAAAGGGGGAATCTAAATGACCAATATAACGGAAAAGACTGCCCCGAATGTATCTGTTGGCGCAGATACGGAGCAGCCTTCTCAAAAATGTACTGCAAATATTATAACCGAAGAATCCTCCAATTTCAATGGTTTTGAAGAAATTTGAAAAAGGAGGTAACGCCTATGGCTGAATTAAAAATCATCAGTATGGATGAAGTTGCCGTCGAAGAAGTGGAGTGGTTGTGGTATCCCTATATCCCGTTCGGGAAACTGACAATTATTCACGGCGACGGCGGCGAAGGGAAAACAACGCTTATACTGCGATTGGCGGCGCTATTGTCAAGGGGAGCAAAACTCCCCTGCGACGATACCGAGCGTGAGCCGATTAAGGTGATCTATCAGACCGCAGAAGATGGACTTGGTGATACCATCAAGCCCCGTCTTCTTGCCGGTGATGCGGACTGTTCTCAAATCAAAGTGATTGACGAATCAGAAGCGGCGCTGACGATGCTTGACGAGAGAGTGGAAAGAGCGATAGCGGAAACGGGCGCACGGGTGATTATCTTAGATCCGATGCAAGCCTATATCGGCGCAAGAGTGGATATGAACCGAGCAAACGAAGTCCGCGCCATTCTCTCTCAGCTTGGCAGAATTGCGGAGAAATACGGTTGTGCGATTATCCTTGTAGGTCACTTGAACAAAGCGCAGGGCAACAAATCCAATTACAGAGGTCTTGGCTCGGTGGACTTTCAAGCGACGGCAAGAAGTGTTCTTGTTGTCGGCAGAGTAAAGGACAAGCCGGAGATACGAGTGGCAGCACATCAAAAATCTTCTCTCGCACCGGAGGGCAAGCCTATCGCCTTTGAGCTGAGCGAAGCCAACGGTTTCCGTTGGCTCGGCCACTACGATATTTCTATCGACGATCTTCTCAGCGGCGTCAGCCGTGAGAAAAAATCCGATATTGCTGAAAGCCTTATCGTTGACTGCCTTTCCGATGGAAAGTATCTGCAACAGACCTTGCTACAAAAAGCAAAGAGTTTGGGAATATCTAAACGAGTGCTTGACGAAGCAAAGAAAACACTGAACGTTCGGTCTGTGAAGGAAGGCAGTCAGTGGTATTGGCAGTTACCCGAAAAAGAGTATGGCGATCTGTAAGGTTGCAACATTGCAAAGGTGCGGGACTTTCGCAATCTTGCAATGTTCTTTTCGGTAGGTATGCCAATGCCAAGTTTAGGCGGGGTGCAGGGTGCCCTTTTCAAAGGGCGGCTCTGCTGGGGTGTTGTCCGCAGACAACGGGGCAACGCTCCCATAACCCCCTCGGAGAGCGCAATGGAACCTTTTGATAGACGAAGGCTGTCGAAAGTGCTTTTGCGTTACTTTTGACAAAAGTAACAAAACCCGCCGCACGGCGGCGAAGGAAAAGGAAGTGATTATTTGAAAAGAACGATAAGCGGAATGGTCGGAAAAGGCTCGCTTAGACACAACAATCGCACCTTTCACGCAGGTAACGTTGACCCCGAAAGGTCGCACGAAAACATCGCCTACTGTGATGAAAATATCCGTGATGTGTATCACGAATTATTTGATGAAGCACTCGAAAAATACAACGCAAAGCAAACGAGAGCCGACCGTATGATAGATGATTATTATGAAAAAATACGCTTCGGAAAGCAGGAAAAACCATTCCACGAAATCATAATGCAGATTGGCGATTGGGAGAATACCGCCGTCGATAGCGACACCGGAAGGCTCGCCACCGAGATACTTGACGAGTATATGAAAGGTTTTGCCGAGCGTAATCCCAACCTCAGAGTGTTCTCGGCACACCTGCATTTGGATGAAGCAACACCCCACCTGCACATTGACTTTGTACCCTTTATCAAGACCGACGGCAAGCGTGGACTTGAAACAAGAGTTTCCCTCAAGCAAGCGTTAAAGGCGCAAGGATTTGTCGGCGTTCACAAGAAGGACAGCGAGTGGTCAAGGTGGATACAAGCCGAAAAAGAACAGCTTGCTGTCATTATGGAACGGCACGGAATTGAGTGGGAACACAAAGGAATGGAACGTCCGCACCTTGATGTTCTTGATTATAAATTGCAGGAACGTCAGCGAGAATTAGCGGAGTTGGATGCGGTTATCAAAGAGAAAACCGACGAAGCGAATATCCTTGAAAAGCAGATCGAAAACCTCACCGAGAGTACAAATGTTATCACAACCATATCACAAAATTTTGAAAACGAGCCTGAATATCAGCTGCCCGAACCTACGGCGATGATGTCGGCACGGATCTATAAAACCAAGTTTGTCGATCCGCTGATAAATCGATTAAAGGCACTCGTTATTAAAACTCTGAGTCGGTATTTTGAAGCGAGAACCGATTTTGAACGGTGGCGCACCGCCAATCACTCGCTTGCGAGTAGCAACGAGAGATTAAAAAAGCGGGTGGCGGCTTTGGAGAATGAAAACGAATATCTCCGTGAAGATCTGCGTGATTATAAACTGCTCCGAAAGGTATTCGGCAGCAGGCAGATTGACAATCTGCTTGAACAAGCAAGAGCAAATAAAGGTAAACGGCGTGATGAACGCTCAAGATAAAATTACAAGGAGGACAACACAATGAAACAGCATTTCACAGACGAAAAAACGGGCGTCAGCTACACCTTGCAGGGGGATTACTATCTGCCCGATCTTGCATTACCCGCCGAAGAACAAGTCGAAGTTGGCATTTGGGGACAGCGGCACTTGGCATTTATTAAAGCGCACCGCAAAGGTTTTTATACGACCTTGCTCACAAAATGCGAACTGAACAGACACCTTGCCGATGTAAACAGGCAGGCTGAGGATATGTTTTTACGGCTCGTAAAACAGATGGCAGAACGTGAGGGCGTGACCGAACAGCTCAAAGCAGACAATCAAATGGAGTGGGTTGCTCGGATGAATAACATCCGCAGCAGAGCCACAGAAATCGTAAACCACGATATAATTTACAACTAACCGAAACACGGCGGCAGGGAGATTAACACCTCTCTGCCGCTTTTTTCACTTTGCTAACACATGTGCTTTTTTGTGAATTAATTAAAAACTATTGCAAACAGACAGACTTTTTGTTATAATATGCAAAAAATATACATAAAAAATTTTTTGAATGGATGTAACGCAAATGGACAAAAGAATAAAATTAGACAAAATAAAAGTTTTAGTAACGAGTGAGTGTAATCTAAATTGCACGCATTGTTTCCGCTCCTTTGATAAACATAAATACTTCATCCCCAATCATAAGCTTATTGAACTTGTCGACTTCGCAATCGATACCCGCTGTGAAAGCATCTCATTCAGCGGTGGCGAATTCTTTTCGCATCCCTTCGCTTTTGATTTATTAAACTATTGTTACGAAAAAAAAATAAAAGTAAAAATATTAACAAACGCTGTACAAATCGGAGATATTGGCTTTTACAAAAAATATATCGGCACCGATCTTATTTCGTTCCAAATTTCTCTAGACGGAATGAAGGAAAAGCACGACGCTCGTAGAGGAAGCGGGATTTTTGAACGTGTTATGTGTAATGTTGAAAAACTGAAGAAACTCGGGCTTCATATTACCGTAAGCATGACGGTGGATCAAGACAATATGTACGATGTTTTGGACGTATTAAATTTATCTGTCTTTGATAAACATAATTTTGTGCCTGTTGCTTTCGCAGGTGAAAAGACAAAGCAAGGACGTCCGGATATGAGTGATGACTTATATGCTGAATACGAAAACATCATTAGAATTCTATACGATCGCCAAGCCGAAAACATTGATGTATACGAACGCTGTAGAATGTTCCCGCATCAGTTGGGTATAAAATATGATGGGACCGTTTACCCATGTGCAGTAGCCAGAGATTACGGCATTTTCTGTATGGGAAATATTAATGACAATAGCATAACGGATATCGTAAACGATTTTATATCAACAAACGAAGCAAAAGAACTATTGGAATACAAAAGCAACGACTTTGAACAGTGTAAAAATTGCAAGGTTTCCGACACGTGCAATCGCGGATGCCGTGCAAGGGCGTATAAATTTTTCGGAAAGTTGCAGGCACCCGATCCTTTTTGCTGTAAACTTTATGAAATTGATCATTCAGATATACCGATCAACTGCGTGTTCTGGGGTGAAAGATAAATGGAAATATTTTCCTTTGATCAGATCAAAATGTTGGTCACCAGTAATTGCAATCTGAATTGTAAGCACTGCTATCAGCATTTTGATAAAAATAAATACAGTTTGTCAAAGAAAAAAATATTTGAAATCGTCGATTTTGCTTGTAAGCATAACACTCGTATTCTAGATCTCGGTGGCGGAGAGTTTTTTATGCATCCGGATGCTTATGATATATTGAGTCACTGTTTTTTAAAGCGGTTACCTGTCAATATTGCAACGAATGCCATAAATATCAAGACAGACTATTTCAGACAGTACATCGGTACAGATCTGTTGACTATTCAGATATCACTTGACGGTATGGAAGACGCTCACGATAGGAGAAGAGGTTCTGGCACATGGAAAAAAACCGTGACAAATGCCATTATTCTGGATGAAATGGGTATTCCAGTTACAGCCAACATGACTTTGGACCCGGACAATTACACAGATGCTCTTGAAGTTATGGAACTTCCTTTTTTTACTTCGATCAGCTTTACACCGGTTGCTTATGCCGGCGCGGTAACATTGAATTCTAATAAAAAAGGTCTGGCTGAGTATGAAGAATTCGTGATACATATTATGAAAAGTTTTGAGTGTGAGAAAAAAAACTTTACAGATCAGATCTTTCCTAACGTCATATCAATCAAATATGATGGCGGTGTTTATATTTCTCCTGTTGCCGGAGACTACGATCTATTTTGCTTCGGAAATATCAATGAAAACAATATTCAGGATATTTGTAGTTCTTTTTACCGTAGCAACGAATACAAAAAAATGTCAACACTTAATTCGTCCAATATCGACGAATGTAACCATTGCAATGCAGCAGATGTGTGCGACCGTGGTTGTCGCTTGCGTGCATTGAAATTTTACGGAGACATTTTAAAGCCCGATCCGTTTTATTGCAGAATCTTTATAGACGAGTATAAAAACATACCGATAAGTAAATTGTTCTGGGGCATAAAATAAGCAATATCATAAGGAGATTGCGAACGTGAATATTATCCGCGAAAACACTTTTAGAAAAATCAATTTATTTAACAGAGAGTCCTTTTTTATCAAAGAAACTGACTACTCTTTTTCAAACGAAAAACTTTCTGAAATTCAAACCGCACTATCTGAAAAAAAATTGATATCCTCAAGATACAATATCTTGAAAAGCTTTTTGGACAACAGGACTGTCATTATAAATACGTTGTACGACAGTATCGTTATACTCAATCATACGGAAGCCCAGTATTTGGAGAATGTCAACCGATCATCGGTTTTAAATGATACTGTTGCGAAATTGTATCTTTTAGGTATTCTAGTCGACGAAACGGAAGACGAGCTGTTTTATACAAATGTACAGGCAGAGGAATTATATATTAATAAAAACGGCATACCTTCGGTTACTATTCTACCTACACAGATTTGTAATGCCCGTTGCGCATACTGTTTTGTTGAACATAACAAAAAAGTCACAATGAACGACTCAACAATACAGGAAGTGATATGTTTTTTCAAAAAAAACTTTAAAGAAGGGGAACGCGTTCTGTTACGTTGGTTCGGAGGAGAGCCCTTAGTTGCTAAAGATATTATATCTCAAATCATTGAAGGAATTGACGAAGCCTTTAATAAAAAACTTATATACGAATCCTTGCTTTTTACCAATGGATCTTTATTGACAGATGAAATAATAAAAACCGCTAAGGAAAAGTGGCATCTGAAAAAGATTCAGCTTACCCTAGACGGATACGGCAAAGAACACAACCGCAGAAAAAATTATACTGCAAGAGGAATCGATTATTATAAGAAAACTATTGATGATATTGCAAAGCTGTTGGATAAAGATATTTGTGTCGACTGTAGAGTGAACTTTGATAAGGACAACATTAAGCAAATAGATGACATATTGAAGGATTTGAGTCCATACAAAAGCAACGTTATGTTCAGACCTAGACTTACCGTTTTGCGGCCCACCGATTGCGGTTTTGATCAATTCAACTATATAACCCCTTCGGATCTGAAATGGGCATATAACATCATATATACTAAGCTATATGAGTACGGATTTTTACGCTCAGTCGATTCGTTGGTGCCGTATTGCAAAAAGGAAGGCTGTATAGCCAAAAGTATAAACAAGGTGATAATAGGTGCCGACGGAAAGCTATACAAATGCTTACAGCAGGTGTTTGACACCAAACATGCCGTAGGTGATCTAAAAAACGGAATAACCGAGCAGACGTTTATAGAAAACTATTGCAGAAAATGTATCGAGCCCGAATGCAGGGAATGTATCTACTTACCGATTTGTTCCGGCGGCTGTTTATCATACAGAGATTTGGCAGAAACAATGGACATCTCACCGTGTGTGCGTGAAAAATATTTTACAGATATGCTTTTAGACATGATTCATGACTGGACAAATCCGATAAAATAACAAATAAATAGACCTTTTCTGAGCATCTGTTCCATAAAAGTTATAAAATGGTCAAGGACAAGGCGAAAATAGACCGAAGTGCTTGCATCTCCTGTTTCTGCTGTCAAGAGTTCTGTCTCAAGGGAGCAATTAAGGTGAAAAGATTTTTTGCAGACAAAATTCGAAATTAAACTTTAAATCAGAATACAGTTCTTTTAAGAGAAAGGATTAAAAATGGAAAGTCAAAGAATATTACTCAGAAAATGGAGTCCCGGGGATTATTCTCTGCTTGCAAAAAATCTCAATGACAAGGAAATTGCATTCGGATTAGGTACCCAATACCCTTATTCAGAGCAGGATGCAAAATGCTACATAGAAGATGCGATATCAAAAAACAAAGAAAAATATGCAATTGTTTTCAAGGAAAACGGCGAAATAATCGGAGGTTGCGGCATACACCTGTTCGAAAACAGAGCATCAACAAACATATGGATAGCAAAAAGTTATCAGCGCATTGGATTGGGAACTGAGGCATTAAAACTCTTATCTTCGTATTGCTTCAGTAAATACGAGGTCGATCGGATCGAAAATGTTTTCTTTTCGGAAAACCTTGCATCCCAAAAAATGCAGGAAAAAATCGGAGTAGTCGTTCAGATGCAGGAAGAACCGACCGTTGTAAATGGGGAGCCGAGAATAAAGAAATTCGGAATTTTAACAAAAATAGAGTTAAAATAAAGTTCAATTGTTTTCCGTGTCATTGAGACCTATCATATGGTATTGACAATTGATAACTGTTCTGTTATACTTAAATTGTTGATAATTATTATTTCTAGAGAAAGGAGAAAACGAAAAATGGTAGCGAACAACAAAAAGATCGAAAACAAGAAGTATGCTGAAAAATTAGCGAAAGCGATCAAAAAAAGTGGCAAAAAGTCCGTAGTTAACAAGACTTTCGCAACATCCACCTGTTAAATCAGTATCATTAAAATGCCCCCAAATTGGTGTAAAATGCAACCATCATTTTGGAGGCATTTTATTTAATGACTGACAACTAAATTGTTGTCGAAAAGAACATAATCAAATAATTTTTCCAACAACAAAAACTATCTTGTGATAGCAATCGTAAATGGCAGTTTTCTTTATTTTATACCCTAAATCTTACGGATAATACGATTTGAATATACTCTATACCCGTTATTTTACAAGGGTTTGTTTTATTCTTTAGGGCTTCTTATGCTAATACACTTTAACCTAAATTATTATATGCGTAATGGTTTGTAATTCAGTTATTAGTGTGACAACACAGTGATAACAAAAATCTTAATAGTCCGTATTTTGCGGATAATCTGAACACTCCCGATAATATGAGTAAAAATACCCATACAAAATTGTTTAAGTTACAGTTTTCGGGAGCGAGTGGGAATAAATTGAAAAACGCTGAAAACCCTTTATTTATGCGGGTTTTCGGAATTTCAAAATCCTTGTTGATAAGATTTTGATAAGATTACACTTGAACACCTTTATCGGATATATCAAGTGGTTTGTGGTTAAAGAGTAATATCTTTTGGTTCACAAAAAACACCATATTAAACATTAAACCCCGTACTGACGGAATTTGTCAGTACGGGGTTTCTATCGTTTGTAGGTTTAATTGTTTTCGAAAACCTTTAATGCAAGGAAATTATCTTTAGCAACTTTATATGAGGCAAGCTTTTTATCCCATTCGGTTCTATTTTTAGCTTTTTTGAGGACTTCATCTAATGAATAATCATCAAAGTATTCAATTTTATCATTGCTGTAAAACCGTTTGCAATACTCTACAAACAAATCCTTTATTATATCAGTTGTACGACCTTCTTCATCATATTCAAAAGGTCGATCTTCAATAATTTTGGAAAGGTCGTCTCGTAAATAAAGCAAATCTGACGGCACCTCATAATCAACGATTTCATCATCAATTTCAATAGGAACAGGTTTTGTGTTAATGCCGTTTTGCTCAAGCTTATAACAGAAATATGAAAATAGGCTTTCGGCACAAACGGATGAATAGTTATATGAACATACATTTTTATAAGCCGACAGAAAAGCTGTTAATGCAGTTCGCTCCTTTTTGGTAAGGTATTTTGCATCGTGTGCTTTTGAAGTATCTTCAAGAATTTTGTAATTTTTCCAAGAACGCTGTTCGGAGATTATTCGTCGCATCGGAAACAAGACATTTAATCTTAATGCGTTACGATTGCCTTTCTTGAAATAGGCTGCCGAAATCCACCACGAAATCAAACCGGATAAAAGTACGGTTGCCAAAGTGAATATATGCTCACAAGTAAATAACCAACCGAAGAATTTTTCCATTTATAATCCTCCTTGATTAGTCCTTGAGTTTATCCTTAAAGGCTTCTACGAGAGCATCGCTGAGTTCCTGTGACGGAACCTTTGCCCAATGCTGTGTGGTGTCTTGTTCGGGGTAAGTATATCGCCACTCATCGTATTGTTCTTTAGAAATCTCGCCACTTCTGTATTTTTCAGCTTGTTCTGCCCAAGCGGCAAGCATTTGGAAAACAGAACGGTCAACACTCGGCTTATTACCGTCAAAGACGATATGTACTTCATTTTCATTCTTCTCTACTCTTACGCCGTACAAATCCTCAACGGCAAAAAGAGTGTGTATAAAGCCAAGCTCACTATCAATATCCGGAATTCTGAGCGCCAAAGGCGAAACCTCAAGCACTCCTGCAAGTGTTTTTACCAAGTCCTCTTTGGGCGTTCTTGAGCCTGACTCATACTGCGCCATACGAATGTCGGCAGTTTTTTGCGGAAAGCCCACAGCCTGACCCAACCACTTTTGGGTCATACCTCTTAAATTTCTAAAGAAACGGATTCTTTCACCAATAGCCATAATCATTGCTCCTTTATGTAAAGTTGAATTGATTATAACAGATATGCTTAGTGATTGTCAAGATAGATAAAACAAAAAAGTTTAATATCTTCTCAAAAACCTCTTGACATAACTGTATTTGCTTAGTATAATAGCAAATACAGACTTAAACAAATATGTTTTAGTCTAACAAGTGAATAACTGTCGCACATCACAGTAATGGTGTGTCCGCCCGGGCAAATCGGATGGCGGCCAGAAAGTATCCGACACTAAACAACCAAAACAATTATAAAGGAGGTATTTTTATGACAGAAAAATCTTTTATCAGAGCCGATGAGGTTGCAGAAGAATTGGATGTATCGAAATCTTATGCATATAAGGTTATAAAACAGCTCAATGATGAGTTGAGTGCAAAAGGATATATCACAGTTGCAGGACGCATCAGCCGACAGTATTTTAATGAAAGAGTTTACGGAGCAGAAAGGAGAGAGATATAATGCCAGCTTACAAAAACAAAGATAACGGAACTTGGTATGTGATGACTCAATACACAAATTGGAAAGGCGAACGCAAGCCAAAGTGTAAGCGAGGATTTGATACCAAACGAGAGGCGCAGGAATGGGAGCATACTTTCCGACAACAAAATTCGGGAGATTTGGATATGCCCTTTTCTGCCTTTGTTGAAATTTATTGCCGAGAGCAAAAGCCACGATTAAAGGAAAGCACTTGGCAAACGAAAGAAAATATTATTCAGCAGAAAATTCTGCCGTATTTTGAAAATTACAAAATTAATGAGATTACAACCAAAGATGTACGAGCGTGGCAAAATGAAATGCTTGCATATCGTAACGAGGAGAATAAGCCCTATTCATCATCCTATCTGAAAACGCTGCACAATCAACTTTCTGCCATATTTAATTATGCAGTAAGATTTTATGACTTGCGTAGCAATCCCGCCGCAAAAGCCGGAAATATGGGTAGTGAAGAACGCAAGGAAATGCTGTTTTGGACAAAGGAAGAATATCAAAAGTTCTCCGAAGTAATGATGGATAAACCGATTTCTTACTATGCATTTCAAATGCTTTATTGGACAGGTATCCGTGAGGGAGAATTGCTTGCTCTTACCCCTGCTGATTTTGATTTTGAAAAGGGAACGGTAAAAATCAGCAAAACATATCAAAGAATAAAAGGTGAAGATATGATTACTTCACCGAAAACAAAGAAAAGTAATCGAACAGTACAAATGCCGGATTTTCTTTGTACTGAAATGCAGGAGTTCTTTGATATGCAGTACGGGCTGAAAAGGAAAGACCGTATTTTCAACATAACGAAAAGCTATCTTCATCACGAAATGGACAGAGGCTCCAAAGCTGCAGGTGTAAAGCGTATTCGTATTCACGATTTAAGGCACAGTCATATCAGCCTTTTAATTGATATGGGATTTTCGGCAGTAGCCATTGCAGACCGAGTGGGACACGAGAGTATAGAAATTACTTATCGCTATGCGCATCTGTTCCCGTCAAAGCAAAAGGAAATGGCAGTTAAACTTGATTTTATGAATAAAGGAGTGTGATATTATGTCAGCCAAAAATGTTGATAAGTATAATCGTTTTCGCAGCATTACCGTAGCTTTCAGAGTATCTCCCGAAGAACAAAAGGAGCTAAACAGAGCCATTGCTCTTTCGGGATTGCCTAAGCAGGAATATTGTTATCGCAAATGTATGGAGCGTGAGGTGGTGGTTCAGCCAAATCCGAGAGTTTGCAAGGCTCTTAAAACTCAAATGGAATTCATCCTTAATGAATTGCAACGAATTGATGTCGGCGGGAGCATTGAGCCGGAGCTTCTTGCTACTATTGACCTTATTACTACCACAATGAACGGATTGAAAGGAGATGGCAACAATGGAAAATAAAAAAATGACCACTCCGATTATATCTGTTGGCGCAGATACGGAGCAGTCACTAAATGTATGTAATGATAGTATAACCGATAGTGCCGAAAATTTCAAGGACTTAGAGAAAAGTCTTCGTGAAATGCAGAGAGAAATGTTAAGGCAAATGGATCCGTCCTATCTTAAAACGGTATCTCTTTCTGCACTATATGATACAGACTTTGAGCCAACGGAAGCATTGATTGACGGTCTGCTTTATCGGGGAGTCTACTTATTCATAGGCTCTCCAAAGGTCGGCAAAAGTTTTATGATGGCACAGCTTGCCTATCATATCAGCACGGGTACACCGCTATGGAATTACAAGGTGAAGAAAACTCCGGTGTTGTACTTCGCTTTGGAAGATAACTATCAACGCTTACAGCGAAGACTGTTTCAGATGTTCGGCGCAGATGGCACAGACGATTTGTATTTTGCGACGGAATGCAAAACCGTAAACGGCGGATTGGACGAACAAATCAAAGGATTTATGTGTAAACACCCAGACACGGGACTCATTATTATTGATACGCTCAAGCGTGTGAGAGAAACGGGCGGGGCTGATTACAGTTACAGCAGCGACTACGATATTGTTGCAAGGCTGAAAGCATTAGCCGATAGCTACAAGGTCGCAATGCTAATTGTTCACCACACCAGAAAAGAAAAGGCTGAAGATATATTTGATATGATTTCCGGCACAAACGGATTGCTTGGTGCAGCGGACGGAGCGTTTGCGCTCACAAAAGAAAAACGCACTTCTAACAATGCCACGCTCGATATTGTAGGCAGGGATCAGCCAGATATGAAAATTAAACTCGTCAGAGATACAAAGCGTTTGGTTTGGAATTTTGAAGAAGCCGAAACGGAACTTTGGGAAGAACCGCCCGATCCGTTGCTTGAAAAAATTTCAGAGTTTGTTTCTTCGGGTGGTAACTGTTGGAATGGTACAGCTTCAAAGCTATGTGAAAAACTCGGTTCGGATATGAAACCGAATGTACTATCTCTCAAGTTGAGTATCAACTCTGGACGCTTGCTTCGAGATTATGGTATTCATTACAAAGCAAGCCGCACCCACTGTGGACGCAAGATTTCTCTTTGGAAAGATACGGACAGCGTGACAATGTGTGACGACCGTGACAAACTTTCTGAGAACGATGACGAGGTCGAAAACATCGTCACCACCGTCACGGTTTGACACGCATTAAAGTTTTTGCAGGGTGCAGGTGGCTTTTTTCAAAAAGCCTCTCCTGCCCCTCGGAGAGCGCAAAACCTGCTTGCAGGTTGCATTTTTGATGGGCTTGCCTGTCAAAAGTGCTTTTGCGTTACTCTTGACAAGAGTAACAGAACTGAGAACGGTCAATTTTTAGAGATTGGAGGTATATAAAATGCAAAGAACGATAAGTGCAATGGTGGGTAAAGGCTCGGTCAATCATAACAGCCGCAAATTCAAGGCAGAAAATGTTGACGGTGAGCGTAGTCATCTTAACATTGATTACTGTAACAAACCGATGAAGAAAATCTACCACGAATTGTTTGATGAAGCGCTAAAAAGATACAACGAAAAACAGACAAGAGCCGACCGTAGAATAGAAAATTACTATGAAAAAATCAGAAATTCTAAGCAAGAAAAACCGTTTCACGAACTGATTTTGCAGATTGGCGATAAGGAAAATATGAGTGCCGAAAGCGAAAACGGACAGCTTGCACGGCAGGTTTTAGATGAGTATTACCGTGGATTTCAAGAGCGAAATCCCAACCTAAAAGTGTTCTCTGCTCATCTGCATATGGACGAGGCAACGCCCCATTTGCACATTGATTTTGTTCCGTTCACAACCGGCAGCAAGCGTGGACTTGATACGAGGGTATCGCTAAAACAAGCACTTGCCGCACAAGGTTTCAAAGGCGGAACTCGTGGAGATACCGAGTGGAATCAATGGGTAAGCGCAGAAAAATCCGCTTTAGCTTTAGTAATGGAACGCTACGGAATTGAGTGGGAACATAAAGGCTCACACGAAAAACATTTGTCTGTTCTTGATTACAAAAAGCAAGAACGAGTGGCAGAGCTTGAACAATTAGGTGCTAAAATCGAGGAAAAGCAAGCCGAATTTAATGTGTTATCCGAGCGAGTGTTAAACTATGATGATGGTTTGGAAAAATTAAGGAATGTGGAAGAAATGCTCGATAATGCCCCCGAATATCAGCTCTCCGAACCGCAAAGTTTTATGTCTGCAAAAGCATATAAAACCAAAATTGCAGAGCCGCTTATTCAAAAATTAAAAGCGTTAATCAAGACGGCATTGGCTCGTTGCTTTGAGGGTTGGGACAGTTACCATAGATTAAATATCACGAATGGCAACCTCTATCGTGAGAACGAAATGTTATCGAAAATAAACAGCAAGCTGAAAAGTGAAAACGAAAATTTGCGTTCGAAAGTCAAAGATTACAAACTTTTGCGCAAAGTTTTCGGGCATAAACAGATTGACGAGTTGCTTGAACAGGCAAGAAATATTAAAGGTCGTAAGCGTGAAAACCCACGCTCAAGATAAATAAATTTTTGGAGGTAAAACAAAATGGCAAACACAATTTTTGAACAAACAGGCGGTACTTATACGCAGGTCGGCGACTATATGTTGCCCGATTTATTACCGGCGGAAGAAGAAAAGAAAGCGAATATCGGCGCTTGGGCAATGAGGCATAAACGATATTTGAAGCAAAATCATAAAGTGCGTTATTACAATTTGCTGACAAGCGGTAAGCTAAATTCATATCTTGTAGATATTGAACAGCAAGCTCAAGACCTTTTTCTCCGGCTGGTAAAAGAACTTGCCGAAAAAGAAAATGTTAACGAAGAACTCAAGGCTGAAAATCTAATGCTTTGGGTACAGAAAATGAATAATATTCGTAATAGAGCGATAGAGGTCGTGAATACAAAACTTATTTTTACGGTATAAACACAAAGACGGCAAGGAGAGATACCTTCCCTTGCCGTCAATAATTATTTCCTATTTGCCCAAAAAGTGAGATACATTTGAGCGACCGATTCAAGCAACACAAACAATATATGTAAAATAATAAAAATACAAATAGATGTGATAAATTTTAGTGATACAATCGGCAAAATATTTTGCATAAGAGAAATCGCTATAAGTCCCACCAAGTATATAATTTCTACAATAACATTGTAAGCTATATTAGAAAGCAATATCTGAAATAGAGACAGTTGCTTTCCGTCAACTGGCTTATATTGTTTCTTGTTTGAGTCAGTTTCTTTCAAGCATTGTATATTTTTATTGTCCGCAGATACTAAAATCGTAATGATTGCTATGGAAAAAGAAATTAGAATTGCTACAATATTTATTTGTGTATCTATAAATTCAGAAAAGGTTAATAGAATTTTTTCTGAATTGCCAATATTGGAAAATATAGCAAATAGTAATGATACTATTGCAATTATAAGCGGAATAATAAACTTGTTATAGAGCTTCTTTCTTGATGCGAAGTAGTCTTTAATTGGAACAAATATTATATTTTTCATTTTTTGTTCCTCATTTCCTCTATAAACTCCTGTGCTTTTACAAAAAAATCAACACTATTTACTTCATTCGTTACAATTTCCGAACAAACTGATAAGTAATGTTTCATTTTCATAAGGTCTGTATCGACTTCAAACTGCCCGGACGACTTTGTTCCTTTAACCGAAATCTTCTTTATCCTATTGTTACTTTGCAAATCATCATAATATGCTTTAATAAGATTATCTGGGAATTTTTTAACTCCTTTAGGTCGTTTAATCCAAATTTCAACTTCATCATCTATTTCATCTCGATTAGCAAATTGCATAAAATCATCTTTTATAACATCTTTGCTGACCGTTAATTTAAGTGCGGATGTCGTTTTGGCGTCTTTTAGTGATGCTATAAAATCATCTCCTGGCATAATTTCGTATGACAGCTCATAATGGTATTTATCATCACTATCCTCATTATAATTTTCAAATTGAGTGTTTAGATAGTCAATAATACAATTTATTGATATTCCATAGTGATTGCTTTCGTGAACGGCAAGAAAGCGATGCTGCCCTTTTGTAAGACGTACACATAAATGTGTTTTTTCTTCATCTCCGTCTTTTTGACGTTTGCGTGTGCCGAGTTCTGTCATTGTTTCGGTATCAATTTCGTTTCTAACGTGATTATATTTTGCTGACTTAAAAATCACATTATAATTTCCGTTTTTCAAATCTTCAAACGAATCAAGCCACACAACTTTTTCAGAACTTGTAATATCTTTTTTTCTGTCGTTTAGACTTTTTTGAGTAATATAAGACAGTAAAGCTGAAAATGCAGCGACTATTTGTTGTATATCATAAACAGAAGAGTCGTTGCTATCTTTTTGCTTTGATATAGCAAGATAATAAAAGTAAATTGGAACATTTTTCTTTTGTTCTTGGCTATTCATTTTTAATTACCCCCCTCATAACACATCAGACAACAACTTCCAACTATCGCTTTTAATATCATCGGAATATGTTTCCGTACAAATACAAAGTTCACCACTTTGTTTATCTTGTCTGACTATGCCGCCAAATAGATTATACTTATCGGTATAATTTTTTAATACGCCAAATTTTTTAGCTGTATATTTATCAATATCTTCACTATCACCAGATTTCGTAAATCCGCCTTTTGTTTCGATTATCCATACCTTGCCATCGGTTGTTCCAATAATATAATCGGGATAAAACGATTTTTGTTTTCCGAAGTTATCCGTATAAACAATAGAAAAATATTCAATTCCTTTGTCTCCGTTTTTATAAAACCATTGAATATTTTTACTGCTTTCACAATATCGTTCAAAAAGTTTTTCCGGCAAAGAGCGATTTTCCGCAGAAGAAAGATATCCTTTATACACATTTTTTGTAAATTCTGTTTGCGATTTTGATGTCCCATCATAGGTGAAAATCATTTCCAACGGAAATCCAATTGGTTTTTCTGTTGTTTTTGGAATTGACAAGGTTAGTTGCAGTGTTTCATCTGCCATAGCGTCACGAACATCTTCAACCAGTAAGCGTTCATTATTGATTATAAATGAATATAATTCCCTTGTTTCAACTTTTAGAATTTTAGAATCGCAGCGCAATCCGTTAAGGAATAATTTGCGCATAATTGTGTTGGTACTATTGTAATCCAAATTCACTTTATATCCTATTTCCGCAACACAATGATGATATTCTTTGCCGTGCTTATGTGTATTTAACGGCTCGTGTATAGAAATATCATTTAATCCGGTTATATTTTCTTTTGATAGAGTGTTCACTGAACCTGACTTTGTAAAATCGATAATATCCTCAGAGAAAGAATAACCGTGTGCCTCTAACAATGTTCTGTTTTTGACCGTATCATTTGTAATATGATATTTCTTTTCAAAATACTGGTGTATTACTTTTAGTGATAGTTTTGCATCACGTGGATATGGTATATCTGTCTTGTATTCACTGATGATTGTAAATGAACGATGCTCCGGCTTTAAAAACACCTTGTATGCGTCAAGAGCACCTTTTCCCAAACTCAGTTTTACACTCTCTGTAAATTTTTCATCTAATGTGTACAAATAGCAACTATCAAGCAAGTCATTTTCATAATGCTTTGCTTCAGGCATACGGCGAATGCGTCCGATTGTCTGAATCTCAAAAGTCTCACTCATATTATCACGAAGTTTAACAAGGATCTGTGCTCTAGGACAATCCCATCCGGTTGCGACCGCTTGCTTAATAATAACTGCAATAGGCTCTGCGTTGGGTTCTTCTATATCTTCGAGATTTTGCTTCTTGTCAGAAAGCCATACGGCAAGTAAATTGTTTTCGTAAGTAATACCTTTACTCTCAAAATATTCCTCAACTCTATCGAGTAAGGCGTCAGACTTATTCGGAATTTGTACGATGATAAGCGGATTGATTTCTGCTTTTTGTTTTGCATATTCAGAGCACAATTCACGTTGTTTGTTTATTGCTTTATCTAGTAAATATGTAATTTGATCATCAACATTTATATGCTGCTCAAAGTTTTCGTTAATAATAAGTAACTTTTTAATTAACCCTTCCGCTATAACATCTTCTTCGGGAATATCAATCAAAATAGCGTTTTTATAGTTTTTAGGCGTAGCAGAGCAGCGAATAATCTTATCTGAACGAAAAAGTTCAATAATATCATCTGCTTTAATTGTGTCGTTTTGATGAGACTCATCGACAATAATTTTAAAGGTTAAACCATCATCAAGTGCATTTCGTATATGTTCTATAAAATTAGTGCGTTCGCTGTCTTTTAATGCATTATTGCCTTTCTTGGTCAATTTTTCCCAGTTAATAAAGCAGGCATCATTTTCTTCAAAGCCGGAAGTCATAATATCTGATAGCAATTTTGTTTGGCTTCCGTGGATATATCTATCCATTTTTTCTTTACTTTGTTCCTCAAGGTTGCCCTTGCCGGGAGTAAGCCAAATAAACACAGTTTTATGATTGCTTTTAAAATACTCATCCATAAAACTCGTTAGAATAATAGTTTTTCCGCTGCCCGTACAACTTTTGAGTATAATATCTCTGTTGGATTGTTCCATTGCAGCAGTTAAGTCAGCAATAGCCCTTATCTGAAAATTTGCAAGGGTAATATTCATTTTTTAGCCCTCCAATTCCTTGTAATAGTAATCCGGAATAATATTTATTGAAATCTTTCTGTTTTTCAATATCTGTGCCTGTTGTGAATCCATTAAAATATCGTGACCTAAGTACAACTTTTGATATTTGGTATTGTTTTCAAGCTGCGAAATAAAGTCATCGAGTTCTTCCTCAGTAAGCACAATTCCAATTTTATCGTTGCCCGTGAAATTTACACCGTTTTCAAGCTCAACAAGCTCACGGATATGCAAAAGCAGCTCATCGGCGTATTCATAATACATACGGTCTGAAATCGGAATATAATCAACCTTGTAATATTTTAGGCTTCCACAATTTTTTGTTAAAACATTTTTGATGCGGTTATATGTAATATCCCTACAAATATCACTTTCGTTATTAGTACACAGAATAAATTTACGTGTTCCATTATCAAGGCTATTGCGTTGTAATACAGCGTGTCCCGTACTACCCGAACCTGCGAAGAAGTCAAGAACAGTAATATCTTTCTCTGCAAAGTAATCAAGGTACATACTTATCAGTTTGACGGGCTTTTTTCCGCTATTAAAAGGAACACCGCCCTCGTGTCTAATGTTGCCAAAATCTCCTGCCATATCATAGAAATTAGGGATAGGAGTTACTTTTGTAGCACCCTCCGCCATCTTTTCATAAGGAACACCTTGATAATACTTTCCTTTTGTTGCATTTGCTTTTTTAGGACCGGTAAAATATCGGTATGGGTACTGGTCATCACCAATACCGTAAACCTTATATAGAATACCCAATCCATCAATATCTTTTCTACCGTCAAGATAATCACGGAAAAATCTACCCGATGAATTACCATTGAGAATAGTTCCTGTTGCCCATATTTCTTTAAGACCGTCTTTGAAACCTGTATCGTGTTGTACTATTTCATATTCGCCTTGTTTAAAGATAACCACTTTCTTTCCGCCTAACTCAATCTCTTTGCCTGCGGATAATTCATTGATAGAATATATAAATTTGTCATAATCGTATTCTTGTGGTTTTAGATACGGTTTTGCCATCAAGGACTTTCTATACACTAGCACTTGCTCAATTTCCTTATGGTAACGCATATCGGATTTTAGTGTTTTATCTGGGTAACGCACTTGAATATAATCGGTTTTTTCGTAGTTATCTTCGCCAAAGATTTCATCACAAAGAGCCTTTAAGTGTGGGGCTTCATTGTCATCAATGCTTATAAAAATAAAACCTCTACTTGCCAACAGTTTGCGACAAAGTAGCAATCGCTTTTTCATAAAAGACAGCCATTTACTGTGCCTATACAAATCATCTGCCGCAACAAAAGTATCATCATACATAAAATCGGCATTTTGAGTATTATACGGCGGATCAATATAGATGAGGTCAATTTTACTTTTGTGTGTTTTTTTAAGTAATTTAAGAGAGGCAAGATTATCACCCTCAATGAGAAAATTCATTTGTCCGCCATTGTCGATGAATAAATCTTCATCCTCTGTGAGTACGGGGGTATGGGTATCCAGCACTTCGTCGATTTCCTCACGGTGTTCCTCAAAAACAAGTCCGTATTTTTTACCGTTTACATCTTTTTCAAGGTCGAAAAGATAAGAGAGCAGATTGCCCGTATTTTCATCCTGCGGAGCAGCAGAAATAAAAGTTCGGATTTCTTTGATTTTAGCAAGCAAATCCTCACGCTTTTGCTTTGATATATTCGTACTCATTTCTGCCCCTCCATATTTTTCCGTTCTTTTGGTATAATATTAGCCATTGAATTTAACAAAGTATTATATGCCTGCTGAGATGCTGCTTGCTCTTGCCATTTGTCGACCATACCCTGGGGAATATATGGATTTTGTATCGTTTCCCAGGTGATTTCTTTTTTATACCCGATATTCTTCGCAATTTCTTCCAAAAGTTTATACATCAGATTTTTTCTTTTATTTGCCATTAAATCTGATTGCTCTGTCGAAGAATATGCTTCATAAAGTTCTTTCCAGGCGGCACGTACAGCTTTATCTTTTGCGAAAACGACATCAATAAGATTAAGAGCGTGAACGCTATCAACTGTCCAGCCATATATTCGTGAAGTCATAAGCACCTTGAAGATATGCATTTTGTCTTTTCTTATTTCTGCTCTGTTTTGTAAGTGCTGTCCAATCAAGACAGCAGCTATGGGAATTACAACTATTGCGATCAAATTCAATATATCTTTACATTCCATTTTTCTTTCTCCCTTACATCCACTCGCCATCAGCGGCAGACCATTTTTCTTCAAATTCTTTATTTTCAACTGCCACCATAAACGGCTCTATCAAAAACTCTTTTATAGTTTTTAGCACTGTGTTAAAATCATCGGTTTTAGTATCTATCTTTCGACAAAATGCTTTCCATTTCTTTTGCATTGCTTCATTTTCGGCAAAAGCCATAACTTGCTCAAATTGTTCTATCGTAAAGGCGTGTCCACGATTTTCAAAAGTTTTTTTAAGCGCTTTTGTCAGCGTTGCACCGTCAAAATCAAACTTATTGGCAAGATAATAAATATCATAATAATCTTTCATTCGGCTTGAAAATCCCATTAAATCGAGAATTGCATCAAGCTTTTCGGCAATTGTCGTTTCCAGCGAATATGTATTTACCGTCGGAGAAGCAAAATCGTCAAGCTGTGTAGGAATTTTTCGCTTTTCCTGCTTTGGGACAATTACATCGCCAACGCCGAAATCAATGCTGAAAGGCGTTCTCGTATTCTTGATGTGTGCAACAAGCGATGCACCGATACCGGCATATTTCTTTGCAACAGCAATGGGAGCAACATCTGTTATCTCAAATGTAACAAATTCATTTTTAGTAGGTGCTGCGATAATTTCTTCAAGCACAACTCGCAGTTGCTCTGGAGTGTTTGGCATTTGTCGAAGCAAAAAATCAACATCGACTGTAACTCTGCTGTCAAATTCAGTAAGCGAATAGATAAATAATCCGCCTTTGAGAACAAAATTTTCTGCGTATTTTGACTTTTCAAGTCTGCGCAAAAATTCTTCCTGACAAAATAGTTGTAAGCAAAGTTGATAACTTCTTCCACTTGCCTGAGCCTTATTCTTTAATCGTGTAAGCACAGACGCAGCAATATCAGCCATTCAGCAACACCTCCATCAGCTCGGTAACTTTTTTATACACACGCAATTTTTGGGAATAAGCAGAAAGATTATTCAGATTCTTTTTGTCGTCTTTTACATAAGCGTTAATAGCCTTGTTAAAAATTTCGTTATCTAATCTTGAACGATATTTGAAACAATCACATATTGTTCGCTCACGGTCATATACAGGCAGCTTAACTCCATTGAAGTTGTCGGTGATTTTCCCAAGTTCATACAACTCAGGCTGCATATAATAAGGTTGAATAGCAAGCGAATCGACTTTTAGTTTTGTTCTTGACATTGAACGAGGCACAGCTATTGACCATTTTCGTGGTGCAAAGTCGCTGTAACCATAGTGAAACAACGCAGATTCAACACAAACTATTCCTTTTGGGATGAGTGTTGCAAGCAATTGTTCTTCTGAAGAAACACCTTGTTCGGCAAGCTGATAGTATCCGTGTCGTACACGATTAAGAAAGCCTGCGTTACACAGGTTTACGACATCAACAGCTCTGATTCCGGCAGCAACAAAGTCGGCAGATTTTGCAATGCCATTATTGTCTACAACCACTTCTTTTGCTCGCTCTTGAAGATTCACTCATTCACCCTCTTCCTTAAATAAAATTCACGCACAGCGAATACGTAATTGTGTGCTGATTTTATTATACCTGAGACAACTAAAAAAATCAATTAATTTTACGCACATTTTTTGAAATGTGTGCGTAAAATTAAAATACATCTTGCAAAACAAAAAGAAATCAAGTATAATATAAATGTAAAATCAATCCGGTTGCAATTATTCTCTTCTTGCAACCATCGGTTTTATCACACCTGATAAGAAAATGATAAATTCTCGTCGTACAGGCAGTATAATATGGATTATCAAAATACCACGAAGACTACACAATACATTTTATAAACAAAATGTGTTAAGTTTAGCCTTTCGGCAACGAGTGGGAATAGTTCCCCTTGGTTTAGATGTGCCGAAAAGCCCAGTATTTATGCGAGTTTCGGGACTCGGCACTTTTCGAGTAACCGTTTTTGCAACAGATGAAATAGTCCCCCTTGGCTTGCAACTAAACCTAAAAATCGTATAATTTTTAAGGCTTCTGCCCTGTTAGGGGCGGAAGCCTTTTACATATTCGATAAAAATTCCGTTTTGACATACCGTCAAGGCGGAGAAAAATATATTAAATGAGAGAAATTTTCTTAGCATAAGCATAAAGAAATTATAGAACAACTGCCTTATATGTTTCTTAGTAACATATAAGTTCTCGCTTTTCTAAATAAAAACACAATATTTTGAAGCGGCATAGCTTGCTGTTATCATAGCTGTAGGTCGAGTGTTATCAGTCTCGATAACAAACCGATAACACTGCCGGTATAATCAGGATAATTTGGATATCTCGAATAATCAAAAACGCCGCGAACAATACGCTCTTTCTGTGTAAAAGCTTTTTTGCTGCTTGTCGTCTGTTTATTCGGCCGACGCAAACTCCTTAAAATGATTATATAACTGATTGACATTGAGGCTTGCTATATCGACAAGCGAGTATTGCCGTTGCAAATATTTGACGAACTCGCAGCCCAGATAATAGCCCACGTCGCTGTGATTTTTGTAGCTGCACCAATCCCCGAAGAAATCCTGCGTGCTGATATTTTTGTCGACGCGTCGGAGATATTCACGCTTTATTTCGGCTTCGTTTTCCTTGCACCAATCGAGCCAGCCGTTTTGATTTTGATGATAGTATCTGTCATCTTGGCATAGAATATGTTCGCAGACCATGGCAAGTCCCTCTTGATAGAGCTGAGCCAGTGAATTTTCGCCCTCTGACCGAGCCTCGGGATAGAGATTCCCGTAGGTTTTATGCCATATGTGGCCTATTTCATGAAAAATCAGAGCCTGCATGGCGGATTCATCCTGCCAATTCAACTCGATAATTTTTTCTATTCCGAGCAAAACCGCGTCTCTGCCATCAAGCGATGTCGCCCAGCCCGCACCGTTGCACAGCCCCAAATAGAGAATAATATCCGTCTCGACGCCGTTTTCAAAAAGCCGCTCTATATTGCTCGCAAGCTTGTCGGTCACGGCGACAAAGGAGTCGTTTGCCGCAATCGCCGCGTCCCTGTTGAGCAGCACGTTATTGACTACGGGCAGCACGTCATTATTGAAATCATATTCCCTCGAATCCCGTTCGCATTTTTCGCCAAGCTCCGGCGAAATCGCGCGGGCGTATACTCTCCATGCATCCAAATCAAAGACGCTGTTCTTAAAGCAGCCGGGTATTTTATCAAAAGTATTTATTATTCTCATAGCTCTGTTCCTGCGATTCTCTCAAATTATTTTACCTGCTTTGACATATGCATTTCGCCGTCGCACTCGAAGCCGAGGGCGGAGTAGAGCTTTTGCGCAGCAGTGTTATCGCTGCCCGTCAACAGCTCAAAGCTGTGGAGCGGGTATATTTTTTTGCAGTATTCCTGCGCGAAGGTCAACATTTCCCGCGCGACGCCCCGCCCGCGATACTCGGGACGGACATAGACCTCCGTTATCTCGGGCATATATTCGTCGTAGCAGAACGATTTTTTCAGCTGAACGCAGACGAAGCCGGCGAGCCGTCCTCCGTTGCCGTCCGCAACGATGACAATCTCGCGCCTGTTTGTAAGAAGCGAGGCGCGAATGCTTTCTTCCGTAGTCTTGCCCTTGCCGTTGAACTCTGCATTGAGGCGCTCAAGCTCTCCCGCATCGCCGACCGATGCCAATCTTATCATCTTATTATCTCTCCCCAGAGTTTTGTGCCCGCATTATAGCATATTTTTTCCAAAATGTAAATGCTCAGAGGAGGTGAAAGGCTGCTGATGGGCTGTGAGCGTTAGGCGGATAGGAATTTGCGGATATAAGTATCGGCAACGGTCAACCGCTGTAATATTGGAAATCATCACAACCTTGCTGAAGCTGATGTTATCCGCCCGCGAAGTTCGCACAATTTTATTGATGTGAAACTTGTAGGGTGCGGCGACTCGACGCGCCGATGCCGCGATAGCGGCACAGAATTTCCACCAAGTTTATTTTATATACCGCCTGATTTTGAAGTCTACATATCTGCAAACAACGGAAAGATTGTTTTTTCCCACAAAATCAAAATCCCGCCCACGGAAAAAACACAGGCAGGATTTTTTGCTTTGAATACCACGTTTAACACGGGTTTATATTATTCTCTTCTTCCAATTTTCGCCGTCGCGCTCATAGAAAAATTCGGTCAGCGACGGGTTTTCCATGACATGAACCATGTCGATGAAATCCTGCGAGAGCTTATACTGCGTCAGCTCGTCGCGCTCGATCCAGAATACTCTGCCTTCGTCGGAGTCTTTGAGCTCGCCGCTGAAGCGGTCGGCGCGGAAAAACAGCACTATGTAGCGCGTGCCGTCGTCGCGGATAAAATCGTTGATTCCGCATACCGTCGGGCGGAAGATATCAAGTCCCGTCTCCTCTTTAACCTCGCGGCGCACGGCGTCGGTGAATGCCTCGCCCGGCTCAACATGACCGCCGGGAAAGGTTACGCCCGGCCAGTCCTTATTCACTCTGTCCTGCACGAGTATCTTCGTGCCGTCGCAGATCATGCACATCACGGTAAGTTCAGTCTTTTCAATGTTTCCCATTATGTTGCTCTCACTTTCTCTCGTCTTCGACGAAGCTGTTTTCTACGGTCATAACGGCGTAGTAGTTCTCGCCGATCTCGGTCGATATTTTGTCGCTTATCAGCTCTTTTATCTGTCCTTTCGTGAACGGATATTTGTGCGGCACGACGAGGTCGAAAATGAGGTTGGTGTGCGTAGGACCTTCCACCATTCTGAAGTCGTGCATCGTGAATCTCGGGTCAACTTCCTTTATCAGCTCGCCGACCTTTTCGCGCAGGGCGTTTATATGTTCGTCATCAACGACTATCGGATCCATATGCAGGACAATGTTGATAGCGAACTTCTTCTTTATGTCGCGCTCGATGCGGTCTATGGTGTCGTGGCACGCCATTATGTCGCAGTCGGACGGCACTTCGACATGGGCGGAGGCGAACATCCTGCCCGGTCCGTAGTCATGAACCATGAGGTCGTGGACGCCGATAACGCCCTCGTATGAGAGGATGTCGCTCTCGATTTCCTGCACCGTCTCCGGCGAAGCGGGCGCGCCGAGCAGTTCGTTCATTGTGTCCTTGAATATGCCTATTCCGGTCGCGATAATGAACAGGGCTACTACTATTCCCATGTATCCGTCGAGCGGCACAGAGGTAAATTTCGAGAGAATAAGGGCTATCATAGATACAGTCGTCGCCGCGGTGTCGCTGACGCTGTCCATAACGACCGCTCCGACGGCGGTCGAGTTTATCCTCTTGCCGATATTTCTGTTAAAAACCGCCATCCATATTTTGACTCCGATCGAGGCGAGGAGCACTATGAGCGCGGTCACGCTGAACTGGAGCGGCTCCGGGTGGAGAATTTTATCTACCGACGAGCGGATCAGCTCGCCGCCCATGAGCAGGATAATAAACGAGACTATCAGCGCGCAGACATATTCTATTCTGCCATGGCCGAACGGGTGCTCATCGTCGGCGGGCTTATTTGCCAGACGGAAGCTGACGAGCGTCACCGCGGACGAGCCAGCGTCCGAGAGGTTGTTCGCGGCGTCCGCGGTTATGGCTATACTGCCCGTTACCGAGCCGACAATGAACTTTGCGGCGGTCAGCAGAATATTGCACAGTATGCCGACGATGCCGCTGAGTGTGCCGTAGCGAGAGCGCACAGCAGGGTCGTCGGTTTTTTCGCTGTCCTTGATAAAGAGTTTTATCAGAAGCTTTGTCATGATAACCTCCGGGGTAATATGCAGGTATGCGGATACAGGCGCCGAAATGATTTCGTGCCGCTCACGCGGCAGCGGTGCGTCGAGTCGCCGCACCCTACAAATGCATGCTAATAAAATTGTGATAATTTCGCGGGCGGATGATACCCGCCTCTACAATCGCTCGATTACAGCCTTGCGCCGCTTGTATGCAGGAAAAACTCCGCATTTTAATATTCCGCAGGAACGCCGGGCCCCTGCGGAATGATTTTTTGATTCTGTTTTTTTACATTCTCTCCGGTACGCTTATCTTGAGCAGGGTCAGGATGTTCTTGAGAACTTCCTTGACGCACAGGCACAGATATATTCTCGCCGCACTCAAGTTCTTGTCGTCGCAGTTGACGCGGCAGGCGTTGTAGAACTTGTGGAAGAGGGTCGCGAGGTCGATGCAGTAGCGCGTGATACGCGCGGGATCATAGTTTTTGGCGGAGAGAGCGATCTCGTCGGTGAGCGACGCTAAGTGCCTGATTATCTCGCGCTCCTCGGGTGCGGTGAGCAGGTCGAGCTGCTCGGGCGTGCACTCGGGGATGCCACAGCCCTGCTCCTTGAGCTTTCTCAGTATGCTGCAAATTCTCGCGTGGGCGTACTGGCAGTAGTAAACCGGGTTCTGCGAATTCTCGGCGACGGCGAGATCGAGGTCGAACTCCATCTGCGTTGCGGGCTCGCGGAGATTGAAGAAGAAACGCACCGCGTCTATCGGTATCTCTTCGAGCAGGTCGACAAGGGTTATCGCCTTGCCGGTACGCTTGGACATGCGCACGACCTCGCCGTTTCTCGTCAGGCGCACGAGCTGCATGAGGATTATGTCGAGCTTGTCGCCGTCGAGACCTATCGCGTCGAGTGCGCCCTTCATTCTGGCGACATGGCCGTGGTGGTCTGCACCCCAGACATCTATCGCCCTGTCAAACTTTCTGACGGCGAGCTTGTTGCGGTGATAGGCGATATCCGCCGCGAAATAGGTCGGGTTGCCGTTCTGGCGGATAAGAACATCGTCCTTGAGACCGAGCTTGTCGATCTCCTCCTGCGTCTTGCCCTGTGCGAGCAGGCGCTTTGTCTGAACCTCGATGTTCTTGTACCACAGCGCGCCGTCAAGCTCGTAGGTGAGTCCCTTTTCTTTGAGCAGTTCTATTGTATCGCGGAGCTCCGTGCCGTTGTGCAGGGTGCTCTCCTTGAACCATGTGTCGTATTCTATTCTGTATTTTGAAAGTATCTCGTGCATCGAGTCGATGTTCTTCGGCAGCGCGAAATCGACGAGCGCTTTGCGGCGGACTTCCTCGCTCTCGGAGATATATTTGTCGCCGTAGACATCGGCAAATTCCCTGGCGCGCACGGCTATGTCCTCTCCGTGGTAGCTGTCCTCGGGCAGCTCGGGCGCGTCGGCGCCTTTGTATATCTGCTGATAGCGGATATCGAGCGAGAGGGCGAATTTATCGATCTGATTGCCGGCGTCGTTGATATAGAATTCGCGGCTGACATTGTAGCCTGCAAAGTCCATGACCGCCGCGAGGCAGTCGCCAAGAGCGCCGCCGCGGGCGTTGCCCATGTGCATCGGTCCTGTCGGATTGGCGGAGACGAATTCAATATTTACCTTTTCGCCCTTGCCGAAGTCGGAGCGGCCGTAGTCGCTGCCCTTCTTGCGGATATCCATGAGAATCTCCGAATAGAAGCGGTCGGCGAGACGGAAGTTTATGAATCCGGGACCCGCCGCCTCGCAGGATGAGAATGCGGTGCCCTCTAGGTCAATGTTTTTTGTTATAGCCGCGGCTATCATAGCGGGCGCGCGTCTGAAAGCTCTCGCCCACGCCATGGCGGCGTTTGTGGAGTAGTCGCCGTTCTTTCTGTCCGCCGGGATTTCGACCTTAAATTCCGTGAGCTCGGCTTCGGGCAGTTCACCTGCCGCCATCGCCTTTTTCGCGGCGTCCCTGACAAGCTCGCAGAGCTTATCCTCGACCTGTTTTACAAGCACTGACATAAAATTTATCCATCCTTTCGTGTAACCGCAGTTTCTGCGGGCAAACCGTCTTTTTTACTGTCCGCTGACCGTTATCTTCAGCTCGTTCGACGCGGCGAGATCCGCGTTGACATCGATAGTGTAGTTGAGCAGCAGCTCTCCGCCCTCCTCCGTCACGGACGACTCGACCTTTTTGGCGAATATGCCGAGGAGCATATCGCCGAACGGTGTCGCGTAGTGGCAGACATGACGCCTGCCGCGCTCCATGACCATCTGTGTAGTATATGCACCGTTTCTCGTCATTGTGACGAGTCCGCCGTCCTCTATGAGCAGGGTGGTCACGCAGCCCTCCATCTCGGCGGCAGGCTCTTCATATGAGAGCTCGTAGCCGTTTTCGAGCAGGCGCAGAACGCCCTGCGTGCTCGTCTGCGACGAGTAGCTGTCGTCATGCCCGGAGTGGCTGTCCTCAATGTTTATAAACACCTTTTTTTCCATCGGAAAAGTCCTTTTCTTTCTTGCTCCGAGGCTATGAAAAACCTCGTTCTTTTGATTTTTTATAATACCACAGTTATACGCCTTTCGTCAACCCGTTTTATTTGAAAACGGGCGCAGTATTTTTCTGTTAGAGCATTGCAAACGCGCCGATATTATGATATATTATATTAGTATA
>OHMG01000194.1_pt1 | contig 32868 bp, 19 predicted proteins | sample 1569281 | NCBI WGS metagenome assembly OHMG01 (sample SAMEA3879581, study PRJEB24766) | human gut metagenome | biome: human-associated habitat; feature: feces | place: USA | collected 1985/1987 | reverse complement strand
ACGGAAAGAAGCATAAGCGTCACAAGATGGCTACCCACAAGCGTAAAAAACGTCTTCGCAAGAATCGTCACAAGAAAAAGTAGGTAGCACGCCTTAGTGCTAATTAAGGTAGATAAAGCTAAAAGGGTGCGAGGCCCTTTTAGCTTTACCTGTTTTCCGATTCCCGCTCCGTTCGCAGGGCGGGATATGTCGGATCGTCGGGAAGGAGAGGACGATGTGTTTGTGAACGTATCACCGTATATCGAATCCGCTCCCGAAAAGCCAAAAGAGGCTTTTTGCGAAGGGAATGTGCCGCAATATCGTCCTCTACGGACCAGGCGAGTTGAAAACAATGGAAGCCGGGCTGTGCTTCCCGAACGTCGAACAGCCGCAAACCCCATAATGTCAGAATCGTCGCCGCGGTCTGCGGGACGAAAATATATATGAACCGAGAATTAATAGTCAATGTAAACCCGACCGAGATTTCGATCGCCCTGTGCGAGGACAAGGTGCTGGTCGAGCTCAACAAGGAGCAGTGCCAGACGGGATTCGCCGTAGGGGATATTTATCTGGGCAAGGTGCGCAAGATCATGCCGGGGCTGAACGCCGCGTTCGTCAATATCGGCCATGAGAAGGATGCCTTTATCCACTATCTCGACTTGGGCTCCCAGTTCTCTTCGTTGCAGAAGCTGGTGGCGAGTTACCAGCCCGGCAAGCGGGGAATCCGCCTGGACGCGATGAAGCTGGAGCCGCCGATCGAAAAGTCGGGCAAGATCGGCTCCTACCTGCAGGTGGGGCAGACCGTTATGGTGCAGGTGGCCAAAGAGGCGATTTCCACCAAGGGACCGCGCCTGACGGCCGATATTTCGCTGGCCGGACGCAACGTGGTGCTGGTGCCTTTTTCGTCGAAGGTGTTCCTGTCGCAGAAGATCCGCTCGGCGGAGGAGAAGAAGCGGCTCAAGGGCATTGCAGCCGCCGTTTTGCCGAAGAATTTCGGCGTTATCATCCGCACGGCGGCTGTCGAGGCCAAGGACAGCGATATCGAACAGGATATCCGCTCCCTGTTGGACAAATGGCAGAAGACCCTGCAAAATATTCGCAAGAATCCCGCTCCGGCTCAGTTGATGAGCGAGATGAACCGGGCCAACACCATTATCCGGGATTCGTTGGGAGGCGCCTTTTCGCAGATCGTCGTGGACGACGAAGCGATGTACCATGAGATTCAAAACTACATCCGTCAGATCGAACCGCAGAGCGAGAAACTCGTAAAACTTTATAGGGGCAACGTCCCCATCTTCGACAATTTCGACATTTCGAAGCAGATCAAGTCGCTTTTCGCCAAGTACGTGTCGTTGCGCCGGGGCGCTTACCTGATTATCGAGCACACGGAGGCGATGAACGTCATCGACGTCAATTCGGGCAATCGCACCAAGGCGGAGGACGATCAGGAGCAGACGGCTTTCGATGTCAATCTGGCCGCTGCACGCGAAATCGCCCGGCAGCTGCGTCTGCGCGATTTGGGCGGTATCGTCATCATCGACTTTATCGATATGCACAAGGCTGCGAACCGTCAGTTGCTCTATGAGGAGATGAACAAGCTGATGGCCACCGACAAGGCCAAGCATACGGTGCTGCCGCTGACCAAGTTCGGGCTGATGCAGATCACCCGCCAGCGGGTGCGTCCGGTCGCCGTGCAGGATGTTACGGACGTCTGTCCCACGTGCAACGGCACGGGGCGTATCGAGCCGACCGTTCTGCTCGACAAGAAGATCGAGAACAAGATCTCCTATCTGGCCCAGGATGCGGGGCACAAATATATCAAGTTGCGCGTCAGCCCTTACGTTTCGACCTACTTGAATCACGGCCTGTGGTCGTTGCGCCGCCGCTGGATGTGGAAGTATAAGATCCAGTTGAAGATCGTGGCGGACCAGAGCGTCGGTATCGTCGATGTCCACTACTACGACAAGGAGGGCAAAGACCTGTATAAGGATTAGAGATACCGGATGCCGCAGGGACGGAGGCATGGGCTCGGTCGATGTGCCGGATGGGATTCGGCCCCTTTTACTGGCCGGAAGGCGGACGAAGTCCGGAGCCGGACAAAGGCGGAAGGTGGAAAGACATACATGTTCGGTCGCAGGTACGATCTGCAGCCGATACGAATACACGGAGTTGAATAATCGTTTGAGCGCCTTGCGGAATCGATTCCTGCAGGGCATCTTTTAGCTGGGCGGAATATGGGTCCCGGAAATAAACCGAATATCTTGCAGTTGATCGCCGGAGCGGAGCCTCTCGGCGCGATGCGTCGTGCGTACGATTCGGCGGGGCGGACCGTTCTTCTGCGCGATATGGTCGGCGGGGCTCTCTCGGTTTATGCCGCTGCCCTGATCGCCCGAACGGGCGGTACGCACGTCTTCGTGGCGGAAGACCGCGATGCGGCGGCCTACCTGCTCAACGACTTTTATGCCCTGCTCGACGAAAAACAGGTTTACTTTTTTCCGGGCTCCTACAAGCGTTCGATCGTTTACGGTACGGAGGATGCGCAGGGGGTCGTGCAGCGGACGGCGGCGTTGAGTGCCCTGCGGCGGGAAATGGCTGCGGGCGAATACCGGATTATCTGCACCTATCCGGAAGCTCTGGCCGAACGGGTGACCGACCCCGACTCGATGCGGCGCGAAACCGTGCGGGTGAAGGTCGGCGACCGGCTGGCGATCGGAGAGCTGGAGGAGTTGCTGGCCGATTCGGGATTCACGAAGGTGGATTTCGTTTACGAACCCGGACAGTATTCGCTGCGTGGCGGTATCTTCGACGTGTTTTCCTTTTCCGAGAGCAAACCTTACCGGTTGGACTTTTTCGGGGAAGAGGTGGATTCGATCCGCCGATTCGAGATTTCCAGTCAGCTTTCCGCCGACCGGCTGAACGAGGTGGAGATCGTTCCGAACCTGAACGGTTTTGCCGGGGATCGGATTTCGCTGCCTGCATTTGCAGGAGAGGTGATTTACTGGTTTTTCGATCCCGACTACGTACTGCGGCGCGTGAACGATCTGCGTCGCAAGGTTCTGGGGGAGATGGAGGAACCTGCGGAGATCGACACCCATCTGGTGAGCCGGAAGGTGTTGTTGCAGGACATGGCCGGGATGCGTTTGTTCGAATTGCGCGACAGCCTGAAGGAGCGGCCGGCCGATGCGACGGTCGCGTTCCGCACGGCTCCCCAGCCCAAGTTCAACAAGAATTTCGAATTGCTGGCCGACGACATCATTTCCAACGGACAGCGCGGTTATAAAACCTATATCCTGTCGGAAAACCGGGCGCAGCTCGAACGGCTGGAGAACATTTTCTACCAGTCGGGGCGTAAGGAGGCGCAGATCAACCCCCTGCCGATCACGCTGCATGAGGGTTTCATCGATCACGACCTGAAACTTTGTTTCTATACCGACCATCAGATTTTCGACCGCTACCAGCGCTATCGGATCAACGGCGAGATCAAGCGCGACGAGCAGATGACCGTCGCAGAGTTGAATCAGCTCCGCATGGGCGATTATGTGGTACATATCGATCACGGCGTGGGGCGTTTCGGCGGTCTGGTCAAGATCAACGAGAACGGCAAGGTACACGAGGCCATCAAGTTGATTTATAAAGATAACGATGTTTTGTTCGTGCATGTGCACGCCTTGCACCGTATTTCGCGCTACAAGAGCGGCGAAGGCGAAGCGCCCAAAATCTACAAATTGGGCAGCGGAGCCTGGCAGAAGCTCAAGACCGCGACCAAGAAGGCCGTCAAGGACATCTCGCGCGAACTGATCGCCCTCTATGCCAAGCGCAAGGCCAGCAAGGGATTTGCCTTTTCGCCGGATACTTATTTGCAGCAGGAGCTGGAAGCCTCGTTCATGTGGGAGGATACGCCCGACCAGCAGACCGCGACGCAGGCCGTCAAGCGGGACATGGAGTCCGATCAGCCGATGGACCGTTTGATTTGCGGCGACGTGGGCTTCGGCAAGACCGAAGTGGCGATCCGAGCGGCGTTCAAGGCTGCGACCGACGGCAAGCAGGTGGCCGTGCTGGTGCCTACGACGATTCTGGCCCTGCAACATTACCGCTCCTTCGTGCATCGGCTCCGGGATTTTCCCGTGAAGGTCGAATACCTCAATCGGACCAAGTCTTCGAAAGAGACGTCCCGTATTCTCTCCGAGCTGGCCGAGGGGCGCATCGACATCCTGATCGGTACGCACAAGATCCTGGGCAAGCAGGTGAAATTCCACGACCTGGGATTGCTTATCATCGACGAGGAGCAGAAGTTCGGTGTGGCGGCCAAGGAGAAGCTGACGCAGATGAGCGTCAATGTCGATACGCTGACCCTCACCGCAACGCCGATTCCCCGCACGCTGCAATTCTCGCTCATGGGGTCGCGCGACCTGTCGGTCATCTCGACGCCGCCGCCCAACCGACAGCCGATCATTACCGAATCGCATCTCTTTTCGGAGGAGATTATCCGCGACGCAGTCAATGCCGAGCTGGATCGGGGCGGACAGGTCTATTTCGTCCACAACCGGGTGGAGGATCTGATGACGCTTCAGGGTATGGTAACTCGGCTCTGCCCCCGGGCACGAGTGGGGATCGGTCACGGCAAGATGCCGGCCGAACAGCTCGAAAAGCTGATTATGGATTTTATCTACGGGGAGTTCGACGTGTTGATTTCGACCACGATCGTCGAAAACGGCATCGACATTCCCAACGCCAATACGATCATCGTCAATAATGCCCAGAATTTCGGCTTGAGCGATCTTCATCAGTTGCGCGGACGTGTGGGACGCGGCAGCCAGCGGGGGTATTGCTACCTGCTTTCGCCCGGCGACGAGCTGCTTACTCCGGATGCCCGGCGGCGCCTGCGGGCCATTGAGGAGTTCTCGGATCTGGGGTCGGGATTCAATATCGCCATGCAGGATCTCGACATTCGGGGCGCCGGCAATCTGTTGGGCGCCGAGCAGAGCGGCTTTATCGCTGACATCGGTTTCGAAACCTACCAGAAGATCATGCAGGAGGCGATCGCCGAACTCCGCTCGGAGGGACTCGAGATGCCCGGCATGAGCGATGCCGAGCAGGGCGTGGTCGATAAGATGAGCTATATTTCGGACAGCGTGATCGAAATCGACGTCGAGGCCGAGCTGCCCGACTCCTACGTGCAGCAGCCCGCCGAGAAGCTGCGCTTGTACCGGGAGCTGGATACGGCTCGCAACGAGGAGATGCTCAAGAGTTTCGAGGCCAAGCTGATCGACCGCTTCGGTCCGTTGCCCCGGCCCGCTGCCGAGCTGCTCAATGTGGTTCGCCTGCGGTGGGAGGCCGTGCGGCTGGGTATGGAGCGCGTGAAGGTCAAAAACGGCTTGATGATCGTCCATTTCGTAGGCGACGACGATTCTCCTTACTACAAGAGCGATACGTTCATGGAGCTTTTGCGCAAAGTGACGCAGCGCCCCGACCGATTTGTTCTCAAGCAACACAATAATCGCCTGGCGATGACCGTTAGGGGGATTAAGGATGTCGCAGCGGGATACGAGGTGCTTAAATCTTTGTAGAAAGAGCTGGGGAGTATAATCATAATGTTTTGATGTATGGACTTGCCCGAACGCGACCGATATGCCTCGTCTTTTTCCCGAAGTTCCTCCCTCGGGAGAAGGCCGGAGGACGGCATAACGCTCCGCAGGGTTGTGGGGTGCCGCCGAAATCGGTAAGAGAACGGTCGTGGTAACCGAAAAGTATATAACTGCTATAAAAACTGAATCCGGACGGTTGTGAACGATTCGTGCCGCAGTGAACTTGGAGAACGGCCGTGCCGGACGGAAAGAACGAAGCAAAAAATTCAACGATGAACCTGACGATCGACATGGGTAACACGCGGGTCAAGTACGCTGTATTTGACGGCGGTACCGTCGTTTCCGACGGATGTTCGGAAGAGTTCGACGAGGCGGTGATAGATCGGATTCTTGCTGCTCATCCCGGTATTACGCAGGCTATTGTTGCGACTACGCGCGGTCCGGTCGATGACACCGTCGCGCTGGTGCGTCGCCGCATCGGGCGCTGTCTGCGGCTCTCTCCGCAACTTCCTCTTCCCATTCGTAACGGTTACACTACGCCCGAAACTCTTGGGGAGGACCGTCTTGCGGCTGCCGTCGGCGCTGCGTCGCTCTACCCGGGCCGCAATCTGTTGATCGTGGATTTCGGGACGGCCATTACCATCGATCAGGTTTCTGCCGACGGGGTTTTCCGGGGCGGTAATATTTCTCCCGGCGTACAGATGCGCTTCCGGGCCTTGCACGATTATACGGCGGCGCTTCCCCTGTGTGAATCCTGTGAGGACCAGACGCTTTTGGGGCGTTCGACCGTCGAGGCGATCCGGCAGGGCGTGATGAACGGCATCGCCTTCGAAATCGAGGGGTATATCGCCCGGCTGTTTCCGGAAATCGATGCGTTGTCGATAATTTTTACCGGCGGGGATGCAAAATTCTTTGTTAAACGAATTAAAAATACGATATTTGCACATTGTGATTTGGTCTTTCTGGGGCTGAACCGAATTTTAGAGTATAATGCAAGTGAAGAAAGCCGTCGTTAAACTGTGCCTCGCGCTGGCTGTCGTGATGCCGGGCATGGCATGGGGACAAACCAGCAGTATCAACGCTTTTTCGCCGTATTCGATGTACGGTCTGGGTGAGCTGCGGACCCCGGGAACGCTTCAGACACGTTCGATGGGCGGTGTCGGCGTCGGTATGCGTAATGCGGCTGCTGTCAATTTGCTCAATCCGGCGGCTTACAGTGCCGTGCGCCCCAAGTCGTTCCTTTTCGATTTCGGTCTTGAAGGGCAATGCTTTTACAATTCCCAGAAATATTACGGGCAGACGCTCAATACAAGTTATTATACGGTCAATTTCCACGACATTGCGTTTCAGTTGCCGATTGCCAAGCATTTGGGGTTGGGCTTCAGCCTGACGCCTTACAGCAGCGTCGGTTACCGGATGAAACAGGAGGTGGACGACGATGAAATCTGGGGTAATATCGGCCGCGTGCAGTACCAGTGGGACGGCGACGGCGACGTGACGGAGGTGAAGCTCGGCTTGGGCTGGGAGATCTTCCGCGGATTCTCGATCGGAATAGCTGCCCAGTACTATTGGGGCGACATTCAGCGGATTTATAAAACCGCTATTTTGGAGAATATAACCGGAGGAGGTCTTATCGCAGACGCGACGGGAACCGAAACCTACAGCGTTTCCCGTTTTAAGGGACAGTTCGGCGTACAGTGGTCCCCGATCAGCAACCGTCGGCGTATTCTGACGATCGGTGCGACCTACGATATCGGCGGCGACTTGAATCCGAATGTGACGACGAAGGTGCAGACCGGCGATATTTTCAATACGGTCGCTATGGATATGGGAAATCGTCTGGGGCTCAAGCTGCCCCAGCAGGTTGCCGTAGGTATTTATTACAACACGCCTAAAATAGCTGTGGGGGCGGATTACGTCTATCAGGACTGGCGAAGCGGCAATTCTCGGTTGGTCGAGAAATCCGCAGCCGGTTTCGATGTGGCTTACCGGAACACGAATACGGTTAAACTCGGGGTCGAATACACCCCCAATAAAGCGGATGTACGCAGCGCATTGAAACGCTGGTCCTACCGGGCCGGAGTTCGTTATGGTACCTATAACCAGACTTTCGGCGGAGTGGATGTCAATGAATACGCCGTGACGCTGGGCGTCGGTATTCCCCTGACGGTGTTGGGCGGCATATTGGGTGCGTCGTCGGTCGATCTGGGAGTCGAAGTCGGCGGACGCGGCAGTTTCAAGGCGATCAACGAACAGGTGAGTCTGGTTAAACAGACCTATTTCAAATTTTCGCTGGGCGTGACATTGTTCGGTGATTATTGGTTCGTTCGTCCGAAATACGATTAAACCACACATAAAAAATAAATTATAAAGAAGAATATGAATCGCATGAAAATTTTGCTGTCGGCAGTATTGGTGTTCGCTGCGACAGCTTCGATCGCCCAGGATTTCAGTGACCCTCGGTACGCTCCGTGGGGAGATACGCCCGAACAGCGTAAGCAAAACATTCTGACGAGCAACCTGCTGAAGGAAGCTGTCGATACCCGCGATTACGACGCAGCCGCTGTTTATTTCCGTACGCTTGCACAGGAGGCTCCTTCGGCTTCCGAAGCGACCTTTATTCGGGGGGCACAGGTTTATTCGAACAAGGTGCAACGCGCACAAGACCTGAATGAGAAAAAAGCTCTGCTCGATTCGCTGATGATGATTTACGACCTGCGTGTACAGTATTTTCCTTCCAGTCCCAATTACGGTACGGCTTATGTCCTTGACCGTAAAGCCCGTGAATATCTGACTTTCAATCCTTCCGACCGGGAAGGCGTGCGCAAGTTGTATAAGGAGGCGATCGAAGCCGGTTTGCAGAGCGGTTATGCTGCGCTGCCGGATGTCGCATTGGTGTATTTCAGCAATTTGTGCGATGATTATAAGATGGGCGAGGTCTATCCGGATGCCGTTTTGGATGAGTACGCTCGTCTGGCTCCGATTTTCGAGAGTGATGCTCCTGGAGTAAAGGAGGCGAAAACACAGTTCGATACCTGTTTTGCGGGTAGCGGTGCTGCCGATTGCGAGAATTTGGAGAAGATGTTCCGTCCGCGTATCGAAGCGGCTCCGGAGGATATGGAGTTGCTCAAGCAGACGGTTTCGCTGATGTCCCGTTCGCAGTGCAGTTCCGAATTTTTCCTTCAGATCGCCGAAAAATATTATGCGATGGAACCTTCTGCCCAGACGGCCATGATGCTGGCTCAAGGATTCCAAGAGCGGGGCGACTTCGCCAAATCGACTACTTACCTGCGTGAGGCGATTGCTGCCGAACAAGACGCCGTTCAGAAAGAGTTGCTTCTGGTGCGTTTGAGTATGACCGAACTGGCAGCCAAGAATCCTACGGCGGCTGCAGTTGCGGCTAATGAGGCCAAGGCGCTGAATCCCAATAACGGTATGGCTTATTTCGCCTTGGCGCAGGCTTATGCGGCTTCGGCTGCATCCTGCTCCGGACTGGAGGGTCAGGCTATTTTCTGGGTCGCTTACGATACGATGACGCAGGCAGCCAACCTGCTTGCCAACGACGCCGATGCCGGCAATTTCGCTCAGACGGCGCGTGATGCGGCAGCAAACTACCGTCGCGGATTCCCGACTGCCGAGGAGTGCTTCTTCAACGAATTGATGGAGGGTGCACGTTATACGATTACCTGCGGTCCGGCCCGCGGTATCGTGACGACCGTACGCCCCCGGTAGCGACATAGTTTGTACGAACGATGCTCCGAAGCATTCAACGATATGCACAGGTAGCACTTCTCATCGTGGGAAGTGCTATCTTGCTATATTCGTGCGACAAGGAGTCGGTGGCCGAAGAGCCTAACGATGAGGCTTTGATGACCGAGTACAGCGAGCATTTGACGATGACCAATACGGAGAACGGCCGGAAATCCTATGTTTTTACGGCTCCTTTGGTGGAAGGTTACTCTTTGGCAAAAGAGCCTTATCAGGAATTTCGCAAGGGCGTGGATATCGTGACATATCAGAAGGACAGTATCGGAGCGGTCGATGCTACGCTAACGGCTAACTATGCGATTCATTACGGGAATCGGAAATTATGGGAAGCCAAAGGAAATGTCGTAGTGAAAAAATCCAACGGACAGGAGCTCTACACCCAGCAGTTGTTCTGGAACGAGAAAACGCGCCGGATCTGGTCTAACGTCGATTCCAAGATCGTGGAAGAGAGCGGAAATTCCTACATCGTCGAAGGATTCGAGTCGGACGATCAGTTGAAAGACTGGAAATTTCGCCGAATCAAAGGGCGTATGTGGGTCAATATCGAGCCGACACGGGACGCGGATTCTACGTCGGTGAAACCCGTTGCGGACAATGTTTCCGCTGCGAAGGAGGCAGTTTCCGAACAGCCTGTCAAACCGGCCCGGCCGATACGGGGGAACGACCGGAAAATTCAACTGACTCCCGTAGAAAGTAACGATCGTTCCTTATGATAACTTCGGTGTTTATAATTCTGCTGATGTTGTTGCTTTCGGCTTTTTTTTCGGGGATGGAGATCGCTTTTACGAGCAAGAACCGCCTGAAACTGGAGATCGACCGGAAGCAGAGTCGGCTGTTCAATTTCATCGCCGACATTTTTGCCCGTCACCCCGGGCAGTACATCACGACGATCCTGGTCGGGAATAATATCGCCCTGGTTATCTATTCGCTCTATATGTCGCTGTTGTTGCGCTCGCTCGCGGCGGCAGTGGGTTGGACGGAGATCGCTCGCGGCGGGTCCGTCGTTCTGGAAACGGCGGTTTCGACAATCATCATCATCTTCGTCGCCGAATTTCTCCCGAAATCCGTTTTCCGGAACAGCCCGAATTTTTATTACCGCCTGTTTGCTCCTGCGATCTATTTCTTTTATCTGCTGCTTTTTCCGATCGCCAAGCTGACGACCTGGATTTCCCAGGGGATTTTGTGGCTGATGGGGCGTAAGCCGAAGGTTGCGATGATGGAGCCCATTTTCGACCGGACCGATCTGGCCAGCTTGTTCGAATCGGGGAAGCCGGAGGCGCAGCATGAACCGGATAATGAGATCAAACTCTTTCAGAATGCCCTGGATTTTGCCGATTTGCGCGTGAGGGATTGCATGGTTCCCCGTATCGATATGGAGGCGGTCGATATCGATGATACCTCGATCAAAGCGCTTACGGCGCGTTTTGTCGAGAGTAAGTATTCCCGTATTTTCGTCTGGAAAGAGAGTGTCGATAATATCGTCGGCTATGTCAATTCGAAGTCGCTGTTCCGGCATCCGACGTCGATCGATGAGGTGCTGATGGAGGTGCAATACGTCCCGGAGACGATGCCGTTGCAAGCACTCATGCAGCGGCTCATCCGTCATAAGAGCAATATTGCGGTCGTGATCGACGAGTTCGGCGGTACGGCCGGTATTATCTCTTTGGAGGATGTTCTGGAGCAGATTTTCGGCGAAATCGAAGACGAGCACGATGTGCCCGACCTTACGGAGAAACAGGTCGGCGATTCGGAATTTGTCCTTTCGTGCCGATTGGAAGTGGAATATCTCAATGAAAAATACGGGCTTGCCATACCCGAGAGTGACGAGTACGAAACGCTGGCCGGGTATATCATTTTCCGGTATGAAGGGCTGCCGGCGGCCGGAGAAACCGTGCGTTTCGAGCATCTTGAGATCAAGATTCTGCGCAGGACCCGTTCCCGGTTGGAGTTGGCGCGCGTGAAACGGTTGTAGTTTACGGGATATTTTCGACCGGTGAAGGGCAAGTGCGTTTTTTCGATATGCCGGATGCGGAAAATGACGAAAGAATTTGGTCGTTTATCATGGTTTTCAGAATATATTTATTATCTTTGAACACTCATTTTGAAACAATAAATTAAAATAGTTTATATGGCAAGTTTAAACACGTTACGGACCAGATTCGGTGTGGTTTTGTCGATTATCATCGCGTTTGCACTGCTGGCATTCATTCTCTCGCTTAAAACGGATATGGGACTTTCGGGTAACGACCCCAAGGTCGGTGTGATCGACGGTTCGAAGATCAGATATTCGGAATATATTGAGGTATACAACAACCTGAAAGACCAGAGCAACATCTCCGAAAGTAATGAAGAGCAGATGGATCAGTTGGCTGAAATGGCTTGGCAGACTCTGATTGCCAACCACGTGTACTTGCCCGGTTTCGAGAAGATGGGAATCTCGGTGACCGATGCCGAGCGTGAGGGACTTATCAGCGGCGAGTATTATTCCGGGACGATGGCTGCGGCTTTCACCGACCCCCGTACAGGACAGTACAGTGTGGAGGGTGTGAGTGATTTTATCGCCCAGGCAACCGGAAATCCCCAGATGCAATATATGTGGGGGGCTTTGGTCGGACAGGCTATGCGGGAGCGCGAAATCAATAAGTATAACGGCTTGGTCAAAGGCGGTGTATATGTCAATCGGCTGGAAGCGGAAGAAGGCGTCGATGCGCAGAATAAGACTTTCAGCGGTTCTTGGGTCGGCAAGCGTTATCACGATATGCCTGATTCTCTGTTCTCGGTTTCCGATTCCGAAATCAAGGCTTATTACAATAGCCATAAGGCCCGTTATGAGCAGAAACCTTCGCGCACGCTCTCTTATGTGGTGTTCGAAGTGGCTCCGAGTGCAGAGGATATGGCGACTTTGGAGAAGACCGTTCGGGAAGTCGGCGATGAATTTGCCGCGTCGGACGATCCGAAAGCATTTGCCAAGAATAACCGTTTCGGTAAAATTACAGACAATTATCGGTCGGTTGCCCAGCTTCTGGACGATGAGGCCGAAGCGCTGGCCAACGGCAAGCAGTATGGTCCCGTCCTGAAGAACGATACCTGGACGATGACCCGTGTCGTTGAAACTTTGAACGCTCCGGATTCCGTGGGCGTCCGCCATATTGTACTCACCTACGACCAACGCGACCTGGCCGACAGTCTGATGACGGCTTTGCGGCAAGGTGCGGATTTCGCACAGGCGGCTCGTACCCATTCGCTCTATATGCAGGATGCCGGAAATGGAGGCGATGCGGGCGTGATGCCTTTCTCTGCATTCCCGGACGAGCTTTCGGGACTTCTTTCGACGGCTAAGCAGGGGGATATTCTCCGTGTCGAAGTGGGTGACGTTATTCAGATTTTACAGGTTTATCGTCTGGACAAACCTTCGAAGCACATGCGCCTTGCGACGATCACTTATCCTGTTGAGGCTTCGTCGGCGACCCGTCGCAATGTGCATAGTCAGGCAAGTCTTTTCTCTGTCGAGGGCAAGGGTTCTGTCGATGCGTTCAACGAGGCAGCGAATAAGGGAAACCTCACTCCTCGTGAAGCGAAACTCACGCAGGGTGACCGTCTGCTGCAGGGACTGGCTGATTCGCGTGAATTGGTGCGCTGGGCATACGATGCCAAGGTGGGCGCGATTTCCGAGATTTTCCCTGTGGGTGATGACTATGTGGTCGCAGTGGTAACTGAGATCGACAATGAGGATTATACGCCGATCGAGAAAGTAGCGAACAATATTCGCCAGACGCTTATAACCGATAAGAAGTTTGAAAAGATCGTCAGCGAAATGAAGGGTTCGACTATCGAAGAGGTCGCCCAAAACCTTGGTACCGAAGTCGTTCCTTTCGAAGATGTCCGTTACGGATCGTTCTTTATCCGTAACATGGGTGTCGAGCCTCGTGTGATCGGAGCGATTACCGCAACGGAGCAGACGAATACGCTGTCCGAGCCGGTCAAGGGAAATGTAGGTGCTTATGTTTTCGTGGTGACGGATATTCAGGAGGCGGAAACTCCGCAGAGTATCGAAGCTGAAAAGGTACGTGCCGAGGCGTCGTCGCAGGGGATGATTCAGCGTCGTCTGTTCGATTTCCTGGAGCAGATGTCGAATGTGGAGGACTTGCGCGGCAAGTATTTTTAACCGTTACCGGTAGATTTTTTCCGGAATAGTTCCGGCCGAAAAAGAGGGATGTAGCTTATACATTCCTCTTTTTTATTGTCGTTATTGCGATGGCATAGGGGGATGACTTCTCTTCTTAAAAGCGATAAGAGCCGGTTTCCTGAATTCTCTTCTGTGAGGTGCTCGGAGTGGTAGTCCGGCCAATCCGCCATTCTCTTTTTCCGCATCTTCGAAATGTCCGTGATTTTATCGTATATTCCGGAAGTCTTTGGGGCTGGGGGAGGAGAACGACGGTCTCGGCAGTCGAGTTTCTTTCCGGATAGGTGTTTGCGGTATGAAATCGGCTGTTTTCGAGAGTCGGGGAGGGAGGATATTCGCTGTCTGTCTAACGGGAAATATGGCCTACAAACATAATTTGTAGGGTTTGTGGAAATGGCACTGTGACAGCATGTATTCGGTCGTTGTTTGAGATCCGCCGCTGTATTTGCGCGGACTCTGGAGGTGAGGCCGGCGATGGAATTATGAAGGTCGATGGCAAAGTTCTTTTTCGGTCGGCCGGTTCGCTTACCCCATTAAAAAGCCCCGCATCTTTTGATGCGGGGCTTTGATAATAACAGAGGAGTGATCCGGATTATTTCTGCTCGTCGAGCAGGATCTCCATGATCTTGATCGCTGCGGTCGCAATCGGGGTACCGGGGCCGAAGATGGCGGCGGCACCGTCACGATACAGCTCATCGTAATCCTGTGCCGGGATCACACCGCCGACGATGACGATGATATCCTCGCGGCCCAGTTTCTTGAGTTCGGCGATGATCTGCGGAACGAGCGTCAGGTGGCCGGCGGCCAGCGACGATACGCCCACTACGTGAACATCGTTCTCGACAGCCTGTTTGGCTGCCTCCTCGGGAGTCTGGAACAACGGACCCATATCGACATCGAAGCCGATGTCGGCGTAACCGGTCGCAACGACTTTGGCGCCACGATCGTGTCCGTCCTGACCGAGTTTGGCGATCATGATGCGCGGCTGGCGGCCCTCCTTCTTCGCGAATTTGGCAACCAGTTCCTTCGCGTGTTCGAATGCGGGATCTGATTTCACTTCTGAACTATATACACCTGAAATGGAACGAATAACTGCTTTGTAACGTCCTACGACCACCTCGCAGGCATCCGAAATCTCGCCCAGCGAAGCGCGTACCTTGGCGGCCTCGATAGCGAGTTCCAGCAGGTTGCCCTTGCCGGTCTTGACGCATTCGGTGATGGCCTCGAGCGCCTTCTTCACGGCTGCTTCGTCGCGGTTCGCACGCAACTCCTTCAGACGCTTGATCTGGCTCTCGCGTACGGCCGTGTTGTCCACAGCCAGAATATCGATCGGTGCTTCGTGATCCAGACGGTATTCGTTTACGCCGATGATCTTCTCGATGCCCGAGTCGATGCGGGCCTGCTTGCGGGCTGCCGCCTCCTCGATACGCATCTTCGGAATACCGGTCTCGATAGCCTTGGCCATACCGCCCAGTTTCTCGACTTCCTGGATACGCTCCCATGCCTTGTGGGCGATCTCGTTGGTGAGCGACTCCACGTAGTAGGAGCCTGCCCACGGGTCGACCTCGCGGCAGATATTGGTTTCCTCCTGGATGTAGATCTGCGTATTACGGGCGATACGTGCCGAGAAGTCGGTCGGCAGGGCGATGGCCTCGTCCAAAGCGTTGGTGTGCAGCGACTGGGTGTGTCCCAGGGCGGCGCCCATGGCCTCGATGGCGGTACGTGCCACGTTGTTGAACGGATCCTGCTCCGTAAGCGACCAGCCCGAGGTCTGCGAGTGGGTGCGCAGCGCCAGCGACTTGGGGTTCTTGGGCTCGAACTGCTTGACGATCTTGGCCCACAGCATACGTGCCGCGCGCATCTTGGCGATCTCCATGAAGTGGTTCATACCGATCGCCCAGAAGAACGACAGACGGGGTGCGAAAGCATCCACCGACATACCGGCTGCAACGCCCGCACGCAGGTACTCCAGACCGTCGGCCAGCGTGTAGGCCAGCTCGATGTCGGCCGTGGCGCCTGCCTCCTGCATGTGGTACCCCGAGATCGAGATCGAGTTGAACTTGGGCATGTTCTTCGAGGTGTACTCGAAGATGTCGGCGATGATCTTCATCGAGAATTTCGGCGGATAAATATAGGTATTGCGCACCATGAACTCCTTGAGGATGTCGTTCTGGATCGTACCCGACAGTTGATCGAGGGTGCATCCCTGCTCCAGACCGGTCACGATGTAGAACGCCAGGATCGGCAGCACGGCGCCGTTCATGGTCATCGACACCGACATCCGATCCAGCGGAATACCGTTGAAGAGCACCTTCATATCTTCTACCGAGCAGATCGACACGCCGGCCTTACCGACGTCGCCCACTACGCGCGGGTGATCGGCGTCGTAGCCGCGGTGTGTCGCCAGGTCGAATGCCACCGACAGACCCTTCTGTCCGGCAGCCAGGTTGCGGCGATAGAATGCGTTGGACTCTTCGGCCGTCGAGAAACCGGCGTATTGGCGGATGGTCCAGGGACGCATCACGTACATCGTCGAGTAGGGGCCGCGGAGGAACGGTGCGATACCTGCCGCATAGTTCAGGTGCTCCATCTCCTCCAGATCCTTTGCCGAGTAGGAGCCCTTGACAGGTATCTGCTCGGCAGTCAGCCACGGTTCGGTTTGGCCGCAGCCTTTCGAAGCGCAGCAGCTCTTCTGCTCGCCTCCGTCATATGTTAAATCTGAAAATTTTGCTCTCATGACTTTTGCTTTTTAGATACCCATTTCTTTGAGGTAGAACTTCAGTGTTTCGAGTACGTTGCTCTTGACGTTGATGAAATTCTTGATGCCCTGGGCTTCCAGTTCGGGCATACATGCCGGAGCGCCCGCAACCACGAGGATCGCCTTGTCGCCGAGCAGCTCTTTCACTTTAGGAGCCGCCTCTGCGTAGTCGTCGTCCGATGCGCAGACTACGACGATCTCGGCTTTCGATTCCAGAGCGGCCTTGACGCCCTCTTCGATCGACTTGAAGAACGTGTTGTCGATTACTTTGATACCGGCGCATGCGAAGAAGTTGCAGGAGAACTGGGCACGGGCACGGGCCATAGCCAAGCTGCCGCAGGTCAGCATGAACGCCTTGGGCGCCTTGCCGCTGCGATCCACGTGCAGACGCATGGCTTCGAATGCCATGGAGCCACGATAGGGAGCCAGCGTGTTGCCTTCGCTCACGGGGCGGGTTACGGCGGCTTCGGTCAGCTCCTTGCCGGCGACCTCCGTAAAGTTGGGGTATTGGTTGGCGCCCAGCAGGATTTCGCGGCGCGTTGCGATGTTCTTGTCCTTGGCTGCGGCCGATGCCTTGACGCGCTCTACGATGAAGCCGCTTTCATAGGCTGCGGTGTAGCCGCCCTTCTCCTCGATTTCGCGGAAGAGTTTCCACGCCTCGTTGGCGATCGAGTCGGTGAGGTTTTCGATGTAGTACGAACCGCCGGCCGGATCGACGACCTGATCGAAGTGCGACTCGTGTTTGAGCAGCAGTTCGACGTTGCGGGCGATGCGCATCGAAAATTCGTTGGGATCTTCGTATGCCTTGTTGAAGGGAGTCACCTCGAGCGAGTGTACGCCGGCGATCGATGCCGACATCGCTTCGGTCGTGCCGCGCAGCATATTGACGTAGGGGTCGTATGCCGTCTGGTTCCACGTCGAGGTCACGGCGTGCGTGAACATCTTGCAGGGACAGTTCTTCGCGGGGTTATAGGCTTTCACGATGTTGGCCCACAACATACGGCCTGCACGCAATTTGGCGATTTCCATGAAGTAGTTCGAGGTGATGGCCTGCGAGAAACGGATCTTTTTAGCGGCCTCTTCGATCGTGAAGCCCATATCCATCAGGCGTACCAGATAGTCGTGACCGGCAGCAAGCGAGAAGGCGAGCGCCTCTACGATCGTCGAGCCGGCGTTGCTGAAGATTTCGCCCGATACCGTGATTACGCGGATACCTTTGTAGGTTTTGGTTTTCCGAACCAGGTCGGCGATCTTTTCGAAACATTTGGCACCGTTCTCCGAACAGAAGCTGCCTTTCGAAGTCAGTTTCTTGACCAGCGGGTCGATGCAGAAATTGATGTGCACCTCTTCCGCAGGCAGTTGTTCCTTTTCGATCTTTGCGATCACCAACTCTGCCACATGGGCGGTTTTACTGCCGCTGAAGGTAATTTCGACTGCAGGGATGTGAATATCCTTGAGCAGCGTATTCAGATCTTCTGCAGAGAAGGTCTCCGGAACGATCTGGAATTCGATCGAATCGACGCCCGCATTGAGGATCTTGAGCGCGATGGCGTTCGCCTCCTTGGGGCAATTGACGATGACCGTCTGGTGGATCTTCCAGCGGTTGTGGGCGCGGGTACCCCGCACGTAGGGGAAAACCCCGGCTTCGGAGCCGAGGAACTTCAGTCCGGCGAGGTTTTCAGCCCGGTAGTAGGGACGGACGTTGAAACCTTCCGGCGTTTTCCACACCAATTTACGCTCGTAGTCCGCACCTTTGAGGTCGGCCTTGATTACCTCCTCCCACTGCTCGGTCGAAACCGGCGGAAATTCGGTAAACAACTTTTCACGTTTGGTAGTTGCCATAATAAATTAGAGATTAGTATTGAAATATGTTCAATTGCTTTTAAACTGCCCGTAAAGATATAAAATAATTGCCGGATTGTAAGCAAGAAATGCGGAAAATAGCCGGTTTGTATCAACGAAGGCTCTTTTCGGCGGAGGTTTTGGAAATGCCCGGATCATGAATGGGACGATTTTTTGAAAAAATGCTATTTTCCGGAAAATAATGTCTGAAATCGACCGGTATGACGAATTTTCAGGCTGTTTTTTCGGGAAAAGTTGTTTTTTTATTAGTTTTTTCGAAAAATATTCGATTTTTTTCTGGGAGATGCGGTTTTTTGTACGTTTTTGTCGTGTCGAATATTTATCTTTGTACGCAGAAAGGATGCCGTCCGTCATCCGGGCGGAAATGTACGGGTTTTACGGTATTCCGAGTTCATAATTCGAATTGATTCCATGTCATTGCTCCGATTCAAAATGGTGGAGGCGGCCATCAATCACAAAGCCGTCGAAGTGAAGGCTCCCGAGGGAAGTCCTTCCGAGTATTTCGGTACGAAGGTATTCGGCCGCGAGGCCATGCGCCGGTATCTCAACAAGACGGTTTATGCCCAACTGCTCGATACGATGCAGCGGGGGACGCCGCTGACGCTCGAAGTCGCCGACGGCGTGGCTGCCGGAATGCGCCAGTGGGCGCTCGACCACGGTGCCGACCACTATACGCATTGGTTTCAGCCTCTCACGGGCGGTACGGCCGAGAAGCACGACGCCTTTGCCGAGCCGGACGGCTGCGGGGGTGTACTCGACGAATTTTCCGGCAAGGTGCTTGTCCAGCAGGAGCCCGATGCGTCGTCGTTTCCGAACGGCGGTATCCGCAACACGTTCGAGGCACGGGGTTATTCGGCGTGGGACCCCACCTCGCCGGCCTTCATCGTGGGCGGTACGCTCTGCATCCCGACCGTCTTCATCGCCTATACGGGCGAGGCGCTCGATTATAAAGTGCCTCTTCTGCGGTCGATTTCGGCCGTGAATAAGGCTGCGACCGAGGTGTGCCGCTACTTCGACAAGGAGGTGAACCGGGTGATTCAGTATTTGGGTTGGGAGCAGGAATATTTCCTGGTGGACGAAAGCCTTTGGGCCGTACGGCCCGACCTGATGCTGACGGGCCGTACGCTCATGGGGCATGAATCGGCCAAGAACCAGCAGTTGGAAGATCACTATTTCGGCGCGATCCCCACGCGGGTCATCGCTTTCATGGCCGATCTCGAATACGAATGCCTGAAATTGGGCATTCCGGTCAAGACTCGTCACAACGAGGTGGCTCCCAATCAGTTCGAACTGGCTCCCGTGTACGAGGAGTGCAACCTGGCCAACGACCACAACCAGCTGTTGATGACCATCATGGACAAGATCGCCCGCCGTCACAAGTTCCGGGTGCTGCTGCACGAAAAGCCCTTCAAGGGGATCAACGGTTCGGGCAAACACAACAACTGGTCGCTGGGAACCGATACGGGCGTCAATCTGCTCAGTCCGGGTAAAACCGCATCGGAGAATTTGCAGTTCATTACCTTCCTGGTGAACGTAATTGCAGCCGTGCACAAGCATAACGGTTTGCTGAAGGCGGCCATTATGAGTGCCACCAACTCCCACCGCCTGGGGGCCAACGAGGCGCCTCCGGCCATTATTTCGACCTTTCTCGGTACGCAGGTTTCGGCCGTACTCGATAAACTCGAGGCCAGCCGCAGCGACTCGGTGATCCGGTTCAACGCCAAGAACGTCTTCAAGATGAGCGGTATTTCGCACATTCCGACTTTGTTGCGGGACAATACCGACCGCAACCGTACTTCGGCGTTCGCCTTTACCGGCAACCGCTTCGAGTTGCGTGCCGTCGGATCTTCGGACAATTGCGCCGAGGCGATGATCGTACTCAATACCATTGTTGCGGACGAGCTTACGGCGTTCCGCGAGCGTGTGGATGCGCGTATCGAGGCCGGAGTCCGGAAGGAGAAGGCGATTTACGAAGAACTTAAAAGCATGATCCGCTCTTCGCAGGCGATCCGCTTCGACGGCAACGGTTACTCGGAGGAGTGGGGCGCGGCGCGGACTCGACTGCGAGACCTGTGCCCCGCGCGTGTTCGACCGCTACCTCGACCGGGCGTCCATCGAGATGTTCGCCCGTATGGGTGTATTATCGAAGGTGGAACTCGAAGCCCGTACGGAAGTGAAATGGGAGACCTATATCAAGAAGATCCAGATCGAAGGCCGCGTGTTGGGCGATCTGACGATGAACCATATCGTCCCGATCGCTTCGCGTTACGAAGCCCTCCTGCTGGATAAGGTCTATAAGATTTTGCAGATCGGACAGGGCCTGGACGCTTCGGCGGATATCGACCTGATCAAGCGTATTCAGCAGCATACGGCTCTGATCCAGCAGTTGACCCACGATATGATCGAAGCCCGCAAGGTGGCCAACAAGATCGAGGATCAGCGGGAGAAGGCGCTCGCGTACCACGATACGGTGGCGGTCTATTTCGACCAGATCCGCAAACACGTGGATCGTCTGGAGGAGATCGTGGACGACCAGATGTGGCCGCTGCCCAAGTACCGGGAGCTGCTGTTCCTGCGGTAGTTGCTTCGGCTTGCCGCTTCTGCGGGCGGAAACGATAATCGGGATAATCCGGCGGATTTGCCGGATTATTTTTTAACTTTGTATGCCTCGAAAACTTCGGGGCAGAATCAATGTAGGGATTTATGTATCGCAACCTGAGTGAATTTATCGCCCGCCTGGAGCGGGAAGGCGAATTGCAGCGCGTGAGCGTGCCGGTGGATCCGGTGTATGAGATCGCCGAGATTACCGACCGCATGTCCAAGCAGCCGGACGGCGGCAAGGCGCTGTTGTTCGAGCAGACGGGGACGCCGTTTCCCGTGCTGACCAATATGATGGGTTCCGATCGTCGGATGGCGATGGCGCTCGGCGTGGAGTCGCTCGACGAACTGACGCGACGGCTCGATGATTTGTTGCAGCAGGCCGTCACGCCGAAAAATTCGCTCCTGGATAAACTGCGGATGCTGCCTTTGCTGGCCGAGATGTCGCGCTGGCTGCCGCGTACCTCGTCGTCGCGGGGCGAATGTCAGCAGGTCGTGCTGCAGGGGGAGGAGGCGTCGCTCGATGCGCTGCCGGTGCTCAAGTGCTGGCCGTGCGACGGCGGACGCTTCGTGACGCTGCCGCTGGTGCACACCCTCGATCCCGAAACGGGAATCCGCAACGTGGGCATGTACCGGCTGCAACTGTTCGACGCCCGCACGACGGGCATGCACTGGCACCTGCACAAGACCGGAGCCCGTCATTACGAAGGTTACAGGCGTGCCGGGCGGCGGATGCCCGTGTCGGTAGCGTTGGGCGGCGATCCGGCTTATACGTATGCTGCGACGGCTCCGATGCCGGACAACATGGACGAATACCTGCTGGCGGGGTTTCTGCGCCGGCGCCCGGTGAAACTGGTGAAGTGTATCACCAACGATATTTATGTGCCGGCCGACTGCGATTTCGTGATCGAAGGGTATGTCGATCCGTCGGAGCCGAAGACGGTGGAAGGGCCTTTCGGCGACCATACGGGTTTTTACTCGCTGACCGATGAATATCCCCGCTTCCATGTGACGGCCGTCACGCGGCGGCGCGATGCCGTTTATCCTGCGACGCTGGTGGGCATTCCTCCGCAGGAGGACGCCTATATCGCCAAGGCCACCGAGAAGATTTTCCTGGCTCCGATCCGGCTGGCCGTACAGCCCGAAGTGAAGGAGCTGACGATGCCTGTTTTCGGTACGGCGCACAATTTGGCCGTGGTGTCGATCGACAGACGCTACCGGGGACAAGCCCATAAAGTAGCGCAGGGACTTTGGGGGGCCGGGCAGATGATGTTCAATAAATACCTCGTCATTACGGGCGAGGATTGCGACGTGCATGATCCGGACCGGTTGGCCGCCTTGTTGCGCCGGGCCGAGTTCCCGCGCGATTTGATTGTAAGCGAGGGAGTTTACGACGTACTCGACCATGCGACCGCGACGCCCGGGTTCGGCGGTAAACTGGCGTTCGACCTGACGGAGATCGATCCGTCCGCTCCAGCGGAGGCCGTTCGGCTTCCGGAGCGGTTCGAGCTGACGCCCGGTCTGGTCGAGGTCGCGGACGGACTTGCCGGGAAGTGGGGGGCCTTGCTGCTCTTTGCCGATGATGCGGTGGAACAGAAGCCGGATCTGGCCGCTTTCCTTGCCCGAAATCCGTGCCGGGGGATTCGCTATGTCGTTCTTTTCGACGGACACGCCCGGACGCTGCGCCCGGACGAGCTGCTGTGGCTCGCTGCGGCCAATACCGATCCCCGGCGGGATGTGGAGTGCCGCGACGGTGTGCTGTGCGCGGATGCCCGGAGCAAGCGGCCCGGCATTGCGGGCAACCCTTCGCGTTTTCCCAATGTGGTGACTTCGCTGCCCGAGGTCGTTCGGAAGGTGGACGAACGTTGGGCGGAGTATGGTTTGGGTGAGCGGCTCGAATCGCCTTCCGACCGTTACCGGACGTTGTTGTTGTCCGACAAAGCTGCGTGGTAGAGGATGGCCGGACTTTTCCAGACGCGTGAGCGCCGGGCGCTCGTGGTGTTCCTCCTGCTGGCGGGAGTGTTCGTCGCCGGACTGCTCCTGGCCGAACGGCGGGAGAGCGCGGTATCTGCCGACCGGGCAGAGGCGGAGATGGAAGCGACGGTTGCGGCGGACTCCGTGAGGCTGTTCGAGTTCGATCCCAATACGGTGGAGTATGCCGATCTGCGGCGGCTGGGACTCACCTCCCGCATGGCGGTCAGCCTGCTGAAGTACCGCGCAGCGGGCAAAGTGTTTCGGATCCCCGAGGATGTGGCTACCTGCTACGGCATGACCGATTCGGTCTATTTTATTCTGGAACCCTATATTCGGATCGGACGCGAGTATGCGTTGACACCTTCTCCGCGTCGGGAATATCGGGAGTATGTCCCGCAGGAGCCGAGGATGATCGTGCCCCGCGAACGATTCAGGATCGATACGGTGTCCGCATCCTATCTCGCGTCGCTCGGTTTTTCCGTCCGTCAGGCCGAGGCCATTGTCCGTTATCGGGATCTTTACGAAGGTCTTCGGGATGAAGCGGGTTTTCGGGCTTGCTATATGATCGCCGATTCGGTGGCCGATCTTTTGCTCCCTTATGTAATTTTTCCGGAACCGGAGCCCGTTCGCTCCGGATTGATCGAGCTCAACGGGGCCGATTCGGCGACCTTACGCTCGGTAGTTGGGATCGGTGAGAAGAGCGTCATGGCCATTATTCGATACAGGGAGCGGCTCGGCGGATTTTACAGCGTGGATCAGTTGGCCGAGGTTCCGCAGGTCACGGAGTCCAATTTCGAGCGGATCGTGAAACAAATTTACTGCGATAGTTTCAAAATTCGAAAAATTGATATTAACTTTGCACCTCCGAGTACGCTCAAGGGGCATCCTTATTTGCCGCCCGCCGTATTTAGGAAGTTATTTAGTAAAAGACAATTGAAAGGAGGTTGGAGTACCGTCGAAGAGTTGGTTGAAGAGCACATATTAACCCCGCGTGAGGCCGAGCGATTGGCCCCGTATCTTCGGTTTACGGTACGAGAAGCCTCGAAAGACATACCGAACGGGGAGTCGGCGTCGTCCGGATGGAGTCCCGCCCCGATACAAGACACGATCCATTAGAAATTAGAGTAAAAAACAATAAAAAAAGCAACGAATTATGATTATCATGCCGGTAAAAGAGGGCGAGAACATCGAGAAGGCCCTCAAGAAATTCAAACGTAAATACGAGCGTACGGGTGTTCTGAAGGAGCTTCGTCGTCGCCAGTATTTCACCAAACCTTCGGTTGCGAAGCGTATCGCCATGCAGCATGCCATTTACGTAGAGAAGCTGCACCGCGACGAGGAATAGGAAGATTTTTCCATATCTTAATTCTGATAATAGACAAGAATTTTTTATCTTGTCTATTATTTTTTTGTTGTTTTACAGCGGGTTGCTCTCTGTTTTTCCTGCAAAACTAAATTTTTTAGTTTGAAAACTATAAAAAATAGTTGTATGTGAAATTTTTTTAGTTATCTTTGTTTCAGAAGATTTTTGTGCAGGAGCCGGCAATGCGGAGCTGTGCTGCCGTTTGTGCAGGTCCTGTTTCGTTCGACTTTAACCGACATCGACTATGGAAAAGCTGACACCCAGAGAAGAGGAGCTGATGCGTTGTTTCTGGACGCGGGGCCCGTTGTTCGTGCGCGAGCTGGTTGCGCTCTGGCCCGAACCGAAACCTCATTTCAATACGTTATCGACGATGGTGCGTGGCCTCGAGGCGAAAGGGTACGTCGGACACAAGGCCTATGGCGGCACCTACCAGTATTATCCGCTCGTCAGCGAGGAGGAGTTCAGCCGCAAGACGCTGAAGGGCGTGGTGAGCAAGTATTTCGACAATTCCTACCTCGGGGTGGTTTCGTCGCTCGTACGGGAGGAGAAAATCTCCGTGGACGATCTGCGCGAGCTGATCCGGCAAATCGAAAGTCAAACCGAAAAACGATAGTCCTATGCCGACCTTTCTGCTTTACAGTCTGAAGGCTGCGGGATGCCTGGCGGTTTTTTACCTGTTTTACAAGTTGTTGTTGAGCCGCGATACGCTGCATCGGATGAACAGGGTGTTGTTGTGCGGAGTGTTGCTGCTGTCGTTTTTGCTGCCTTTGTGCGTAATTACCGTCGAGAAGGAGTTGCCCGGGGTATCCACCGCTGGGATCGACGTGATTCCGGAAAGTTATTTCCGGCGGGACATGGTATTCGAAAACCGAATCCCCGACGATACCCGGGACCTGATGATAATAGAGGAGCCGGAGCCTGCTCCCGAACCGTTCGACTGGGGCGTTTTGCTCGGAATCATCTATTTTGCAGGGATATTTGCGACGTTGGGATGGACCGTATGCAACATCGTATGGGTTGTGCGAATGACGCGCCGCGGCCGGCGCATACCGCTCGGAAACGGGAGCGTATTGGTGTTGTCGAACCGGATTCGAGCTCCGTTCAGTTGGATGAAATATGTGGTGATGTCCGAGGAGGATTATGCCTGCGGCGGAGGAACGATCCTCGTGCATGAACAGGCGCATCAACGGTTGGGCCATTCGTGGGACCTGCTGCTGGTCGATTTGCTGGGGTGTTTGCAGTGGTTCAACCCCGCGATGTGGCTGTTGCGTGTGGAACTGCGTGCCGTGCACGAGTACGAGGCCGACGAGCAGGTGCTCCGCTGCGGGGTCGATGCGAAAGATTATCAGATGCTGTTGATAAAAAAGGCCGTTGGCGGGAGGTGGTACTCAATTGCCAACAGCCTTAATCATAGTAACCTTAAAAACCGAATTACCATGATGTTGCGTAAACGATCATCGAGGTGGGCCAGGGCCAAGGCGCTCTATGTCCTGCCGCTTGCGTGCCTGGCGCTCGGCACTTTCGCACAGACCTCCTATGTCCTTCCGGAGGACAAAACTACGAAAAATTCCGGAAACGGTGAAATGCCTCTTCCTGCTGGTGCGGACGACCGTATGGTCGGTACACCGGAAGGGGGAATGCCACCGGTCGAAGGCTCCATGGCCGAATTGCTGGCTAATCTCGAGCGTACCGCTCTTGAAAAGCAAACGGCAGAATCGGGGGCGCACACCTTTACCGGACGCGTATTTGGCCGGGACGATAAGCCTTGGGCCGGTTATGAGTTTATTTGCAGCGGCGGCCGGCGGGTTGTGACCGACGCGGAGGGCCGCTTTACGATCGTTTCGGAGAAGCCGATCGTGTGTTACCTTGTCGGAGGGGAGACGGATCGGAAAGTAAAATCAGTCGGTAGCCGCTTCGGAATTCCGATGGAAACGGACATTGCCTTGGAATTTCATTTGAAAGAGTCGGTTGCTCTGACCCATCTGCCCGTATCCGATGAGCCGGTAGTGTATGCGGTTTATGGCGATCCGGCAGATTTCCGTTTCGATCCGAAACATCCGCCTCTGATAATGGACGGGGGCGAGGAGTTGTCGGCTGAAACGCTGGATACTTATTTGGGGCTGCCGGAACAGAAGATGATTGGTGCCTGGATGGTCAAAGGGCCGGAGGCACTGAAGGGATACGGTACGCGGGCGGCGAACGGAGTGTTGTCGATCGGGGTTCAGATTTATCCTTATACGCAGTCTTGGAGTTCGGCCGATCCATCGCTGTGGGATCCGGAGGATTTGGAGCTTTACCTGGTGTGGGAAGGGGATGAGTTGCCAGAACAGTTTGTCGCCCGCCGCGATGCGTACATGAAAGAGGAGTTTGCCAAGTTGCTGACTGCTGATGCCGGGAAACTCGAACGACTCGGGTATAAATCGGTCGATGGTGCGGAAGAGTGGGTGACTGTCGAGGTGAGCGATGGGGCTGCCCTCATTCCTTTTTGGATTGATCTGTCGGACGAGGGCTTGTATCTGCTTGACGGTGAGGAGATCGATTACAGACAGTTGGGCGCGATATCCCCGTCGAGTATCGCCACGGCTACCCAAATGACCTCCGGCGAGGCACGCAGACGCTACGGCGATCGGGGTCGTTACGGTGCGATCGTCTATACGAGTCGTCCGGAGTCGGAACGTGTGACAATCGAAGAGAAACAGAAGCCTTCCGATTTGTATCACTATATTACGGGCGATTTCGAACCGACGGGTGTGCCCGATACTTACCGGGTGCAGCGGATCGAGTTAAGCCATTCGATGCCGTTCGAATTCCGGCCATTGGTACTGTGGAATGGCAAGGTGTCGAATATCTACCTTTTTACTACTCCCGGTATCGTTCACGAGATAGAAACCGTTCGGATCGTAACCGAGCCGGACGAAGCGACGGTCGCCAGATACGGCGTATCGGCCCGGAACGGGGTGATCGAGGTCGTTTCCAAAACGGCTTCGCGTGAGGATGATTTCGAGGTGACCGTTTATGATAAATACAACAATCCGATGCGTTATCTGAAGGGTAGTTTCCGATCGGTGGATGGTAAAAATACCTATAAGGTGAGCGGATTGAAATTGCGGAACGTGCAGGGAGTACGTCCCGGAATGTTGCCGTTGGTAGCTGTGGACGGGCGTGTGGGGTCCATCACCGATCTGGAGAAGATTCCTGCCCGCAAGATCGAAACCATACAGATTTTCTCCAGTGAGGATGTATTTCACAACCCGGCATTAGTCAAGCGTTACGGGGATGCCGCCCGTGTCGGAGCGATTCTTGTGACGACTCGTGATGCTGCGAAACTGGCCGAAAAAGAGGCCCGGAAGTCCGGTGCAGGTGAATCTGTCGTCGCATCCGTACCGGAGGGACCGTCGTTCGGTACGGTTCAGACCGGTAATACTCCGGTGGACGGGCAGGTCAAGGTGCGGATTTCCGAAGTTGCTGTGCCGAACGATTCGCTCGTGGTTTCCGGTCACGATTTGAGTTCGATGCTCTTCCTGCTCGATGGCAGAAGAGTCGCAGTTGCCGAGGTAAAGGCTTTGAATGAAGCGGAGATCGAATCGATGTCGGTCTTGAAGGATGAATGGGCTGTCGAACGTTACGGCGAGGCGGCGGCGGATGGCGTGGTTTATGTGACGACGACCGAAGGTGCCCGGCAGTTCGGCCGTTTGGAGTGTAGTTTTGAGCATGGAAACTCTTTCCAGGAAGGTCCTGGTTTTTATCGGATCAAGGATACGGGAAACGGATTTGCGATCCGTCCGCTCAATGGAGCCCGACCGCTTGTGTTGATCAACGGCCGGCAGGTCGATGATGATTATTTGAAGTCGATCGATGCGGGGAAGGTTCTGTGGGTTCGGATTCTGCAACCCGGTTTTGAATTGTTGGACCGTTATGGCGAGCGGGCGTGGGACGGTGTGATCGAGTTTGGGACGAATGAATCCGGAGAACGTACGACTTTGGCTGTTTATTCGTCGGATGCATCGGGCAAACGCAATAAGATGACAGTCGTCAGGGAGCCTTCCGGCGCCTCCTCGGGGCACTCTTCCGTGTCTAAGTCTATTGCTACGTCGGCGCAGCCTTTGGAGGAAGTTACGGTGGCGACTTATACGGCTGGAGTGGATTCGGTTTCGATTGAGAATGGCTCTCTGAAGCAGGTCGGTTTAATAGTATTGGATGGCGAGGAAATTTCTGCCGATCGCCTTTCGCAACTGGATCCCTCCCGAATCGACGCGATGACGGTATTGAAAGGAGAGCAGGCGGTCGAACATTATGGCGAGAAGGGAGCGAAAGGGGTGATCGAGATCACGACGAAAAAAAATCGGAGCGGCGTGGCCGGCGAATGAATATAGAGAAGTTCCAATTCATAAGTGTTATTGTTCCGTCAGGGAAGCATCCTGCAGCCGCACTTAGTTGCGGGATGTTTTTTATAAAAATAGGAGCGTCCTATCTGGGACGCTCCTATTTTTATCTCCGGTCGTGGCGAACGGATTCTTTTCATACCATACGAAAAGAACATTCGTTCGGAGGGTGAATCCTTTAGTGAATCCGTCCTTCTTTGGCCTCGATGCACTCGGTTGCGTGAGGCACTTTCATCAGCCGCTCCTTGGGGATCAGCTTGCCGGTGGTTTTGCAGATGCCGTATGTCTTGTTCTCGATGCGTACGAGTGCCATTTCGAGGTTGCGGATGAATTTCATTTGATGGGCCGCCAGGCGGCCGCTCTCCTCTTTGGAGAGCGTAGTGGCTCCTCCTCCAGCACCTTGAACGTCGGCGAGGTATCCTCCGTATCGTTCGATGCGGTGTGGGTTATCGTGGCGCGCAGGAGTTCGTAATCCGCACGTGCTGTTTCCAGTTTTTTGAGAATGAGCTGTTTGAACTCTTCCAATTCGGCGTCACTGTATCGGGTTTTTTCTGCTTCTGCCATAGTTTCAATATTTTATTTGTAATAATGTTATACTAAATTAAACAATATTCCCGTTACTTCCAAATTTTTTGCCGGAAACGTGCAGGTTCTCCTTTTTTCGGTCAGATTTTGGTTACCGCGATACGGACCGGTTGCTCATCTACCTCCGACTCCACGACAAATTCGCCGCTGGGAGAAGGCACTCCTTCGATTTCGACAGCCAGCGTCTGCGAGGCGATGTAGTCGGCGAAAGATTTGAGCGCGGGAAGGACGAACTCTTGCTGTTCGATCTCCACGCGGATTTTGTCCGTCACCTCGAAGCCCGAATCCTTGCGGATGTTCTGGATACGGTTGATCAGCTCGCGGGCGATACCTTCGGCACGCAGGTCGTCGGTGATCGTGATATCGAGGGCTACGGTCAGCTTGCCCTCCGTAGCTACGAGCCAGCCCGGCATATCTTCCGAGGTGATTTCGAAATCGGCAGGGGTGACGGTGATTTTTTCGCCGTCCATGTCCAGCAGGGTTTCCGCCGATGCTTCGATCGCGGCTATCTGATCCTGTGAGAACCCGGCTACGAGAGCTGCGATCTGCTTCATCTGTTTGCCGTATTTGGGACCGAGGGTCTTGAAGTTGGGCTTGATGCGCTTGGTGATGAGTCCCGTCGTATTTTCGATCAGTTCTATTTCCTTGACATTCACTTCGCTCATAATGAGCCCCTTGACGGCTTCGATGCGGCGTGCGGTGTCGGCGTCGAGGACCGGAATGAGTATCTTCGTGAGTGGCTGGCGGACTTTGATGTTCACCTTGCGGCGCAGGGCCAGTACCATCGACGAAACCTGTTGGGCCATAGACATCATCTGCTCCAATTCACCGTCGATGAGCGAGGAGTCGCAGACGGGGAAGGTCGAAAGATGTACCGACTCGTCCGTGTGGCGACCGCTTACGGCGTTTAGATCGCGGAAGATACGGTCGGAGATGAACGGCGCGAACGGTGCGGAGAGCATCGAAACGGTTTCCAGACAGGTGTAGAGTGTCTGGTAAGCGGCCAGTTTGTCGCGTGTCAGCCCGCCGCCCCAGAACCGCTTGCGGTTGAGGCGCACGTACCAGTTCGACAGGTTTTCGCATACGAATTCCTGGATCATACGGGCCGCCGGCGTCGGATCGTAATTTTCGAGCGATTCGGTGACGTTCCGGACCAGCGTATTGAGCAGGGAGATGATCCAGCGGTCGATCTCCGGGCGTTCGCTCATCGGAACTTCCGGCTCCTGTCCCGTAAAACCGTCCACATTGGCGTAGAGGGCGAAGAACGAGTAGGTGTTGTAGAGCGTGCCGAAGAACTTGCGGCGCACTTCGTCCACCCCGTCCCGGTCGAACTTGAGGTTGTCCCAGGGCTGCGAGTTGGAGATCATATACCAACGCGTCGCGTCGGCGCCGTAGGTCGAAAGTATTTCGAAGGGATCCACGGCATTACCCAGACGTTTGGACATCTTGTTGCCGTTCTTGTCAAGCACCAGGCCGTTCGAAATGATGTTCTTGAAAGCTACCGAGTCGAAGAGCATCGTGGCGATGGCATGCAGCGTGAAGAACCATCCGCGCGTCTGATCGACGCCTTCGGCGATGAAATCGGCCGGATAGACGCTCTTGAAGTAGTCGCCGCCGTGCTCGAAGGGGTAGTGTAGCTGGGCATAAGGCATGGCGCCCGAGTCGAACCACACGTCGATCAGATCCGGTTCGCGCCGCATCGGTTCGCCTTTGGACGAAACCAGCACGATATTGTCCACGTAAGGACGGTGCAGGTCGATCCGGTCGGTCGAGTAGTTCTCTTTGGAGAGGTCGCCCGGCTTGAAGTTCTTGTAGGGATTCTCCTTCATCAGACTTGCCGCGACGGATTTTTCGATTTCGGCGACGAGCTCTTCGACCGAGCCGATGCACTTCATTTCCGAGTAATCCTCCGTAGCCCAGATCGGCAGCGGCGTGCCCCAGAAGCGCGAGCGCGAGAGGTTCCAGTCCACCAGACCTTCGAGCCACTTGCCGAAGCGTCCCGTTCCGGTCGATTCCGGCTTCCAGCGGATTGTCTTGTTGAGTTCGATCATCCGGTCGCGCAGTGCAGTAGTCCGGATGAACCAGGAGTCGAGCGGATAGTAGAGCACCGGTTTGTCCGTACGCCAGCAGTGGGGGTAGGAGTGGGTGTGCTTTTCGATCTTGAAAACCTTGTTCTCGGCCTTGAGCATCACTGAGAGATCGACGTCGAGCGTCGGCGCGTCGGCGGCGAGCGAATCGTCGTAGGCGTTTTTCACGTAACGGCCCGCCCATTGGGAATAGGCCGCTGTATCGACGTTGTCGCGTATGAAGGTCGGGTCGAGCTCTTCGAGCAGGAAGAACCGTCCCTTGCGATCGACCATCGGCTGATTCTTGCCCGCCTTATCGACCATAAACAGCGGGGCGATGCCTGCGGCGCGGGCCACGCGGTCGTCGTCCGCACCGAACGTCGGGGCGATATGTACGATACCCGTACCGTCGGAGGTGGTCACGTAGTCGCCCAGGATGACGCGGAACGCATCGCCCGCAGGCTTCACCCAGGGGATGAGCTGTTCGTAGCGGATGCCTTCGAAGTCCGGGCCTTTGTAGGCGACCGGGTCGATTTCGAACTTGCCCTCCATCTTGGGGGTAAAATACGACCCCAGCAGTTCTTTGGCCAGGATGACAGTCTGGGGGGCATCCGTATAGGGGTTGCGGCATTTGACGCGCACGTATTCGATTTCGGGACCTACGGCCAGTGCGGTATTCGACGGCAGTGTCCAGGGCGTGGTGGTCCAGGCCAGGAAGTAGAGATCGCCTTCGGCGCCGTCGAAGAGTTTTTCGCTCCGCTCGTCGCGGATGATTTTGAACTGCGCCGTGCAGGTGGTGTCCTTCACGTCGCGGTAGCAGCCCGGCTGGTTCAGTTCGTGGGTCGAAAGCCCCGTGCCGGCGGCCGGCGAGTAGGGCTGGATGGTGTAACCTTTGTAGAGCAATCCCTTGTCGAAGAGCTGTTTCAGAAGCCACCAGAGGGTTTCGATGTATTTGTTGTCGTAAGTGATGTAGGGGTCGTCCATATTGACCCAGTAACCCATCTTGCGCGTAAGTTCTTCCCACAGGCCCGTGTACTCCATCACCGCCTCGCGGCAGGCGCGGTTGTACTCCTCGATGGAGATCGTGCGCCCGATGTCCTCCTTGGTGATGCCGAGTTTTTTCTCGACGCCCAACTCTACGGGCAGTCCGTGCGTGTCCCATCCGGCCTTGCGGTGGACGAGGTAGCCTTGCTGCGTCTTGTAACGGCAGAAGATATCTTTGATCGTGCGGGCCATGACGTGATGGATGCCCGGCGTGCCGTTGGCCGAAGGGGGGCCTTCGTAAAAGACGAAGGTGGGATGACCCTCGCGGGTGGAGATACTTTTGTGGAACGTGTCCTGTGCGTCCCACTCTTTCAGTACGTCGGCGGCCAACCCCGGCAGATCGAGGCCTTTATACTCTTTGAACTTCATATTCTGTTGTTTTCTCAAACGTCGTTTCCATTGTCCTGCACACACCGGTTCGGTCCGATTCCGTCCGTTCGCCTCATGGCATCGGACTTTTTTTGCGGTTGAATGTGCCGGAATTCGCCGGGCATCGCCTGTTTTGCAGGAGAGGCAGGCGGCGATTTTTCACTAAAATGCAAAGTTACGAAAAAATATGAATAAATAAATCCCCGGAAACAGTTTTTTATCGAGGGGCAACGAGTTGTGGAGGAAGCCGTTGCACGATTTCCTCGAAAGATTTTTGGAAGTAGTGGATTTATTCGTCGGTTGCGGTGCGGATAACGCGGGCCGGGTTGCCGGCAGCGACCGAATCGTCGG
>OHMG01000148.1_pt1 | contig 39827 bp, 30 predicted proteins | sample 1569281 | NCBI WGS metagenome assembly OHMG01 (sample SAMEA3879581, study PRJEB24766) | human gut metagenome | biome: human-associated habitat; feature: feces | place: USA | collected 1985/1987 | reverse complement strand
CCGCCGGTTTCAACTACACCGATATTCTGCCGCACCTGCTCGCCGATGCAGGCACAAGTTACGACCTGCCGGGAGTCTGCAGCGAATACCATGACTACTACATGAACCGCGCGACCACGAAATCGGGCTGCATCGCCCTGACGGTCACCGGCGAACTGGAGCCGCTGGCGGCTATCGTCAAGGAGATCGAAACGAAGTATCCGGGGCAAACGTACGACCGGGCATCGCTGCAAACCTACGAAGGGCTCGACGAGCATGTATTCTACGACTTGCAGGGATACATCGAGGCGATCTGCGACGAAAAGGATCCGCTGCTCGATAAGTTCAGGGCGCAAATGGGAAAGACCTTCCCGACGGAAAGCCGGCTGCATACGCCTTCGTTCTACTCGGTATATGGATTGGGCGACGCTCCGAACGGGATGCATACGATCGAAGACGGAAAATATTCCGGCGTAACAACCAGCGCCCCGTGCGAACGATTCGCCCCGGAATGGGGACAGACCGCCTGGTACCGGGCGACCCACTGATCCGACGGATCAGAACGGAAATCCTCGATGGAACATCCGACAAGAAAGCCGAAATCCAAAGATTTCGGCTTTCTTTATACATCGCTTAGGCATCACTCCTATTCATACTGCCCCGACTTAAGGCGCTGCACCTCCTCGCGGGTCAGAAAGCGCCACTGTCCCCGCTTGAGATTTTTCTTCGAAAGCCCGGCGTAGTAAACACGGTCAAGTTTCTTGACCGCATAACCCATATGCTCGAAAATACGGCGCACGATGCGGTTGCGGCCCGAATGGATCTCGATCCCCACCTCCGTCTTGTCCTCCTTGACATAGGCGATCTCATCGGCATAGATCTCGCCGTCCTCCAGCGTAATGCCTTGAGCGATCTGCTCCATATCCGCTTTGGTGAGAGGCTTGTCCAGCGACACCTGGTAAATCTTCTTCTTCTGGAACGAAGGGTGCGTGAGTTGGCGGGTCAGATCGCCGTCGTTGGTGAAAAGCAACAGCCCGACACTATTCTTATCGAGGCGTCCCACAGGATAGATACGCTCCGTACAGGCGTCCTTCACCAGCTCCATGACCGTCTTGTCGGCGTGGGGATCGTCGAGCGAAGTCACGTAACCCTTGGGCTTGTTGAGCACCAGATAGACCTTCTTCTCGCCCTCGACACGGCTGTCGTTGAATTTCACCTCGTCCGTAGGCTGGACTTTCGTTCCCAACGTCGTCACGACCACCCCGTTGACAGTCACCAGCCCCGCCTGGATGAAATCGTCCGCTTCGCGGCGCGAACAGATCCCCGACTGGGCGATGAAACGGTTCAGGCGTATCTCTCCCGTCTGGTTATTGGGATTGTATCTGGGATAACTTCGGGGCTTATCGTCCCGGCGGCCGAACGAGTGGTCGCCGCCCCGGAACCCACCGGATTTCCGATCGTCGGAACGGCGTTCACCGTAAGGCTTATCGAATGTCTTGTAACCGTCCTGTTTGCGGTCGTCGTACCGACGTTCGCCGTAAGGTTTGTCCGAACGGCTATAACCGCCGGATTTCCGATCGCCGAATGACCGGTCGCGCCCCTCCTTCTGCTCACCGTAAGATTTGCCGAACTTCTTGAAACCGCCCGGTTTGTTATCCTCGTACGGGCGGGAAGCGTACCCGTCTTTCCGCTCCGAAAAACGAGGCTTGAACTCCCGATCTGCGGCATCGTTCCTACGTCGGTCGTCCGAACCGAACGACCGGTTCCCGGAACGACAGGAATCGTCACGGTGCGCACGGTCTTCCCGCACGGGACGGTTGTCGCTCGTAAAATTAGGGTTGTAGGATGCGCGCGGACGGCTGTCCGAAGAGTGCTCCGAATCGGCGGCATCACGCTGCAAACGCGGGCGACGCTCGATACGCTCCGCAGAGGAAATACGCGCCCGCTTATCGCGCCCGAAGCGGGCCAACGTCGTATCCGAGTCGTTTTTGAAATCTTTCATAATCGATTCTGTGAGTTTTGCGAATTTAATAAGTCGTATTCCCGGAAATCGCAATCGTCGATGGAACCCGCAAAACTCACGCTACGGCGTTTTACGACGCCAGGTCCCAAATCGGCAATTTCACTCGATTTCCCCTGCATAACAGGGAAAACCCCGGCATTCCGCACCGGCCGAAAATACCGGTGCAGGCAGCAAAGGTAATCGAATTTTCGGGATAACGGCACCGACAGCCGCTATTTTCCGGAAAAAGAGGATTATCCCTGCGGGAATCCGATCGAAATACCGTGCCAAAATATTTCCCCTTACCCGTAAAAGCCGTATATTTGCGCATCAAAACCCAGGACATGAACCGAGAAATCCTCCGATTAGCCGTTCCGAACATCATCTCCAACATCACGGTCCCCCTTATGGGTATCGTGAGTTCCGCCGTCGCAGGACACCTGGACAACTCCGCAGCGACGATCGGGGCACTCGCCATCGGCGTATCCATCTTCAACTTCATCTACTGGAACTGCAGCTTCGTGCGCATGGGTACCAGCGGACTCACGGCGCAGGCTTTCGGTGCAGGAAACTTCCACGAATGCACCAACATGCTCGTCCGGGGCATTCTGGTCGCAGCGATCCTCGGCCTGCTGGTTATTTGCTTCCAAAACCCTCTGGGGCGACTGGCACTATGGGCCATGAACGGCAACGAAATCGTACACGACTATTTCTACGCCCGCATCTGGGCGGTACCCGCCGGTATCATGCTCTTCGGATTCAACGGCTGGTACACAGGCATGCAGAATGCCGTGATCCCGATGTGTATCGCCGTCACGGTGAATATCGTACACGTTTCCACGAGCCTGTGGCTCGTATTCGGACACGGCATGGGCATCACGGGCATCGCCTATGGCTCGGTCGTGGCCCAAAATACGGGGGTCCTGCTGGCGGTCCTGCTGCTTATCCTGCGATACCGCAAAATTCTCACACGGTTTACGTGGCGTGAAGTGGTGGACTGGGAACCGGTGCGGAAATTTTTCCTCATCAACCGCGACATCATCGTCCGTACGCTCTGTATCGTAGCCGTATATACCTTCTTCACGGCGGCATCGGCCCGTATGGAGGACCCGATCCTGCTGACGGTCAATACGCTTCTGCTCCAGATATTCACCCTTTTCTCCTACATGAACGACGGCTTCGCCTATGCCGCCGAAGCCCTCACGGGACGCTTCATCGGAGCCCGGGACGAACAATCGCTGCGTCGCTGCCTGGGACGTTGTCTGGGCTGGGGCACACTGATCTCGGTGCTGTTCGTCGGCATATACCTCATCTGGTGGCGCGACCTGTTGGGCATTTTCATCAAGGCCGGAACTCCGGACGCAGCACAGGTCGTTTCGACGGCGGGTAATTACATCGTCTGGATCATCCTCATCCCGCTGGCCAGCGCCATGCCCTTCATCATGGACGGTATCATGGTGGGTGCGACCGAAACCAAAGTGATGCGCAATTCGATGCTGCTCTCGACCGTCGCCTATTTCGGTATCTTCTACTCGCTCTATCCCGTCATCGGGAACAACGCTCTTTGGCTGGCCTTCACGCTCTATATGTTCCTGCGCGGCACGCTGCAACTCCTGATGACCCGGCGCCTGCGGCTCATCTATCGAAAAGCTGCGGCATAAATTTCCCGACGTATCTTCGCCCTGCAAAGGACGGCCCTTCCTCTCCGCCGATCCAAATAACCGGGGTTCTTCGTCCGGCAGATCCCTTCCTCTTCAACTACTGCATACCGTACTGCAATAAATTTTTCAACAGTAACAAAAAGATTATACGGACTTTCCTCTTCGCACCGCTGCCGCCATTTCGGTACAGGGAACAAACGTGTCTGTAAACAAAGTGATCGGTAAAAAAACAAAAAGCCCGGAGCGTCTTGCTCCGGGCTTTATTTGGAAACCAACGTTCGAATTACATCTGTTTGTAAAGCTCGTTGTATTTCTCGTATTTCTCCATCATGCCGGGTTCGTCGCGCAGACGATAGCAAAGAGTCTTGAGCAGCTGTACGGGATCGGGATTCTGCGGCATAATCTCATGGGCAACTTCCAGATAGGGAACAGCCTGCGAATAGATCGAAAGAATCTCCTTCTGGTCGGCTTCATACTCGCCCGCATTGGTATATTCTTTCTCATTGGCCTCCTGATTCAGTGCATCGGCCTTCATAATGATGTAGTAACCCGTAAAGAACTGCGCTTCATAAGACTGAGGATTCAGTTCGATCGCCTTCTCCAGGGAGGCAATCGCCTCATCGTAATCCTCCAACGAAACGAAGATCTGGGCACGGCTGAACCACAGTTCGATGTTCTGGGGATCACCGGCAATCGCATCGTCGAGCATCGTAACCAACTCCGACGAATCGCCCAACCCCTCTTCCATCGAATACAACATAATCAAACTCTTGAGAATATCCTGATTCTTCGGGAATTTAGTAATACCGGTCATCAGGGCGTCTTTGGCTTTCAGGACATTGGCACGGTCCGCCTCACGCTGGCCATAATAGTTATGGAACAGGTAGTAATAGATCATACCGTTGTCATCCGTATATCCCATTTCAAGCGCCTTATTCAGCAATTCCACGCCGCGAGCATATTCAGCAGCGTCCTTCTCGCCGGCAGCAGCGGCCAGATAGCCCGCATAGTAAAGGCGCGAAGCGTCGGGAGTACCGCAAGCCGGACTCATCTCCGCACGGAAAGCGGTTTCGAAAGCCTCCGAACCGAGTTTGTATTCACCGATATTATTGCAGGCATCGCCCAATTGCGAACAGTAGTTACTGATCGCCATAAGCTGCTCCTTGACTTTCGGACCCTGCTTGGAATCGAGTTCGTAAGCCTTGTTCAAAGCAGCGATCGCCTTATCGATAGCACCTTCCTTTACGGGTTCTATCTCCTTCCAGCCGATTACCTGGCCGTTCGAAACGTAAACCGTCACGTAATCATAGTTCTGTGCAGCTACCGACAGGCCGTTGATCGTAACCTCATCGATCGATTTCGGATCGCCCAGCGACAAACTCAACTGCAAACCGGGTTCTCCGACATAGAGATCTTTGGTAGGGGCAAGTATGGCCTCGACATAGCTCTTACCCAAATTGAGCCAGGTAGCGGCTTTCGCTCCCTTCTTCGCATCGGCACTCGCAGTTTCGTTCTTTTCGATCTTCTGCAACAAGGCCTCCTTGTTGATTTTCTGTGCCTGGGCAGCAGTTCCCAACAAGGCAACGGCGGCCAGGGCCAAAATAAGTTTTTTCATAATGAACGGGGTTTTTAATTTATAGGTATATCTTCTATTATTCTTTACTAACGTTCTCTTCGGACTCGGATTCCGGAGCGCCCGCCCCATCGAGGACCGCCGGCTCCTCCTCTTCGTTGGCGGGAACGGCAATCACCGAAGCGATGGCATCTCCCTCACGCAGGTTGATGATACGCACTCCCTGCGTAGCGCGTCCCGCCACACGGATCTGATCTACTGCCGTACGGATCGTCAGCCCCGAACGGTTGATAATCATCAGGTCGTTCTCGTCGGTCACGGCCTGGATCGAAATCAGCTTGCCGGTTTTTTCCGTAATGTTGATCGTCTTCACACCCTTGCCGCCGCGGTTGGTAATGCGGTATTCGTCCAGATCGGTACGCTTTCCGTAACCGTTCTCGCTGAGTACCAGCACGTCCTGCGAACTGTTGGGTTCGATGCAGATCATGCCGACCACCTCGTCGCCTTCGTCGAGCGAAATACCGCGCACACCGGCACCGACACGCCCGATCGGGCGCACCGTATTCTCGTTGAAGCGGATCGCCTTGCCTTCCCGGGCCGCGATCATCACCTCGGCACTGCCGCTGGTGAGCTTGGCCTCGATCAACTGGTCGCCCTCGCGGATCACGATGGCATTGACGCCGTTCTGACGGGGACGCGAGTACGCTTCCAGTTTGGTCTTCTTGATCGTGCCGTCCTTGGTACACATGATGATATAGTTGTTGTTCACGTATTCCGCATCGTCCAGACGCTTCACGTTGATATAGGCACGCACCTTGTCGTCCGGCTCGATCTGGATGACGTTCTGAATCGCCCGTCCTTTCGAGGAGCGCGTCCCTTCGGGAATCTCGTAAACCTTGAGCCAGTAGCAGCGGCCCTTCTCCGTGAAGAAGAGCATCGTATTGTGCATCGTGGCCATGTAGATATGCTCGATGAAATCCTCGTCGCGCGTCGCGCTGCCCTTGGCACCGACGCCGCCCCGGTTCTGGGTACGGTATTCGGCCAGCGGCGTACGCTTGATATAGCCCAAGTGCGAAATGGTGATGACCATCTCGTCGTCGGCGTAGAAATCCTCCGGGTTGAACTCTTCGGAAGCGTAAACGATCTCCGAGCGCCGTTCATCGCCATACTTGGCCTTCACCTCCAACAATTCGTCCTTGACGATCTTCATCTGCAATTCGCGGCTGCCCAGCACATCGTTGAAATAAGCGATCTGCGCCTCCAGCTCGTTGCGCTCGGCAACCAGCTTGTCGTGTTCGAGTCCCGTCAGAGCGCGTAGACGCATCTCGATAATGGCCGAAGCCTGTGCGTCGCTCAAACTGAAGCGCTCCATCATGGCCTGCTTGGCCAAGTCGGGGTTCTTGGCTGCCCGGATGATGTGGATGATCTCGTCGATGTTGTCCTGCGCGATGAGCAGACCCAACACGATATGCAGCCTCTTCTCGGCCTTGGCCAGATCGAAGCGCGTGCGCCGCACGATCACGTCGTGGCGGTGCTCGACGAAATGCCGCACCAGATCCAGCAGATTGAGCATCATCGGACGACCGTTCACCAGCGCGATGTTGTTCACCGCGAACGAGGTTTGCAGCGGCGTATTCTTATACAGCGTATTGAGCACCACGCTCGCCACGGCATCGTGTTTCAGGATGACGATGATACGCATGCCGTTCCGGTCGGACTCGTCGTTGATATAGGAAATGCCCTCGATCTTCTTTTCGTTGATAAGGTCGGCGATCTTCTTGATCATCTCCGCCTTGTTGACCATATAGGGAATTTCGGTGATGACGATGCACTCGCGACCGCTGGGGGTATGCTCGATGTCGGTCTTGGCACGCATCATGACGCGGCCGCGGCCCGTAAGCATGGCCTCCCGAACACCCTCGTAGCCGTAGATGATACCGCCCGTGGGGAAATCGGGGCCCTTGATATACTGGAGCATCTCCTCGCCCGTGATTTCGGGGTTGTCGATATAGGCGCAGCAGGCGTCGACCACCTCCGAAAGGTTGTGCGGAGCCATGTTCGTGGCCATACCGACGGCGATACCGCTCGCGCCGTTCACCAGCAACAGGGGGATCTTCGTCGGAAGCACCGTAGGTTCGGGGATCGTATCGTCGAAGTTGAGCGTCCAGTCGACGGTCTCCTTGTCGATGTCGGCCATCACCTCGTCGGTGATCTTCTTCATGCGGGCCTCGGTGTAACGCATGGCGGCCGGCGAGTCGCCGTCCATCGAACCGAAGTTACCCTGACCGTCCACCAGCGGGTAGCGCATCGACCAATCCTGGGCCATACGCACCATCGCTTCATAGACCGAACTGTCGCCGTGCGGGTGGAACTTACCCAGCACGTCGCCGACGATACGGGCGGATTTACGCGTGGGTTTGTCGGAGTAGAGGTTCAGTTCCGCACTCATATCGTAAAGAATACGACGGTGTACGGGCTTCAAACCGTCCCGCACGTCCGGCAGCGCACGCGATACGATAACGGACATCGAATAGTCGATGTAAGCGGACTTCATCTGCTCTTCGATATTGATGGGAATGATTTTTCCCTCCAATCCGGCATTCTTTTCTTCTTCTGTCAGCATGTTATTCTTTGAGTTTCTCTCTTCGTTTTCTCTGCCCGGCATGGCCCGAACGCATCCCGCGCCGCCCTTCGCCGGTCGAAAACATCGAACTTTACCCCTTATTTTCTACATTCGGACTACTTCTTCGCCCGATCGAAAACAGCGGGACTTGCGTTCTTTGTTCTCTTCGCTCGGTCCGACGAGTCTATTCGTCGGTTCCCGCTTATCGAAAACATCCGAAAATACATTCTATAAACACACAAAAATAGCATTTATTCGTCGAATAAGCAACTTTGGACCCAATAAAATCACCCGTTTCCGCAAGTTTTTTCACCGCACACACCATTTTCAGCCCTTTTCAGCCGTTTTGACAACATCAAAAAAATCCCCCGGCAAAGTGTCGGGGAATTTCAAAGCCGTTCGGACAAATTTTATACATCACGCCCTATTTACGACCGCCAGCACGATCGGGAAAAATACACTACCGGAAATCGATCCACTCGTACCCGGCGTAATTCTCCGCATCGAAAGTGCGGGGCGACGCCTCGTGAACGGTGACGGAACGGATGTCGATCCGAACCCGGTCGCCGTCGATTTCGTAGATCACTGCCGTCGGCAGCGAACGGGCCGTGTCCACTTCGACGTCGATCTGCCCGACGGCCGACTGGATACGCAGCGGAGTAAGCCGGATTACGGCCGTGCTTCCCTTCTCGCTCAAAAGCGAGGCGGCATATTCGCCGTCGATGAAATCGAACGCCCGGGTGGGATTATTGAGCAGATTATGGGACGTGAGATCCACACGGTCGATAACCACCTCTTTACGATCGGGGTCGATTTCGTAACGGAACTCCGCATCGCCGTAAACCTCCTGCCCATTGACATGCATATAGTAGTTGTCGCCGCTCACCTCGTAATAGCCCGGCACGACATCCCCGTCGGTATGCACCTCGAAGACTACGCTGTACCCCTCCAGCGCTCCGAGCGCAGCGGTCAGTTGCTTCAACACGGCCTGCGGCCGGTTATCGGCCTGGACAGAGAACACGGCAAACAGTGCCGCCAACAACAAAACAGATCGTTTCATAAGATATTTTTTCCGATTATACTCCGATAGACCGAACCGTCGTCATTCCGTCGATTTCCGCCCGAATACATCGGCCGAATCTGCAAATGTACTCCGAAACCGCTCCGACAACGGTCGAATTCAAAAATCCGAAAAACGACAATCGACATCACGAATGTTTCGACCATCCTTATTCAATATATTCAATGCGAAACCAATTTTAGTCCGACGATAGAACCGAACAAGGTAACGATAAAAAAAATCCGGGCGAAACCCGCCGATTCGCCGAAGACGAAAATCCCCAGCAACACCGTACCGAGAGCTCCCACGCCGGTCCAAATAGCGTACGCGGTACCGATCGGGAGCGTCTGCACGGCTTTGGCCAGCAAACCCATACTCAACACTGTCGCCAGGACGAACCCTCCGATCCAAAGATAAAGCTCCGCACCCTGGGCCCCCTTGGTCTTCCCTAAACAGAAAGTCATGGCCACCTCGAAAACTCCCGCGATAAACAATACGATCCAATTCATCGTTTTCTCCCTCGTTTTTATTCCGAATTACCAATCCGAAGAGTGTTCCGCACCCCGCTTTCGTACGACAAGACAACGGCAATCCCTATTTCATAATACCCAAACACATTCAAGCCTCGTCCGGAGCGATCATCGCATCAAAATACTCCCAACTCCTGTAGGCGGGCCTCCAGCGAAGGCAGGTCGTGGAAGAGAATATCGCGCGGCTTGGCTCCCTCCTGACGGCCGACGATGCCGGCCCGCTCGAGCTGCATCATGATCCGACCGGCACGGTTGAAGCCCACCTCGTAATTGCGCTGGATCGAAGAGGTCGAAATCTGTCCCTGCGACACGGCTGCACGGGCAATGTCGGCGAACAGCGTGTCGTAGCGCACCGGAGCCCCGCTCTCGCTGCCCAGCGACGAGGATTCTCCGCCACTCGATTCCGGCACGTAATCGGGCAGCCGGTAGGCTTCGGAATATCCCTGCTGGCGGCCGATGAAATCCACGATCCGCTCCACTTCGCGGGTTTCGACCAGCGCACACTGGATACGGATCAGCTCCCCGTCCTTCGAGAAGAGCATGTCGCCCCGGCCGATAAGCTGGTTGGCGCCCGGCTGATCGATGATCGTGCGCGAGTCGATCATCTGCATCACGCGGAAGGCGATACGGGCCGGGAAATTGGCCTTGATACCGCCCGTGATGACCTTCACGTCGGGGCGCTGCGTGGCGATAATCAGGTGAATACCGATGGCACGGGCTTTCTGCGCCAGACGCATCACGGGACCTTCGACCTCGCGGGCCGTCATAATCAGGTCGGCGAACTCATCGACCACAACTACGATATAGGGCAGGTAGCGGTGTCCCTTTTCGGGATTGAGCCGCCGCGCCGTGAATTTATCGTTGTATTCGGCGATGTTGCGGGCTCCCGCCATCTTGCAAAGTTCCAGCCGGTTGTCCATCTCCGTACAGAGGGAGTTGAGCGTATAGACCGCCTTGCGGGGGTCGGTGACGATCGCTTCGTCCTCGGACTCCATCTTGGCCAGGAAGTGCTTCTCGATCTTGGAATAGAGCGAGAACTCGACCATCTTGGGATCGATCATCACGAACTTGAGCTGCGAGGGGTGTTTCTTGTAAAGCAGCGAGGTGATGATGGCATTCAGGCCGACCGACTTACCCTGACCCGTAGCACCAGCCACGAGCAGGTGGGGCATCTTCGCCAGGTCGAAGACATAGTTCTCGTTCTGGATCGTGCGACCGATCACCACCGGAAGTTCGGCTTTCGACTCCTGGAACCGCAGCGAACGCACGGCCGAATACATCGACACGACCTGCTTGTCGCGGTTCGGCACCTCGATACCGATGGTACCCTTGCCCGGAATCGGAGCGATGATGCGGATACCGAGCGCCTTGAGGCTCTGGGCGATATCGTTCTCCAATCCCTGTATCTTGGAGATCTTGACGCCCTGGGCCTGCACGATCTCATAGAGCGTCACCGTAGGTCCCACCGTAGCTTTGATCCGCTGGATCGGAATCCCGAAATCCTTGAGCGTCTGTTCGATCTTGGATTTGTTCTCGTAAATCTCCTCGTCGCTCACCTGCGAATCGGACGTATAATCCTCGAGCAGCGTCACGGGCGGACGCTGGTAGTTGTTCAGATCCTTCAACGGGTCGTAGAGACTGCTCTCGATGCTTTTCTCGTCCACGACCTTGGCCTCGCGTGCTTCAACGGTCACCACGACGCCTTCGGCCGGAATTTCCGGCTCCGCCGTAAGCGTGTATTCCGTAATTCCGTCCACGACCGGCGCAGGCTCCGATGCATACTGCGGCTGCTCGGACTCCCGGGGTGCGGTAAAGGCAGCGTCGGCTTCGCATCCCGAAAGATCGACCTCGGTAAATACATCGTCGCCCCCCACGATACGGGGTCCGGCAGGACGGGACGGAGCCGGCTCGACAACCGTCGCAGGAGCCTCTTCCGTAAGGGGAATTTCGAGGAAGGGACTCTCGTCCGGCTCATCGGAAACGGGAGCCGCAACCGGCGCAGGCCGCTGAATCGTCACCTCGGCCACTCCATCCGCAGCGGAAGTGCGGGCCGACGCATCGACGGGTGCAGGCACGGGTTCGGGCTGGGGCTGTTCGGATTCGGGTTTAGAATCGGGTTCAGGCTCGGCATCGGTCTTCTCCTCCCCGGATTTCGAACGATGGTCGGCGACATTCACGACCGACTGTTTGACCAGATCGACGATCTTGCCGCCCTTGTCCACCATTGCATTGCCTGCCGTATTGACCGTATTGATGAAGTTGCGGTTGATGAACACGCCCGTCAGAATCCAGGCGCCCAGCAACAGGATGATATTTCCCAGCACGCCGATCACGCTCGTCAGCCTCCGGGCGACCTCGACCCCGAAGGCACCGCCCCACCCGCTGCCGAAAACGGCCCACTTCTCGCCGAAGGCGAAGCCCAACGTAAGGGAACCCAGAATCAGAATCAACAAAGCTCCGAGCACCGAATGGTTGAAAAGCAGCGGACGCTGGCGGATGATCCGCACTCCGACCATCGTGACGATCAAGGGCAAAATGATACCGAACAGGCCGAACGAACGCCCCACCAGACGCTCGGCCAACCAAGCCCCGGCGTAACCGCAGGGATTCTCGATCGCATCCGACAGGTCTGCCAGGCGGGGATCCTCCTGTTCGACACCGGACACGAGGCTCATGTCGGCCCGCCAGTCGAAATAGTAAAACAGCACCGAAGCCGTCAGGAAAAGCCCCACGAAAAGCAGCAGCAAGCCCAGTATCCAACGCATGCTGTCACGGTTGGAACGGGAGGTAGCCTGCGGGCTTTTTGCCGAACTGTTTTTCTTGGTAGCCATATCGTATATTTATCGAGCGAAGGTAGGGATTTTTTTCGGAAAGTTCAAATGCAGGATCGGTTTCAAAAGGGCCGCCCCCCGATTCCGTTTCCGGACCGCAGCCGGTGCGGAGCCGCTAACCGAAAGCCTTGCATTCCAGCCGCGACCGGTACGCTTCATCCGCAAAGGTAAGGAATCCGTAATTCGCGGCGGCGCCTTTTTCGGCCCGCAGGTCGTACTGGTCGAGCAACTGCCCCACCCTGCGTCCTACGGCAGGCGAAGGATCGACCACGGCAACCCCGCGTTCACCGATCACCTGCCGGAAAACCGGGAGCAGGAACGGATAGTGCGTACAACCCAGCACGATCTGGTCGGCACCCTCGCGGATCATCGGCTCCAGCACGCGGCGCACGGCCTCGACGGCTTCGGGCGACTGTTCGCGGTCTTCCTCGACCAGTTCGACGAACCCTTCGCCTACGGCGGTCAGCACCCGGATATTCTCCCCGTAACGGGCCGCCGTGCGGCGGAACAGATCGCCGTCCAGACTCCGGGCCGTAGCCAGCACACCTACCACCCCGCTGCGGGTATTCAGGCAGGCGGGCTTCACGGCGGGTTCCATCCCCACGATAGGCATCTGCCGGTATTTGCGGCGCAGAAAATCGATGGCCGCAGCCGTAGCCGTATTGCAGGCGACGACGACCATTTTGCAACCGGCACCGACCAGCCGTCCGACCGCCTCGTCCGCCAGACGGCAGATCTCATCGGCCGGACGCGCACCATAGGGACAATTCTTACCGTCGCCCAGATAGACGAGCGACTCCTCCGGCAACTGGCGGCGGATCTCGCGCCAGACCGTCAGGCCGCCCAACCCCGAATCATATACGCCGACAGGCCGGTTATCCATTTCGTTCCTTCAGTTTTTCAGTGATAAATTCGAGGATTTCGTCGTCGCTCATCGCGCCGCCGTCGATCGTCAGCGCAGCCTGGCCGTAAAACGGCTCCCGCTCGGCCATGTTGCGCGACATGAATTCGACCAGCTCCCGGTCGTCGAGTCCCCTCAACTTGGGGCGCTTCCAACGTCCGTGAGGACTCAAACGCGCTGCGATCTGCTCCGCAGAACGGCGGATATAAACCGTCAGACCGGCTCCGTTCATACGGGCCATGTTGTCCGCCCAGACGGGAAGCCCGCCGCCCGTGGAAACCACCAGGTCGTCGCCCGAAGCGATCAGCTGTTCGAGCATCCCGCGCTCCGCCTTGCGGAAATACTCCTCACCGGCGTAATGGAAGATGTCGCACACGTCGGCACCCTCCTGTTTCTCGATCCGGTCGTCGGTATCGGCGAAGTCGTAACCCAGCCGCCGGGCGAGCCGACGGCCGATGGTGGTTTTTCCGCACCCCATGTATCCGACCAGAAAAACGATCATATCCTAACTCCTAAAATAAATTCAACTGCTCGGTATCGACGATCACCTCCTCCGTGTCGCCTTTCGGACGTTCGATTTCGAACTCGGCGTCCGTACCCTCGACGGTCATCGTTTCGGGCAGGTCGAAATCCCCCTCCGAATCATTCGGAGCATCCTCCCCGGACAGCTCCGGCCGCTCGGGTCGCTCCGGCTCCACGAAAGCGAGCGTCGCCACGTCGTAAGTCGTAAGACGCTTGCCCTTGGCCCGGTGGCTCTTCACGCCGACGAAACCGTCCACGTCGATCTCCTCCGCCGGACGCGAAGCCTGCGCCCCCTGGAAAGTCAGCACCAGCACAGCCCCCGGGCAGGACGTCACGGCCACCAGATCGGCATCTTCGTCCAGGAACGGCTGCATCTTTTCGCCCTGCTCGGCCGTAAAGCGCTTCAGATAGTAGTAATTCTGCGAGCGGTCGAAATAGGCCACCGCATAGACCGTATCGGGTGAATATTTCGACACGTGAACCGTATCGTCGGGAAAGTGCTGCGTAATGTCGAAATTCGTCGTGTAATAGACGTTCTTGGCCGTGCGGACAATGAGTTTGTCATCCCCCTGGAACTCACCGAGCAATACGCCCCGGCCGTCCGTATTGAGCCGGTGCACGTCTTCGTCGTACCAGATCTGCTGTCCTCCGAGGGTCGAAGTACCCCGCTCCTTGAGGACGATCTTATGGATGCCGTAACGCGAGAAGAGGTTGCCCTGGCTCTGCCGCCCCTTGATCGCCACGGTCGAGAAATCGAGATCGACGATCACCTTCTTCAAACGCGGACGCGGCTTGAAGTAAATCTTCAACACTTCGGCCTCACCGTTCGGATTGACAGACATATAGAGGATTTCACTCTTCGGGTCGCCTTTGGTGATGTTGTACTCCTTGTCGCGCGTGATACCCTTGATGGCGCAGCGCTTCATCAGGATCGGGCCGTTCTTGCCGTCGCGGTAGAGGACGTTGTAGATCGTCCGCTCGTCGTTGCGCTTGAACACCCCGATATAATAGATATTCTTGTCGAAAAAGGCTTTGTCGCTCACCTTCGTAATCACATAGCGGCCGTCTTTGGTGAACACGATCACGTCGTCGATGTCCGAACAGTCGCACACGAACTCGGAATCCTTCATCGACTTGCCGATACCGAAGAAGCCCTCCACACGATCGACGTACAGTTTGGCATTGGTGACAGCTACCTTCGTCGCTTCGATCGAGTCGAACTCGCGCAACTCGGTACGCCGCTCGCGGCCCTTGCCGTATTTGTCGCGGATACGTTCGTAATAAGCAATCGTATAGTCGGTCAGATGCGCCAGATGGTGCTGCGTCTGGGCGATATCCTCCTCGATCTGCCGGATCTCGTTGTCGGCCTTGTCGCTGTCGTAACGCGAAATACGGATGAACTTCAGCTCCGTCAGACGCTGGATGTCCTCGGTCGTGACCGCACGGCGCAGCACCTTGGTAAACGGTTCCAACCCCTTGCCGACGGCTGCGTAAGCCTCCTCGCGGGTTTTGCAGCCCTCGATGAGCTGATACAATTTATTAACGATGAAAATCCGCTCCAGAGAAGCCGCATGCCATGCTTCGTTGAGTTCGTTCAGGCGGATTTCAAGCTCCATTTTCAGCAGCTCGCGGGTATGCTCCGCCGAACGGCGCAGGATCTCGCTCACCCCCAGGAAATGGGGTTTGTCATCGCAGATCACGCAGGCATTCGGGGCGATCGACACTTCGCAGTCCGTAAAAGCGTAGAGCGCGTCGATGGTCTTGTCCGACGACTCGTCGGGCGCGACCTGCACGATGATTTCGACCTTCTCGGCCGTATTGTCGTCCACCTTGCGGATCTTGATCTTTCCCTTCTCGTTGGCCTTGACGATCGAATCCTTGATAGACTCGGTGGTCGTGGTGTAGGGAATCTCGGTGATGGCCAGCGTCCGCTTGTCGATCTTCGAAATGCGGGCACGCACCTTGACCGTACCGCCCCGCAGTCCGTCGTTGTAGCGGCTCACGTCGATCATGCCGCCCGTCGGGAAATCGGGGTACAGCACGAAATCCCTCCCCTGCAAATGCGCGATCGCCGCATTGATCAGCTCGATGAAGTTGTGCGGCAGAATCTTCGACGCCAGACCGACCGCGATACCGTCGGCACCCTGCGCCAGCAGCAGCGGGAATTTCACGGGAAGCGTCACCGGCTCCTCGTTACGGCCGTCGTAGGAGCGCATCCACTCGGTCGTCTTCTTGTTGAAAACCACGTCGAGGGCGAATTTCGACAAGCGGGCTTCGATGTAACGGCCCGCAGCGGCTTCGTCGCCGGTGAGGATGTTGCCCCAGTTGCCCTGACAGTCTATCAGCAGGTCCTTCTGTCCCAACTGCACCAGCGCATCCTTGATCGAAGCATCGCCGTGCGGGTGATACTGCATGGTCTGGCCCACGATATTGGCCACCTTGTTGTAACGACCGTCATCGACGGCTTTCATGGCGTGCAGAATACGTCGCTGCACCGGTTTGAGTCCGTCCTGCACGTGCGGAACGGCTCGTTCCAGGATGACATACGAAGCGTAATCGAGGAACCAATTACGGTACATACCCGTCAGCTTGCGCACGCCGCCCTCCTCGGAGAGCAACTTGCCGTATTTGCCCGTCGGAGCGGCGGACTCTTCGGCCCCGACACTCCCCGCAGCGTCATCCGCCGCCGCAGGAACCTCGCTGGGCAGATCGTCCCGTTCCGTCATATCTTCTCTTTGTTCGCTCATAGTCTATGTTCTGTTTTCGGTTTCGCACCGGCACCGCACAAGAAAACCGCACCGGCCGACAAGAAACGGCGGTTACCCGATCGCCAGGTCGCTCTCCACGATATCCTCCTCGATACGCAGATTGCCGATAATGAAGCCCTGCCGTTCGTAGGTATTCTTGCCCATGTAGAACTCCAGCATATCGTGGATCGGGTCGTCCTTCGTAAGCCGCACCTTATCCAGGCGGATATCCTGGCCGATGAACCCCCGGAACTCGTCGGGAGAAATCTCGCCCAGACCTTTGAATCGGGTGATTTCGGCGTTGGCGCCGCATCGTGCGACCGCCCGATTTTTCTCCTCCTCGCTGTAACAGTAATGCGTCTCCTTCTTGTTACGCACGCGGAACAACGGTGTCTGCAACACGTACAGGTGTCCGCCGCGGATCACGTCGGGAAAGAATTGCAGGAAGAAGGTCATCAGCAGCAAGCGGATGTGCATGCCATCGACATCGGCATCGGTGGCGATCACGACCTTGTTGTACCGCAGGTTGTCCATATCCTCCTCGATGTTGAGCGCCGCCTGCAACAGGTTGAACTCCTCGTTCTCATATACGACCTTCTTCGTGAGGCCGAAGCAGTTGAGCGGCTTGCCCCGCAGCGAAAAAACCGCCTGCGTACGCACGTCGCGGCTCTTGGTGATCGAACCGGATGCCGAATTACCCTCCGTAATGAAGATCATCGACTCCTCGGCCAGCTCGTTCTTGTCCGTCAGATGTATCTTGCAGTCGCGCAGCTTCTTGTTGTTGAGCGACACCTTCTTGGCCGTTTCGCGGGCTTTCTTCTGAATACCGGAGATCGCCTTGCGCTCCTTCTCGTTCTCGACGATCTTCTTTTGCAGAATCTGGGCCGTCTCGGAGTGCTTGTGCAGGTAGTCGTCCAAGTGCTTGGCCAGAAAATCGACGATGAAGTTGCGCAGCGGAACCCCCGGTTCGATCTCCTTCGAGCCCAGTTTGATCTTGGTCTGCGACTCGAACACCGGATCGGTCACACGGACCGAAATGGCGGCGATGATCGACGTGCGGATGTCCGAAGGATCGTAATCCTTGTGATAAAACTCCTTGATGGTCTTGGCGATCGCTTCGCGGAAAGCCGCCTGATGCGTACCGCCCTGCGAGGTGTATTGTCCATTGACGAACGAATAGTAACTCTCGCCGTAACCCGTACCGTGTGCGATGGCCACTTCGATATCCTCGCCCGAAAGGTGGATCGGCGCATAGAGCGGCTCCTCGGTCATGTTCTCGCCCAGAAGGTCCAGCAAGCCGTTCTTCGAAACATAGCTCTGACCGTTGAAACGGAAGGTCAGCCCCAGATTGAGGTAAGTATAGTTGCGAATCATCTGCTCGACGTACTCCAGATTGTAGGAATAGTCGCCGAACACCTCCCGGTCCACACGGAAACTGATAAACGTACCGTTTTTCTCCTGCACGCCGCTCTCCCAGCGGTCGCTCTGCTCGAGCCCCTGCGCGAAAGTCACCGTGCGGGCCTCGCCGTCGCGCACCGAACGGGCGGTAAATTCGCTCGAAAGCATATTGACGGCCTTGACGCCGACTCCGTTCAGTCCGACGGTCTTCTTGAAGGCCGAACCGCCGTACTTGCCGCCGGTATTCATCTCGCTGACGGCCGCAGCGAGGGACTTGAGCGGAATGCCGCGCCCGTAGTCGCGGACAGTCACAATGTCGTCCTCGACCGTCACGTCGATCTGCTTGCCGGCACCCATGATGAACTCATCGACAGAGTTGTCCACCACCTCCTTGATCAGGACGTAAATGCCGTCGTCGGCCTGCGAGCCGTCGCCCAGCTTGCCGATATACATACCCGGCCTCAACCGGATGTGCTCCCTCGGCGAGAGGGTCACGATGGCATCGTCGCCATAGCTGTTGCTGGTGTTATCTATCTTTTTATCGAACATAATCGTTTATTTCTGTTTCCTGATTTCGGCGAGCCTTACGCACATCGAAGCCCGCACCTGCTCCATCAGCTCCTTCGGATCGGCAGCGGCGACCCGTTCGGCGCTCACCGGCGGCAGAATACTTACCGTCAATTTATTGCGCCAGTTGAACATCCCGTTGCGGCCGATCATCGTGGTCGTACCGTCGAGCACCACAGGCAGAATTTCAACGCCCGCCTCGCGCGCCAGCGTGAAAGCCCCCGCCTTGAAACGATGGATTTCGCCGTCGTGCGAACGCGTGCCCTCCGGAAAGATCGCCACCGAAGCCCCGCGCGAAAGCCACAGCTTTCCGTCGCGGATCACCTTCTCCATCGCGGCCGTAGCATGTCCCCGGTTGATGCAGATATCCCCGTGCAGCAAAAGGAACTGGCCGAAAAACGGCACCTTGAAAACTTCCCGCTTGGAAACCCACCGGAAGTTGAGCGGTACGAAATAGAGGGTCGGAATATCCAGGCCGGCCTGGTGATTGACCACGATAACGTACGGTTTGCGACGGTCGATATACTCCCTGCCGGTAACCCGGAACTTCCACAGAGGCGGAACTGCATAGAAAATACGGACCAGTATCCGGGACAGTTCGTGCACGATCCTCCGGGATTTGTCGAAAGGCCACGTCAAAAGCAACGCCACGGCGGACAATACCAGAAAAAAAGTGCAGATAACGAACAGGAAAAGGTAGAATAAAACGCTTAACATAAGGTATGGTCACAATATTCAAGGAACAAAAGTACAAAAATTTATCGGGTATTTTAACCGCGATCCCCGAAATTTTTATCAATACCTCCCTGCGGCAAAAAAGGGTTCGCCCCACAGCCGGATACCCCGGAAAACGGACACTCCCCCGCTCCAACCGCTCCCCGGGCAAGATCCGAAAATCGGTACGCATCTTGTAAGAATCGGGCAATAATTATCATCGGATATGCATGCATTAACCATTATTTCGGCCATTTTTGTCATATCGGGAGTGCTCGCAGCCATGCTGATAGCTCTCGACCTCAGACGACGTCCCCAGCCTATGAGAATCATGGACAGCGTATGGGTACTCACCGGATTATGGGCCGGACCGTTGGGGCTATGGGCTTACCTCCTGCTCGGAAGGGTGAAACCCAACAGCCGTAACACCCTGCCGCCCGAACCTGCACACCACATGCGATTAAGACTTCCGGACAAACGCGAACCGACGGAAAGAACACCCGATATGGTGATGCGACTGCCCCACGACCATATACCGCAAAACGGGTCCATGAAATTGACAACCGCATCGGAACAAGGTATGCAAACCGACATTTCGGGACCGAACGCATATTCGAAAAGGGGGATCGGATCGGGTCCATATATAAAAAATACGAACAAGGGGCCGGATTCAACGATGGCCGAAACGGACTGCTACCCGAAATGGCGATCGGTGGTTCTCTCTACGCTCCACTGCGGAGCCGGATGCACCCTGGCCGATCTGACAGGCGAATGGTTCACCTGGATCGTCCCGATTTCGATAGGCGGCAGCCTGATACTCGGAAGCTGGGTTCTGGATTACCTGCTGGCTCTGGTCTTCGACATCGGTTTTCAGTATGCCGCGATCCGAAGCATGCACCGCATCTCCCCGGGTGAAGCGCTTATGAAAGCCGGCGAAGCAGACTTCCTGTCACTCACGGCATGGCAGGCGGGTATGTATGGCTGGATGAACCTCGTATTTTTGATATTCTTCTCCGGTGACACGTTGCCCCGAACAGGGTGGACCTTCTGGTTTATGATGCAGATAGCCATGCTGTGCGGATTCTTCGCAGCACTTCCGGTCAATCGGATGCTGATCCGGGAAGGAGTCAAGCGCACGATGTAACTTCTGCCGCGAGCGATTCCGCCGGAAACGGGATCTTCATACCTCGAACCCGTATAACCCCGAAAACCAGACCAGAAAAACCCGAAACGCGGATATTCCGAAACTTTCACGACCATCCGCAGGCTCTTCACATAACGCGATGCGGCGATCTTCTTAGATCGCCGCATCGTCGTTCACAGCCCGGAATATCAGAACTTCACCTCCGGTACGGTCTGCGCACCTTCCTCGGCCGCAAAATAGGCTTTCTGATCGAAGCCGAACATGCCCGCGATCAGGTTGGCAGGGAAACGGCGAATCGTCACATTATACTGCCGGGTCGCATCGTTGAAGCGTGTGCGGGCCACGGCGATCCGGTTTTCCGTTCCTTCCAGTTGGGCTTGCAGCTCCAGGAAATTCTGGTTGGCCTTCAAGTCGGGATATTGCTCCGCAACGGCGATCAGACGTCCCAGAGCCGATCCCACCTTCTGCTGCGCCTGCTGAAACTCGGCCAGCTTCTCGGGCGTCAGGTCCGCTGCATCCAGTTTGAACGACATGGCCTGGGCACGGGCTTCGACCACCTCGGTAAAAGTGGACTGCTCGTGCGCGGCATAGCCCTTGACGGTATTGACCAAATTGGGGATCAGGTCGGAACGACGCTGGTACTGCGCCTCGACATCGGCCCAGGTCGTATTGACGGACTCCTCGGCCGTGACCATTCTGTTATAGGCCGAACAGGAGCCGCTGATGAACAGCACCACGAGTACGACCACTACGATCCAGATAACTTTTTTCATTTTTTCTATCGTTTTTTAAGTGAATTTCCAAATTTACCAACGGGAACCGGCACCGCCGCCGCCGAAGCTGCCGCCGCCGAAACCTCCACCGAAGCCGCCGCCCGAACCGTGTCCGCCGCCGAAACCTCCGATCCACATGCCGCCGCCCCTGCGGTGGTTGTTGTTATCGCTGCGCGCACTTCGGGACTGCCGCTTCACGACGAAACCGCATTTGCCGCAACGGTAAGTGTCTTCGAACAGATTATAATGATCCGTCTGCCCGACAAGGTTCCGCGATTGCAGCACCAACGCGAAAGCACGACACCGGGGACAACGTCTGGAACGGTAGAATCCGACCAGCATGACGCCCAGCGGCACGAAGACGACCAGAAAGACGATCAGGAAAACCGCCCACGCCGGCAAATCGTCCGTTGCCCGGAAATCGTCGTTGCCGCCCAGATCGAGCTCGCTGCCCTCAAGCACCGATGCCACGGCACGCAGCCCCGCCACCATGCCGGCGCTGTAATCTCCCTCCCGGAAATACGGCAGCATGTAACGCATCTGGATCCGCTTGCAAAGTGCATCGGGCAAGACGCCTTCCAGTCCCGGTCCGGTCACGAACCGCACTTCCCGGCGATCGACGACCAAGAGAATGCCCAGTCCGTTGTCCGAATCGGCACGGCCGACACCCCATTGGGAAAAAAGCGTATGGGCGAAGGAGAAAAGATCATCTCCGCGAATATCCTCCACAGCGACCACGGCGACCTGGGCCAACGCCCGATGCCTGAGCGAATAGCAAAGCGAGTCGATCTCGGCGACTGCCGAAGGGGAAAGAACCCCGTCGGGATTCGACGTGAACCGATAACGGTTGCCGACCTGCACGTTGGGAATCTCCTCCACACCGTACGGCCGGGCAGCCGAACCCAGAAGCGGGAACAGCATTCCGAGGCAAAATATCATCAGAATTATTTTTTTCATCTTTCTGTAGAACTACCATTCAACCGTTTTTCAAAGATTTTAAGCGAGGTATTGAGTATGTTATGTTCAACATCTTTCATAAAAGCAGACATAAAGGCAAAATCAATTTCCCCCTTATCAGTGGCAGGTAACAATAGCTTTTCTCGTTTTATACGCTCATCATTTATTTCTCGGTTAAAACTGTATTTTTCTGACAACCTATTGATAATCGGAATCATAAATAAATAGGCATATTTATCAAGCCCAGTGCGCTTTAATTTAGTAACATGGTCACTTGCGACAAAAGTATATTGATGATAAAAAGCACAGCCAACACTACCGCTGTTTGCCAATGTTAAACAATCATCAAATTTTCTTACGCTGCCATCATTTCCAACAAATCCGTCAATACCGTTATTGAGGGATGTTGATGATGCATAGGGAGTATTGCCTTGCTCGTGGTCGGCTTTTTTAAGGCGTTTACCACGTTGAATCTCGGTAAAAACTTCGGTAAAGTAAAAGGCTTTCCAATTGGAACACAGCGATTTACCCCCCCCGATATATCGCTTATTATTAGTCTTTTGCATAATCTTTCTATTGTAGGTTTTAAAATCTGTCGTTCTTTTTGCTTCATATAGGCTTCCATAAAGCCCCAATCAATAGTGTTGTTTGATTGAATTGGTAAAAGAATCTTTTGCCTTTTCATTCTTTGCGAATTGAATTTATATCCATACGCATATTTGCACTTTTGTTGTCCTATCATAGATGCCAAAAACAACAATGTGTAACGATTATTATGAAGCGAACTTTTCCATTTTATTCTTTTGACATCGTCTGAAAAAATAGCTCGATAAGGATGATAGAAAGCAAATCCTACGCTTCCATTATAGTTTACCCCCAAGACATTATTATCTATACTTTCATTTATAGAGCAAGTGAACGCTGTTATCCCGTTATTTAGCTCCGATGCACCGATGAAAGGCATATTACCTAATTGCATATCGGCTTTAGTAAGTCGCTTTCCTCCGTTGATAGAAACAATATCCTCAAGAAAAAACTCTTTCCAATTTCGACTATCTAAAGAAAGATCATCCATTTTGTCCTCCGTTCTTTATATCTTCAAACAAATAACCTCTGCCGTGAGTTATCATATTGAACTCAAATGTCAGATAATCAGCCATCGTATTCTCAAAATCCTTTTCTGCTGGTATCTCATCATTAAAGTAATAGAACGCATGAAGCCACTCATCTTCCGCCTCGATAGTTGTTTCTACACAGAACTTGGTTTCAACTTCAATTCGTCCAAACCATACATCAAGCAAATGTTGCCGTTTGTCTTTGGCACTTGTTGTTTCTTCCAAACCAATGTGTTTGCTCACTACAAATCCATCGTCCTCAAAATTGATGAATTTACATAAATGGTTTTTATCATGTGGTATTCCTGCCGTAAATACAGCAATGCACGGATTTGTACCCACCCCATAAAAGGTATTTTTATTGAGAGTTATAACACCTTCTAATGTATGATGTTTCAGAATATTATTCTTGATATTCTGTTCCTCTTTGCTCTTGCCCGTAACAGATGATTGCGGAATAATAACTATAGCTCGTGCTCCTTCAGTCAATGAATCGAGCAAATGCTCGGTAAAGCTAATCTCATACAAATCCGGATTGGCTTTAGAGCCTTGCGAGTATGGCGGGTTCATCATTCCTACGGTACACCCTTTCAGTTGTATCTGTTTTGGTTTTTGCCGTAGAAAGTCCATGTTATGCAGATTGCTTTTGCCATCGCCACGCAAAATCATATTCGTAGTGGCGATGGTAAACATATATGATTGCAACTCTATACCGAATAATTGGTCACGTTTGATGCTCCTCCTTTGGCTTTCGTCTTCTGTCATTTTCACCATTTTGTGCATCGCGGCAATGAGAAAACCTGCTGTTCCGCAACATGGATCAAAAACTTTATCCGTTGTTTTAAGTTGAGCCAAATCGCAAAATAATTCGGTTATATGCTTCGGTGTAAGAACAATACCTAAAGTCTGCCCGTCACCACCCGAATAAGACATAAATTCTCCATAAAACCGCCCCAAATAATCTTCTGCCGAATTATGGTATCTAATATTCTTGTAAATGCTATTGTAAAGAAATTCAGTATAATGCCTTAAGGGTGTTTTACCTAATGTAGCATCTTTTTCGTTTATTTTGGTTGTGTCTTTTATGACAGAGAATTGACTAAGTAGCTTATCTCGTTTAGTATCAGGTGTAACATTAGCACGGTATAAATTGCTTTTGATCGCATCATAAATTTTTCGCCCATCAGTTATCCGTGTATCACCGACAAGGGAATCTATTGAGAAGTTCTTATGCTCAATTTCACGCAAGGCAAGCATTATACCCGACACAATCAATGGTTTTTGCTCTGTTGTCAGATTTCCATAGTTACGCAGGTCATTATGCAGTTTTTCGGCATCTTTAAGTATTTCAGCCGTTGTTTTTTCCACATCTGTTTCTTCCTGTAGTATTTCCTTTAGATAATACTCGTCAATATTGATTTCGTTGAAAGAAATGAATGTTTCCACATCGGGCAACTCTTGATAATCGCCACGTTCATTAACGAATATGGGTGTAATTTTATGATGCTTCTCATTTCCTGATACCCCAAAAGCCAAGACTTTGTTGTACGATGTATTTGCAACCAAATGTAAAGCATAAAATAGAGCACCATTAACGGCATAGTCTTTCACCGCCTTGACTTCTTGCGACAATAAACCGTTTTCATCATTACAAATGTGCTTGTCAAGTGATGCCTTATCCTCAATCACAAGAATAAAATCCTTGACCACACCGCAATATTCGGGATAGCCTGCATTTCCTGTTTTTGATTTAGAAGCCGTTTTTAAGGCTTCATCTATTTCCTTTATATCACAACCTTGTGGCGTTAAATCAATGTCGGCTTCTTGTAACAATTCATAGACCCAAAGGTCTGTTTTAACCTCTTTTTTCGCCATGCAGTGACTATTCTTTTATTTGGTTGAACCCACGTAAATCTCTGACATCAATATTCAAAATATCAACAATTTGATACAAGACAGAAATAAGAGAAATTGAATCTTATTAACTAAACAAAAATTTACCATATTGAAACTTTTGTCAAGCCTGCCACCCAATTCTGTTTGACTGATACCTCTTACTTCTAATACATCTTTTATCCTGTTCATATCGAACATCTTAATTTCTTTTCACAAAGATATTAAATTATCTCATAAAATGCCGTAAAAATAAAACTTGAGCGCAAATCCAAGGAAAAATATCGTCAGAATTATTTTTTCATCGTCCTACTAAATATTATGCGCATTTCCGAAACCGGGAAGCCGTTGCCGCTTCGCAAAACGGCCTCCCCGTCGCCGGCAAATGTACGAAAAAATCCGGCCTATCTACATCGGCCGTGTCAAAATCCGGAAGCTCCAGCCCGGCATCCGCTCATCGACATGCGAGCAGAGCTGTACGCGTTCGCCCGTCAGGGCGTCCGCATAGCCTCCGGCGTAGATTCCCGTATCGAAATCGGCATGTACTTCATAAGGCGATACGTTCAACAGGGCGACTACCCGATTTTCCGGAGTTTCCCTCACGAAAGTCAGCAGGCAATCCTCGGCATTGTTGCGGATTTCGACGAAGGAGCCGCCCCGCTCCCCGGAAGCGAGAGCCGGAGCATCGTGCCGCAAAGCGATCAGCCGCCGGTAGAACTCCGTCGTTTCGTTCGGCTCGCAAGCAGGCAGCGGGTCCCGGTCGAAAAAGGCGAAAGAGTGGTCGTAACCGAACTCCTGCCCCGTGTAAACCAACGGCAGCGACTGCGGCAGCAGAAACGTCAGGGCCGTCATGACCCGCACGGCAGGCCCCAGACGGGCGAATTCGCTCCCGCTCCAGGAGTTCTCGTCGTGATTCGAAGTGAACATCAGCCGCAAGGCCCAGGTCGGGACGTGCTCCCGATCGGCATAGAGATACTCCCGAATACGATCGACCCGGCACTTTTGCTGCGCCACGTCGTTCATCAGGTGATAAAGCCGCCAGGCATACGACGCGTCGAAAGCTCGGTCGAACAGGTAATCCTCCTCGGCTTCGGCCAGCAGGAACAGGTCGGGTTTCACCGCCCGCAACCGCCGTGCCGCCTCCTGCCAAAATTCGATGGGAACCAGCATCGCCATATCGCAGCGAAAACCGTTCACCCCGTGTTCCGCAAGCCAAAAACGCATGGCGTCGATCTGTCCCTGCCAGACGGCCCGATTGGTGTAATCGAGCTTGGCCGTGTCGTCCCACCCGTCAGGAACGACGGGCCGGCCCGAAGCGTCCCGCTCGTACCAGTCAGCCGGACATTCCGCGAGCCAGCGGGCATCGCGCGAAGTGTGATTGGCCACCCAGTCGATCAAGACCTTCATTCCCAGGGCGTGAGCCCTCTGAACGAAAACGTCGAAATCGGCCATCGTCCCGAATTCGGGATTGACAGCCCGGTAATCCCGAATCGAATAATAGGAACCCAGCGATCCCTTGCGACCGACCTCCCCAATGGGATAATGGGGCATCAGCCAAACGGCATCGATGCCCAAATCCCGCAAAAAACCGAGCCGTTCCGCAGCAGCGGCAAGCGTTCCCTCGGACGTCGTCTGCCGCAGATTCATCTCGTACAACACGGCATTCCGGCTCCACACAGCATTCATCATATAATCAATCGTCTCTTTTAGCGTTATAAAATACAGTAATCGCAAATATAGCAAACAAAAACCTTTCCCATTCATATATTTTTTCTACCTTTGCATACCAAAATTACACGTGTACTACAAAACTATTTCGAAATGAAACGAATAAAGGCCTTCGCCCTCCTGCTCGGGGTCGTCGTTCTTGCGTCATGCGCCTCCCAGAAGCGCGTCATCTACCTGCAAGACACTCAAGCCGACGAGCAGATCAAAATCGCCCAGGATTATCAAATACGCATCAAGCCGCTGGACCGTCTGACCGTCGTGGTCAACAGCCGGGACCCGGAACTGGCTGCGCCGTTCAATACATCGACCTCTCTCAACTCCCTGACCGGAACCCCTCTTTCGACCTATTCGTCGAATGCCACCTCTCTGCAAATCAGAACTGTCGATGAAGACGGCAACCTCGACATGCCGATCATCGGCCCCATTCAATGCAAGGGCAAGACCCGCAGCGAACTGGCCCAGGAAATCGCGGATAAAATCCGGGAAGGCGGATACATCAGCGACCCGACGGTCAATATACAGTTCGCCGACATGAAAATCTCGGTCATCGGAGAGGTCGCCCGTCCCGGACAGTACGACATCACCAACGACCGCATCTCCCTGTTGGACGCCCTGTCGCTGGCAGGTGATCTGACCATCTACGGCGTGCGCTCCGACGTCAAGGTAATCCGGGAGGAAAACGGCGTCCGCACCACAGCATCTCTCGATCTGACTTCGCAGGACATTTACGATTCGCCCTATTTCTATCTCCAGCAGAACGACGTAATTTACGTGAAGCCGAACAAGTACCGGGCCCAGGCCGGCGAAATCAGCCAGAACCGCAGTTTCTATATCTCGCTGATCAGTACCGCCGTGTCCGTAGCGACTCTGATCGTCACACTCACCCGTTAATTTTCACAACAAGGCATGACACCTAACAATATCAACCCGAACTCCGCGAACAGCGATACAAAGCAGGAGGAACACATTACTTTCTCGGTGCACGATCTGATCCAGACGGTAATCGCCAACTGGTACTGGTTCGTCATCTCGGTATTCGTTTGCGTCGGATGCGGTTACATCTACATTTTACGCACCCCGAAAATATACAGCCGCACGGCCAACATCCTCGTGAAAGACAGCCGCAAGGGAGGGGATACCGACCTGGCGACCCTGAGCGACCTGGCGGGCCTGTCACAGCGCCGCAATGTGGACAACGAAATTTATATTCTCCAATCGCGCCGCCTGATGACGGAAGTGGTCAAACAGTTGGGTTTGACCGTTCAATACGAAACGAAGGACGGATTACGTCCCCAGGATCTCTACGGGCAAAGTCCGATCGCAGTGGAGTTCATCAACGATAACGACCGGCAGGGATTCCGGTTCGAAGTTTCGCTGCGCCCCGACAGCATCGTAAAACTCAACTACTTCGAAATATTCGGTCCCGACAAACAGAAATTCAAGCAGGAAATTTCGGCCGTATTCGGCGATACGATCTCCACGCCTGTCGGCCAAATGATTATCCGGCCGACTCTCTATATGTCCCCCGATTACTACGAAAAGGCTCCGATCCGGGTCACCAAAGGCAACTTGGGCGTAGTAACGCAGTTCTACCAGCATGAAGTCAAAAGTTTCGTAGCCAACAAACAGGCCTCGATCATCACCATTTCTATGAAAAGTTCCGTTCCCAAAAAAGCGGAAGATGTCATCAATACGCTGATCGCGGTTTACGAAAAAGATGCGATCGACGACAAACGGGGGATCGCAGAAAGCACGGGACAATTCATCGACAATCGGTTGGAGATCATCTCCGAAGAACTGAGCGAAGTGGACCGCAACATCGAAAAATTCAAAAAAGACAACAAAATATACGATATCGTATCGGAAGCCGAGCAGACGATTACCGAAAGCGCCCAATATAAAACCGACGGCCTCTCGCTGGAAAACCAGATCCGAATGACGGAATTCCTCAAAGAATACCTGCTGGACCCGACCAAAACCAATGAACTGATTCCCGGAACGCTCTCGATCAACAGCCCCGCGATCAACTCCCAGATAGAGGGCTACAATACCGAGTTGCAACGCTATATGAAGCTCAACTCCGAGAGTTCGGAGAACAACCCGATCATTCAGAATCTCGGCAACGGACTGGCTTCCACACGCCGGTCGATCATCGCGACGCTCGATTCCTATATCTCCACCCTGCAGATCCAACTGGCCGCTTTACGAAAGGAAGAGGCGCTGACCAATCAACGAATATCCTCGGTACCGACGCAGGAAAAACAGATTCTGGACATCGTCCGTCAGCAGAAAATCAAGGAGGAACTTTACCTCTACCTGCTCAACAAACGCGAGGAGAACGCCATCACCATGGTCATCACGGAAAGCAACTCGCGCACGATCGACAGTGCATACGGTTCCCCGCGCCCCGTGTCGCCCAATACCGTGCTGATTGCGGGAATCGCCTTCCTGTTCGGACTGGGCATCCCCTTCCTGATCATCTACCTGATCCAGATACTCGACACCACGATCCGGGGGAGGAAGGACATCGAGGACAACCTTTCGGTTCCGTTCCTGGGGGATATTCCGCAATATTCGGGAGAAAAACAACGGGGCAGCTTCGTCGTACGCGAAAACGGCCGCGATCCGGTGTCGGAAGCTTTCCGCATGATCCGCTCGAACATGAACTTCATGAACCTGGGCAAGGGCGAGATAAAAGTCATTATGGTCACCTCGTCGAATCCCCACGCCGGAAAGACGTTCGTTTCGACCAACCTGGCCATGACGTTCGCCACGACGGGCAAGAAGGTCGTCATCATGGATCTGGACCTGCGGCGCCGCACCTTCTCCAAACAGATGGGGCACGGCGGAGATACCAACGGGGTTTCGAGCTACCTGTCCGGAAGCACGGAGCTTCAGGCAATCATCCGCAAATCCAAACTGTCGGAAAAACTCGACATCATCTACGCCGGCATCCAGCCGCCCAACCCGAGCGAAATGCTGTTGAGCCAGCGGATGGAAGAGTTGATCGCGGAACTGAAACTCCACTACGACTACATAATTATCGACAGCACCCCGGCGATGGCCGTAGCGGACGCCATCATCACCGACCGCCTGGCAGACCTCAGCATTTACGTAGTACGGGAAGGCCTGCTCGACCGTCGTCAGTTGCCGGATATCGAACGGCTGTACCGCGAAAAGAAATTCCATAACATGGCCATCATCCTCAACGGAGCCAGCTCGACAAAACGTCACGGGTACGATTATGGCTACGGCTATGGTTACGGGTACGGCCTCGACGAAGAGGAAACCACGACAAAGAAGGGTTTCTGGGGCAAATTATGCGAATGGACACGTAATAAATTTCAAAAGAAATAACCGATATGGCCGTTAAAGGAGCAATCATAGCGATCGATTTCGACGGAACCGTCGTGACACACGCCTATCCGCATATGGGGATGGACGCAGGTGCGGTTCCCGTACTCAAGGAGCTCGTGGCGAACGACTGCAAACTCATCCTGTACACCATGCGCAGCGGACAACTACTCGAAAAAGCCGTCCAATGGTTCAAGGAACAGAAAATTCCGCTGTACGCCATCAATGAGAATCCCGGACAGAAGTCCTGGACTTCGTCGCCGAAAGTCCACGCCGACCTTTATATCGACGACAGTGCACTGGGATGTCCGATCCGCTTTATGGACGGCGTAGCCCGTCCGGTAGCCGACTGGGTGAAAATCCGCCAACAACTGGTAGAAGCCGGTTACCTGGATTAAGCCCGGGTATTTCACCTGTCCCGGAATCACGAATACCTCCGAATCGGAGCCGGCGGACAGGTGGTCGAGAGCCTAAACCTCGTTTTAGAGAGGCTGACAGGTGGCTGGTAACAACAACGAGCGGCCTTTCAGGGGCATCGGGCATAGAAAGCGAAAGACGAACGGAATAGCCTGGTCTTTCGATCAGGACATGGGACGACACCCAAACTTGTAAAAGCCTTCTACTCGCAAACCGACTTCGTCGAGTGCAGGAAAACCAATCAAAATCGCCGATCCGTTTGGATCGGCGATTTTCCATTACCGGACCGACGACGATTTGTCTATCGCCACAAGTATTCGGGATAAATCCCCGCCCGGATCATCTTCTTCAAATTGGCGACCAGCAACGGTTTATCCTCCTTATAGGTCACGCCGAACCACTGCGCCGGAGAACGGAGGACCCGAACGGAAGCCGTGCCGTCGGCGATCAGCTTATTGACCATCGACGGGATATAGCACTCGGCTTTCAAATTCCCGGCACTCTCCTGCAGAAACGACCGAAAAAAAGCCTCGGAGTGGGCGAAGTAATCGGGAGTAAAGCCGAAAAGGTTCATCGACACGGGCGTATCTTCGGCCAACGGTTCATCCCCGTTCGCACCGTGATCGACGATCCCGGCCGCCGTGCGTTCGATCTGCGTATGCTCGACCATTCCCGTAAGGTCGCCGGCAGCGTTTACCGAACAGACGCCGCGCGACACCGTCCCGTTTTCGGAAAGCGTCCGGCTCAACTCGTACGCCACCATGCAATAGCGTCCCGACGCTCCATCCAATCCGCGAAGGTATTCGGCGATGGTACGGAACGCTTCCGCTCCATAAAAATCATCGGCATTGATTACGGCGAAAGGCTCGTGAACGGCATCCCTCGCCACCAGAATCGCATGGTTCGTTCCCCAGGGTTTCACACGCCCTTCGGGTACGGTGAACCCCTCGGGCAGACAATCCAGCTCCTGATAGACATACTCCACGCGGATCCTGCCACCGAAACGCTCTTCGGTGAAAACCTCCTGGAAGTCGGAAGCAAAACTGTGGCGGATCACGAATACCACCTTGCCGAAGCCAGCACGAATGGCGTCATATACGGAATAGTCGATGATGGCTTCGTTGCCGGGACCTACCCCGTCCATCTGCTTGAGCGATCCGTAACGGGATCCCATGCCGGCAGCCAACACCAATAATGTCGGTTTTATCATACTATATTCAGTTTTTACTCGTTTCAAAGAAACGTACAAAGGTAAGGAAACCGGCATTAAATTCAAAGATTTATTGTTACCTTTGTACAATTCAACTTTCCGGCGCGAAAAGGCAGGAATACCATCGGCCCCGTTCGATATGCCGGACCGGAAAGACGAAACGGACAGCCCCGGCTTTTCGACCGGCAGAAACCCCTGCGGATTTCGGTCCAATCGCAAACAACGATCAAAAACAGAACCATGAACGCATTTCATTCCATATCCTCGTGGTGGAAACGCTTCTCCCGCAAACGCCGCCTGAGCATGCTCAATGCGACCGACAACGTCGAGGAGTGGTACACCCACATCTCCCCGGCAGGTCTGCTCGCCGCGTTTCTGGCTTTCGCGCTGCTGCTTTTCATCCTCATTCTGTCGATCGTGGCCTATACGCCGGTGCTGGAACTCCTGCCCGGCTACCGCGTCGAAGCGGCCCGCTCGCGCGAAAATCTGATGCAAAGCGTCATCCGTCTGGATTCCATGGAGCGGATGATGAACGACATGATTACCTATAACAACAACATCGCCCTCATCATGGAGGGCAAGACTCCGGTGGTGCGAACCGTAGGCAAGGAAGACAGCATCCGCACGAACAAGACACTCGTGGTGCCCAGCCGCGAAGATTCGCTGCTGCGGGCCGAACTGGAGGGAGAAGGTCCTTACAGCCTCGGGCAGAGCACAGGCGGCGGTGCCGCACGCAAGCCCATCGAAATGGTCGCCCCGATCGAAGGCATCGTCATCGAGCGGTTCGACATCAAACGCGAGAATTTCGGCATCCGCATCGCCGCATCGCCCGACACCCAGATCGTCGCGGCGGACGACGGCGTGGTGGTGATGAATCTCTGGACCCCCGAAACGGGTTACCTGATCGAAATACAGCACTCCAACAACCTGATATCGATTTATAAAAACCTGTCCAAATCGTTAGTAACCAAAGGACAGCGAATAAAACGGGGCGGTGTCATCGGATCCAATACGGAAGTGCTGGCCGACGGCGGCGACGCCAAAATTTTCGAATTCGAACTTTGGAGCAACGGCAAGCCCGTCGATCCGGAGAGTTATATCGTCTTCTGACCTTCGTTATGAAACAAAGAATCGCCTTGCTCGGATCGACCGGATCCATCGGAATACAAACCCTCGACATCGTTCGGGAAAATCCCGGACTGTTCGAGATCACGACCCTCACGGCCCATCGCAACTGGGAGCGGCTCGCCCGGCAAGCCGTGGAGTTCGACGCCGACAGCGTGGTGATCGCCGACGAACGGCGATACGACGCCCTGCGGCAGGCACTCGACGGCACGTCGATCAAGGTATATGCCGGCGAGGAAGCCCTGCGGCAAGTCGTACAGAGCGGGCAGGTCGATGTAGTCGTGAACGCCCTGGTGGGCTACGCCGGCCTGATGCCGACGATAGCGGCGGTCGAAGCGGGCAAAAAGGTGGCGCTGGCCAACAAAGAAACGCTGGTGGCGGGCGGCTGTTACGTGATGCCGCTGGCGGCCCGGCACAAAGCCCCGATCGTCCCGATCGACTCGGAACACTCGGCGATCTTCCAGTGCCTGACAGGAGAAAAGTCGCCCGTGCGACGGCTGATCGTCACTTGCAGCGGCGGAGCTTTCCGCGACCGCAGCCGCGAGGAGCTGACTCACGTAACGGTGGAACAGGCACTGAAGCATCCCCAATGGCGGATGGGCGACAAGATCACGATCGACAGCGCCACGCTGGTCAATAAAGGATTCGAGGTGATCGAGGCGCACTGGCTGTTCGGCGTACCGGCCGAACGGATATCGGTGCTGATACACCCCCAGTCGATCGTTCATTCGATGGTCGAATTCGGCGACGGAGCGATCAAGGCCCAGCTGGGATCGCCCGACATGCGGACACCGATCGCCTACGCGCTCAGTTTTCCGCAGCGCCTCGACCGTCCGGTGGCGCCTTTCAGCTTTGCAGAGCACCCCACCCTCACCTTCGCCGAAGTCGATCGGATCAAATACCCGGCCCTCGACCTCGCCTACGACTGTCTGCGGCGCGGCGGCACGGCCGGCTGTACGATGAACGGCGCCAACGAAGTGGCCGTGGCAGCCTTCCTCGCCCGCCGGTGCGGTTATCTGGAGATCGTGCGCAGCATCGAATACGCACTGGGCAAATCCTCGTTCGCAGCCGTGCCATCCCTCGGGGACCTGGGCGCAGCGAACGCCGAAGCCCGGTGTCTGGCCGCCGAATACCTGCGGCTCTGATTATCGGCAAAAAACATTCTTACAATAAATGTTTTCGACAGGTAAAGACAGAACGGGTTTCCCGCCGTACCTGACATAGAAAACAAACTGAAAAACGAACGCTTAAGCAATGGATATTCTTATCAAAATCGCTCAACTTTTTCTCTGCTTCACGATCCTCGTGGGCATTCACGAACTCGGGCACTTCCTGATGGCCCGGGCTTTCAAGATCCGCGTCGAAAAATTCTACATCTTCTTCGACCCGTGGTTTTCGCTCTTCAAGTTCAAGCGGGGCGACACGGAGTACGGTCTGGGCTGGCTGCCGCTGGGCGGCTACGTCAAGATCGCCGGCATGATCGACGAATCGATGGACAAGGAACAGATGAAACAGCCGGTCAAACCCGACGAATTCCGGGCCAAACCCGCCTGGCAGCGGCTCCTGGTAATGGTGGCCGGCGTCATGATGAACGTCCTGCTGGCCATCGTCATCTACTGCGCCGTTTGCTACACCTGGGGCGACTCCTACTTTTCGAACCAGGACGCGAAATGGGGCTATAATTTCAACCCGACGGCTCACGAAATGGGCTTCCGGGACGGCGACCGTTTCGTGTCGATCGACGGCGAGGAGATCGACAACGTCATGCGGGTACAAAACGACCTGCTGATTACCGACGGCGGCCGCCGCGTGGTAGTCGAACGGGGCGGAGAGCCGGTAACGCTCGACATTCCCTTCGAATCCCTGCTCCGTATGCGGCAGGAGAAGGCTTACGAGGACCTCTTCACCCTGCGGCTCCCCTTCATCGTGGACAGCGTATCCTACACCTCGGCAGTCGAAGCGGGCCTCGAGTCCGGCGACGAAGTGGTAGCGATCGACGATCTGCGCGACGCGGACTACCCCCGATACCGCGACTACCTGCAAAAACACAAGAACGACAAGGTTCTGCTGACCGTCCGCCGCGACGGTGCGCTCATCGATTCGCTCGCACTGCCCGTCGATGCCGAAGGACGGATCGGCGTGACGGTCACGAATCCCTATTCGCTCCGAACACAATATTACACATTCTGGGAGTCCATCCCGGCAGGTATCCACAAGGCCGGAAAGACGATTTCGAGCTACTGGGACCAACTGAAGCTGATCGTGCAGCCCAAAACCAAAATGTACGAGGAACTGGGCGGATTCGTGGCTATCGGCAGCATCTTCCCCAGCAGCTGGGACTGGCATGACTTCTGGCTCAAGACCGCCTTCCTGTCCATCATCCTCGCGGTGATGAACCTGCTCCCGATCCCGGGACTGGACGGCGGACACGCCCTGTTCACCCTGTGGGAGATCATCACGCGCCGCAAGCCGAGCGAAAAGTTCCTCGAAGTGGCCCAATACGTCGGCCTGATGATTATTCTGGCGCTGCTGGTCTATGCCAACGGAAACGACATTTACCGATTCTTCATCAAATAACGCCGCCATGAACGAAACATTGGAACGCTGCCGCCGGAATCTCGTCCGGCGCGGATTCGAAGCCCGGATCGCCGCAACGACCGAAGAGGCCCGGCAAATTCTGTGGGAAAAAATTCGGGCCGCCGCCCCGGAAACGATCTGTTTCGGGGATTCGATGACGATGAAAGCCACGGGTATTGTCGATGACCTGCATCGGGACGGCCACTACCGCCTGTTCGACGGTTTCGACCCTGCGATGCCTCGGCCGCAGAAGCTGGAAATCCGGCGCCAGGGCTTGCTGGCCGATCTCTTCATTACCGGTATAAACGCCGTCACGGAAGACGGTGCCCTGCTGTGGCTCGATATGATCGGCAACCGCATCGCCCCGATCGCCTTCGGGCCGCGCAAAGTACTGCTGGTCGTGGGACGCAACAAGATTACACCGACCCGCGAAGCGGCCGAAGAGCGGATCCGCACCATCGCGGCCCCGCAGAACATAGCCCGGCATCCGGGATTCCGCACGCCCTGCGCCGTAACGGGTGTCTGCGCCGACTGCTATTCGGAAGACCGTATCTGCAACACGCACCTGCGGATGGAACGCTGTTTTCCCCGCAAGCGGATTACCGTGGTGTTGATCGACGAAGACCTCGGCTTGTAAAGGCCCCTGAAGAGAACGAAACCGAAGATTACGATTTTCTACTGACGATATGAACGAAACATTCGAACAGTGCCGCAAGAACCTCCTCCGCAGAGGATTCGAAGTCCGGATCGCCGCAACGACCGAAGAGGCCCGGCAGATCCTGCGGGAAGAGATTCGGGCCGCCGCCCCGGAAACGATCTCTTTCGGAGGCTCCATGACGATGGAGGCGACGGGCATCGTCGATGAGCTTCGCCGGGAGGGGCGTTACCGCCTGTTCGACGGAGTGGATTACACCTTACCTCCCGAAGAACGGATCGAGATCCGGCGACAGGGTTTGCTGGCCGATCTGTACATTTCGGGAATCAATGCCATCACGGAAGAGGGGGCGCTCTATTGGCTCGACGGGATCGGCAACCGGGTAGCGGCGATCGCCTTCGGCCCCCGCAAGGTGCTGCTGGTCGCAGGGCGTAACAAGATCGTGGCGACACGCGCTGCGGCCGAGGCACGCATCCGCGACATCGCGGCACCCCGGAACGTCGCCCGGCTGGGACAGAAAACCCCTTGTGCAGCGACAGGCGTTTGCGCCGACTGCGACTCGGAAGGGCGCATCTGCAACACGCATCTGCGGATGGAGCGCTGCTTTCCCCGCAAGCGGATTACCGTGATTCTGATCGACGAGGAAATGGGATTATAACAAGGAATGCGGATGCCCGTCGCGGCAGCATCGGCACTCCCCGGAAAAACGATACGACATGGCAAAGGTCAAGAAAGCATTCTTCTGCCGCAACTGCGGCTTCGAAGCCCCCAAATGGTTGGGACGCTGCCCCTCCTGCGGGGAATGGAACACATTCACCGAAGAGGTGATCGCCCGTGAAAGCGGCGGCGGACCTGCGACTGTCGCCAACCTGCCCAAAGCCCGTCCGCAGCGAATCGCCGACATCCACGAAAGCGAACACCGCCGCATCGACCTGGGAAACCGGGAGGTGAACCGCGTGTTGGGCGGAGGGCTCGTGCCCGGCTCCCTCGTGCTGCTCGGCGGCGAGCCGGGTATCGGCAAATCGACCCTCAGCCTGCAAATCGCCCTGGCGGACAACGGCCTGAAAACCCTCTATGTTTCGGGCGAAGAGTCGGCCGAGCAGATCAAGATGCGGGCCCTGCGTCTGGGCATCGGCAACGAAGGGTGTCTGATCTATGCCGAAACTCTGTTGGAAAATATTCTGGCCCAGATCGAAGAGCAACGGCCCGACCTGGTGGTCATCGACTCTATCCAAACCATCTATACCGACATCATCGAATCGTCGGCCGGGAGCGTTTCGCAGATCCGCGAATGCGCGGCATCGCTGCTCAAATACGCCAAAGCGACCGGAACGTCGATCTTCATCATCGGTCACATCACCAAGGACGGCACGATCGCCGGCCCGAAAATCCTGGAGCACATCGTCGATGTTGTACTCCAGTTCGAAGGGGATAACAACCTGATATACCGTATTCTGCGAGGAATAAAGAACCGTTTCGGAGCTACGTTCGAAATCGGCGTTTTCGAGATGCTCGACGCAGGGTTGCGCGAGGTGGACAATCCGTCGGAAATCCTGCTTTCGCACTACGAAACCCCGCTCAGCGGCATCGCCGTAGGAGCTTCGGTGGACGGCATCCGCCCCTACCTGATCGAAGTGCAGGCACTGGTGAGCAACGCGGCCTACGGCACTCCGCAGCGCACGGCGACCGGTTACGACAACAAACGTATGAACATGCTGCTCGCCGTGCTCGAAAAACGCGTGGGAATGAAGATGTTCTCGAAGGACGTATTCCTCAACTTCGCCGGCGGATTCAAGGTCGCCGATCCGGGACTGGACCTCGCGGTCACGGCAGCGGTGATCTCCTCCTACTACGATCGTCCGATCGGCGAAGGGATCTGCCTGGCGGGAGAAATCGGCTTGTCGGGCGAAGTGCGCCCCGCCCCCCGTACGGAACAGCGTATCAGCGAAGCTGCCCGGCTCGGGTTCAGACGGATCGTCGTGTCGGGCTACCTGGGCCGTTCGATCAAAAAACCCAAAGGTATCGAAATCGTCACGATCAACAGCATCGACCAACTGCCGCGTGCCCTGTTCGCGGAAGGATAGGCAGAATTCCCGGTATCTTTTAAAAACTTGCACGAGAAGCCCCGATGATAACTCATCGGGGCACTATTTTTGGTACTTCCCTCAAAAAGGAAGAGTTCTTCGAGAAACAGATACGGCACCTGTCATTCAGAAAAGGATTCGAAAATCGGCAAAAACAAAAAATACCGCTTAAATATGAAAGATTTCGATAAGATAATAGGTCGCAACGCGATCACGATGATCTATTTTTTCACCAGTCAATGCGTTCCGTGCGAAGCCATGGAGCCTGCGCTCGACCAATTCGAACGCCGCATGGCCGGACGCGTGGACATCTACCGGATCAACACCGACGCGGACGAGAATGCCTACCTGCTCTACCGTTATATGATCCGCACGACGCCGACGCTGATCTACTTCCGCAAAGGGGATGAGATCCGACGCTGCGAAGGCCCGCTGACCTATAAGGAATTGCTGGCGCTCCAGGAACAGGTCGAAACAGTCGAACACGTCTGCCTGAATTAGTACTCCAGCCGCCAGGTCATCTCCTCCTCGATGTAACGGGCCGTTTTTCCCGGCCCGAGCGAAGAGAGGAATATTTCGATGTCCCGCCGTTGTACGGCGGGATTCGTCATGATCGCCGCCAGCAGCGCCACGACACCCTGCGCGACCAAATTCGATTCGGGGTACGTCACGACCAGCCGCCGGAGCACCGGGACCAAGGAACTGAAATCGGGATGCGGAATACGGGAAAGAGCCAACAAGCCGGCATACCCGAGCAATTCGTTCCCCGTATCGCACCAGGCTCTGCCCCACTCGTCGCCGCGCGGCGACCGGGACATCAGCGCGAAGGCACACTCTTCGGCCATCTCCGAATTGGCAATACCTTCGCCCCAGTCGGAAAATTCGACGGAAGTCACCTGCACGGGATCGGCGATCCAGAAAGCGGCCAATTTCAGCTCCCGCACATCCTGCCGGTAGAGGAAACGGGCAAAGTCGGAATCGGGCCGCTCGGCTCGCGCGACAGCACGGATCGTCGGCAGGCTCACACCGTAATTCAGTCCATACGCTTTCCCCCGATACTGCATCGTATCGGCCACCACGCCGTTCCGCTCCCGGCGAAAACGCCCCAACAGGGCAGCCATCCGCGACGTATAATCCATTGGTTTAGCGGTTTCTGGGAACCTGAAGGGCTATCGTACGGCCGAACTGGAAAACGGGCAGCACCTGCGCGGCCTGCTCCTGCCCGGCAGCGATGAGCGAACAGCGCGTGAGAGCGGCAATACGGTACGGAATCGTAGAGGAAGTGGGACGCACACCGGCTTCATCGACAGCCATACCCTGCGGCTCGTACTGCAACAGGACGATATCTCCCGTCAGGTCGTTGGCCGGCAACAACCCCGCATCGGGGCTGAAACGGCAGACGATCTGCTGCAATTTACCCTCGGCGGGCGTCACGCGGAAACGGCGGGTTTCGGTCGTCACTACACGTCGGCCGAGGAAGAGCTCCAGATACTCCTGCTCCAGCCGGTCGAGACGCTCCAACGCCACAGGAAGTCCCGCACCGAAGACATTCTCTCCAGCCTCGCCGCTAATCAGGTCAAGACGGTGTTTACGCAGCGAAAAAATCGCGGCGGCGGCATTTCGGGCAGCGGTTTGCAGATCGGGTTCGGTCATGTCGAGGCGGTCGGTCTGCAACCGGGCGAAATCG